>Ga0307991_1000608_pt1 | contig 25811 bp, 25 predicted proteins | sample EllFjometagen131_FD_203146 | JGI IMG/M metagenome (GOLD analysis project Ga0307991, IMG submission 203146) | Marine microbial communities from Ellis Fjord, Antarctic Ocean - #131 | ecosystem: Environmental > Aquatic > Marine > Unclassified | place: Southern Ocean | collected 2014-10-08 | reverse complement strand
ATCAGCCACTTCAGCTGCATTTTCATCCTCATGATCTCCGTATTGAGGAAATTTAGCATTATAGTCATCTTCAACATTTTTATTTTTATCAGCAAAGTCTTCCAGATCTCTAACTAACTCTTCTTTTTGTTTCATTAACTTTTTTTGGATTTCTTTTAGTATTTTTTTATTCATTTTATTAAATGGTTATTTATTTTATATTTTTAAAATTGATAATAGTAATAACTATTATATTGGTAATTTATTTTCATGTCAACCCTGTTAAATAACCTTAAATTTTTTGTAAAATTTAAGGTTAAGATTTAAAAATAATATCAGTAAAACTAATTTTTAATAATATATAAAATAAGTTTTTAAAAATAGTCTTGGTGTATACTTAAATCTTATTTAATAGGGTCAACCCTGTTAAATAAGATTTGAATTTAATAAAAAATTTAGGACTAAAATTTTAAATTGGTGTCAATTAAAATTAATTATTATATTTTTAGAGTGAGTTTTGAAGAAGAGAAATCCTCAGAGACAAGCCAAGAAATATGGTTATCCACAATCAGAATTTTGCGTAAACCACAAAATGTGGTATTATAATCAGTACTTGAGACACTATATATAGTGTTTTGGAAAAGCTACAAAGTTGAAAATGAGTAATGAATTATTATTCAAAATAGAGAAAAAGTAATTAATAAAAATAAAAAATAAAACCATGGTGGAAGGGAAAACATTTTCTAAGATTAAAAAGCGAAATGGACGAGTTGTTAAATTTAATTCTCAAAAAATTACTCGAGCTATTCAGAAAGCTGGGGAAGTTAGTGGAGAATTTGATGAGAAGGCAGCAAAAAAGTTGACTCTGAGAGTTTTAACAGTGGCCCACCACTCAGTGGAAAGCAAAATTCCAACTGTTGAGGAAATTCAAGATATAGTAGAAGAGATTTTGTTAAATTCATCATATGTTAAGACTGCTAAGGCTTATATTATTTATCGAGATCAACATGAGAAGATTAGACAGATAGCTGATAGTAGCAATGTTAATTTAGTTGATGAATATTTGTCTCAATTAGATTGGCAAGTTAATGAAAATTCTAATATGAGTTATTCTCTGCAAGGAATGAATAATTACGTAGCAGAGGAAGTTACCAAAGTTTATTGGCTCAATAAAATATATCCAGAAAATATCAGAGAAGCTTATTTGTCTGGTGATTTTCATATTCATGATTTAGGTTTTTTAGGAGCTTATTGTGTCGGTTGGGATTTGGAAGATTTAATTATGGTTGGTTTTAAGGGTATTGCTGGTAAAATTGAATCTTCTCCAGCTAAACATTTTAGAACTATTTTGGGACATATTGTAAATTTCTTTTATACTACTCAGGGTGAAACAGCTGGAGCTCAAGCATTTTCTAGTTTTGATACTTTATTAGCCCCTTTTGTTAGATATGATAAGTTAGACTATAAAAAGGTTAAACAGGCTGTCCAGGAATTTGTTTTTAATATGAATGTCCCTACTAGAGTTGGTTTTCAAACCCCATTTACTAATTTAACTATGGATTTGTCTGCCCCAAAGCATATGGCCAAGAGAAATGTTGTTATTGGTGGAAAACTTCAGAAAGAAAAGTACGGAGATTTTCAAAAGGAAATGAATATGGTTAATAAGGCTTTTTTAGAAGTTATGGAAGAAGGAGATGCTAAAGGAAGAGTATTCACTTTCCCTATTCCAACTTATAATATCACTAAAGAATTTAATTGGGATGATAAAAATTTAGAAAAACTATGGGAAATTACTGCTAAATATGGAATTCCTAATTTTTCTAATTATGTTAATTCAGATATGAGTCCTGATGATGCTCGTTCTATGTGTTGTCGATTAAGATTAGACAATAGAGAATTAAGAAAAAGAGGTGGAGGGTTATTTGGATCCAATCCAATGACTGGTTCTATTGGTGTAGTAACTATGAATCTTCCTCGAATGGGATATTTATCTAATAATGAAAAAGAGTTTTTCAAGGTTCTTAGAGAAAATATGGATTTAGCTAAAGAAAGTCTAGAAATAAAAAGAAAAGTAATTGAGAAATTTACTAGGGGCGGATTATATCCATATTCTAGATTTTATTTAAGAACCGTCCATGAAAGATTTAAAGAATATTGGAAAAATCATTTTTCAACTATTGGCCTTTTAGGAATGAATGAAGCCTGTTTGAATTTATTAGGAGAAGATATTACTACTCCGGCTGGAAATGATTTAGCCAAGAGAACATTGATTTTTATGAGAGATATAATTACTAATTATCAAGAAGAAACTGGTAATATGTATAATTTAGAAGCTACTCCAGCTGAAGGAACTTCTTATCGTTTAGCTCTTAAAGATCAAAAGAAATTTCCAGATATTTTATTTGCTAATTCAGATAGAGTAAAACAAAAAAATGCTGCTCCATTTTATACTAATTCTAGTCAATTACCAGTTAATTTTACTGATGATGTTTTTGAAGAGTTAGAATTACAAGATGATATTCAAACACAATATACTGGTGGTACAACTTTACATTTTTTTGTGGGTGAAAAAATTGATAGTCCTAAGGTAGTGAAAGAGTTAGTTAAGAAAATTTGTCATAATTATAAACTTTCTTATTTCACAATGACCCCTACTTTTAGTATCTGCCCAGAACATGGTTATATTGCTGGAGAACATTTTAAATGTCCGAAATGTAAAGGACCTGCAGATGTTTATTCTCGAACAGTTGGATATATTAGACCAGTTCAATATTGGAATAAAGGTAAGAAAGAAGAGTTTGAAATGCGAAAGACATTTAAAGTTAATAAAACCTATAAATAGGGCTTGCCGTGGATAACAAAGCGCATTCTGGTTTAGAGGGTGCGCTTTGTTAACACTTAATATAAATATATGAATATTGGCGGATTACAAAAATTTTCAATGATAGATTATCCAGGTAAACTGACTGCTATTATTTTTACTTTGGGTTGTAATTTTCGTTGTGGTTATTGTCATAATCCAGAACTAGTGTTGCCTGAAAAATTTAATCCTAGTTTAGATGAAAAAAAGATTTTAGAATTTTTTAAAACTAGGATCGGAAAGCTGGATGCTATTTCTATTACTGGTGGGGAGCCAACTCTTCAAGCAGACTTGCCTCAGTTTATAAAAAAAATAAAAGATTTAGGATTTCTAATTAAACTAGATACCAATGGAACTAATTCAAAAATGTTAAAAGAGATTATTGATAATAAGTTGGTTGATTATTTGGCTATGGATATCAAGGCTCCTCTGAAAAAATATGAAGAGGTAATTAAAATGCCAGTTGATTTAGAGGATATAAAAAAAAGTATTAAAATGATAATGGATTCGGGAATAGAATATGAATTTAGAACTACAATTGTAAAATCTCAACTGAGCGTTAATGATCTTTTAGAAATCGGAAAATTAATTAAAGGTGCAAATATTTATTATTTACAAAAATTTGTTGTTTCCAAGGCTAACGATGAAAGATTTTTAAAAGAAAAAACTTATTCTGACGAAGAGTTTGAGGAAATAAAAAAAGATATATTAAAATATGTTCAGAAATGTAAAGTGAGGTAATGAGAAGAGCTAAAGTTAAAAATAAATATTATATAAACCCAGAAGCTGTTTTAGATTTACATGGTTTTACTAAAAAAGAAGCCCAAGAGGCTTTTTTTGAGTTTTTAGATGAAGTTAGAGAAAAAGGTTTAAAAAAAATTAAGATTATTACTGGACAAGGTTGGCATAATGAGGATTTTCAGAGTATTTTAAAACCATTTATAGAAGAAATTTTAGATGAAGAAAACTATTCTTATTCAGATGCCAAAATAAATGATGGTGGAAGAGGGGCTATCATAGTTAATTTATAGTTTTTTCAATATAATCTCTTTACCAGTATTTTTGATATAAAAAGTATTATCAATAAATTCCTGCTCAGTTTTGAGTAGGTTTATTTTATAATATAAAGGAATGTTTTTTAATTTAGGAATTATTAGTCCTAATTCAGCAATGTCTGAAAAAGCATAATCATCATTAAAAATATTTTCAGAATGAAATTCTAATCTATTAGGATATTTAGGGTCTTGGAAAAAATTATCACCATCAGCAAAGGATAAATAGTCCATGTAATTCTGGTCATTGAAATAATATCCTAGCAAGCCAGTCATTAAATAAAATTGAGCTCCCAGAGCAGAAGGTCGATGACCAATTTCTGCGGGAATTTTTCCAAAGGAAAGAGTTATTTTTTGGAGATTGTTATACATCTGCTGAGCAATATTTAAATATTTTTGCTGATTAGTTATTTCTCCGTAAATTATTAACATAAAAGTAGAAACAGCGTGGTAGTGTACTGAAAAATCACTTAAAGTATTTTCCATATACCAATAATCAGGATTAATAGATTTTTCAATGGCAGAGTCTATTTTGTTTTTTATTAGAGAATCAAAATACTCTTTTTTTTCTAAATTTATAATTTCTTTCTTAAATAAGTGATTATTAATATATTGCCAATGAGTTCCAGCAATGATTGCTCTATTTTCAGTATCTAGAGCTTTAATACCATCTTCTAAATAATTAGTTAAGATACTATAAATAGCAGATGTAGTTTTTTCATTTAGTAGATTTGGGATCTCTTTTAATATTTGGATGGTTAATAGGTGAGCTTCAGCTTCATGAAAAGATTGACTTTGACTACCTCTCTTTAATAATTCATTATAACCATTTAATATTCCAAAGCGGACAATATTTCGAGCGCTTTCGTCTCCATTTATAGCTCGATATTTGTAATAGGAAATTAAAGAAACCCATTCTCTAATTTTTTGAGGTTCGGTAAAACTATCTATATCATATTCTGGTATAGAATAAGTTAATCCGTTTTGATCAAAATGTTGACTGTAGCGATTGTAAAAATACTCTACATAATTGTCGAGATTAGTCTGCCTGTGGTCGCGGGACGTGGTCAGGGAATCATTGTTTTGAGCTAATGATAGACTTAGAGGAATGAGTAAATTAGCTATTAGAAATATTATAATTATTTTGAATTTCATAGTATAGGTATAATATCAGTTGAGAAGTTTTTGAACAAATAAAATTATCAAGTATAACTTGATAATTTTTTAGAAAATTGGTTGGGATGGTGGGCAGAGTGGGACTTGAACCCACATGGATAAAATCCATACGCTTCTGAAGCGTACGCGTCTACCAATTTCGCCATCCACCCAATGTTTAAATAGTATAATAATATTTTTATTCTGTAAATGGAAAAATCAAGCATAACTTGATTTTAAAATGGTGCCGGAGGCGAGACTCGAACTCGCACACCTTGCGGCACTTGCTCCTAAGGCAAGCGTGTATACCAATTTCACCACTCCGGCACGTATTTAGATTCCATAACAGTATAATTGTTCAGAAACCTTTAGTCAATTCTTTTGGAATTCTTTTTTCGCCACTCTTTAATTTTAGCATGATTTCCAGATAATAATATTTCAGGGACTTTATATTTTTTATTGGCTACTTTAATTTCTTCCGGTTTAGTGTATTGGGGATATTCTAAAGAGTTATCTTCAAAAGATTCAGCTACTAAAGAATCTTTATTTCCTAAGACTCCTTTTAATAATCTAGTTGTGGAATCAATAATTATTGCTGTTGCTAATTCGCTGTTGCTTAGGACAAATTTTCCCATGGAAATTTTTTCATCAATAAATTTATCAACACGGGAATCGATTCCTTCATAATAGCCGTTTACAAAAATAATATTTTTTAATTTTGAAAGCCTAAGGGCAGTTTTTTGATCATATATTTTTCCTTTAGGATCTAACATAATAACTTTTACCCTTTTTCTTCCTTTGATAGATTTTATAGCTTTAATAAGTGGTTCAGCTTGTAAAACCATTCCCGGACCACCACCATAGGGAGTATCATCTACACTTTTGTGTTTGTCATTAGTAAAATCTCTTAGGTTGTGATATTTTATATCAATAATTTTATTATCCAAAGCTCGTCCGATTATACTTTCGTTATAATAAGATTTTAATATGTCTGGAAAAATTGTAATAATATTAAATTGCATATTTTTTTATTTACTCGGTTATAAAAAGTTTTTCACTTCGTTCGAATTTTTTATAGCTCTCGTTCCGTTCAAAAAACAAAGAGTCACCTGTGAAGGCAACTCTTTATATATCTAGAAGATAAAATTTATAATTTTAGATCTTCAACGCTTTCATCAGCTGGAGCTTCTACTTTAGGCTCTTCTTTTCGGTCTTCTCTAGGAGCTGGTCTTTCAGATCCTTCTGGTTGGTTAATCTTTAGATTAACTCTAGCATTGTTCTTAGCACCTACTACTCGTAGTAAAGTTCTAAGAGCTCTTGCCGTGTTACCACTTCGGCCGATAATTTGACCCATGTCTGATGGATCAACGTCTAGAGTCAATAAGACTCCCATCTCGTCAACTGATCTTGTTGTTTTTACCTTGTCTGGAGTGTCCACAAGGAATTTAACAGTATTTTCTAAAAAATCCTGATCTTTTTCTGCCATTTTCTTTCGATTAATTGTTAAGGCACTACCTAATTGACTTAAGTTCAATCATATCGGTAGTATAAAACAGGATAGCATATTAAAAATAGAATGTCAATGGAAAAAATAAGCTCATGTATAGTTATAAAAGCTATTGACATATTTTTTTAAAAGTATATAATTATATCTACCTGTTAATAAATTTTAAATATTCGCTTATTTTTTAGAGTTTATTTTGTGGGTTAAAAATATAAATTTGTTTTTTGACAATTAAATAGTGATAGAAACACATGCGTCTTATATTTATTTATAAGATTCAATTCTAATTTTTTGAATATTTTTTATAAAAAATATTCCATTTTTCGAGAGTTTGATCCTGGCTCAGGATGAACGCTGGCGGTATGTTTAAGGCATGCAAGTCTAAGGTGCTCTTCGGAGTGCCTGGCAAACGGGAGAGTAACACATTGGTAACCTTCCCCTAACTCAAGTATAACCTCGTGAAAACGTGGACAATCCTTGATAGTCCATAATTTAAATGCAAATTTACTTTATGGTAAAGATTTATCGGTTAGGGCTGGGCCTATGGCTTATCAGCTTGTTGGTGAGGTAAAAGCTTACCAAGGCTATGACGAGTAGCGGGCGTGAGAGCGTGACCCGTCTCACTGGAACTGAGACACTGTCCAGACTCCTACGGGAGGCTGCAGTCAAGAATCTTTCGCAATGGCCGAAAGGCTGACGGAGCAATACCGCGTGAAGGAAGACACCCCTCGGGGCGTAAACTTCTTTTCTAAAGGATGAATTCGTGACGTTACTTTAGGAATAAGCAACTGCTAACTTCGTGCCAGCAGCAGCGGTAATACGAAGGTTGCAAGCGTTGTCCGGAATTATTGGGCGTAAAGCGTCTGTAGGTGGTTTATCAAGTTTCAAATTAAAACTCTAAGCTCAACTTAGAGTTAGTTTGAAAAACTGACAAACTAGAGAATGGGAGAGGTAAGCGGAATGGCTGGTGTAGTAGTAATATGCATTGATATCAGCTAGAACACCAAATGCAAAGGCAGCTTACTAGAACATTTCTGACACTGAGAGACGAAAGCGTGGGTAGCGAATGGGATTAGATACCCCAGTAGTCCACGCCGTAAACGATGGGTACTAAGTATTAGGAGTATCGATCCTTCTAGTGCTGTCGAGCTAAGTTAACACCTTAAGTACCCCGCCTGGGGAGTACGGTCGCAAGACTAAAACTCAAAGGAATTGACGGGAACCCGCACAAGCGGTGGAGCATGTGGTTTAATTCGATAATAAGCGGAAAACCTTACCAAGGCTTGAAATCTCCGGAATCTCTTAGAAACAAGAGAGTGCCGCAAGGAACCGGATGACAGGTGCTGCATGGTTGTCGTCAGCTCGTGTCGTGAGATGTCGGGTTAAGTCCTTTAACGAGCGCAACCCTCATCCTAATTTACAATTCATTAGGAAACTGCCCCGGATAACGGGGAGGAAGGTGAGGATGACGTCAAATCAGCATGGCTCTTACGCCTTGGGCCACACACGTGCTACAATGGCCAGTACAATGGGTCGCTAAGTCGCGAGATGGAGCTAATCCCATCAAAGCTGGTCTCAGTTCGGATTGGAGTCTGCAATTCGACTCCATGAAGTTGGAATCGCTAGTAACCGCGTATCAGCTATGGCGCGGTGAATACGTTCTCGGGTTTTGTACACACCGCCCGTCACACCAATAGAGTTGGTAATACCCGAAAGCTCTACACTAAAGTAGGGATGAAGGTAGGATCAGCGATAAGGGTGAAGTCGTAACAAGGCATCCGTAGCGGAAGCTGTGGATGGATCACCTCCTTTCTAAGGAGTTACATTAACCCTCACGGGTTAATCAGATCGTTCGATAAATCTTCGGATTTATTGATGTTTCTATCACTATTTAGTTGTTAAGTTTTAAAGACTCCTTAATCAACTCCTTGATTTTATGAAAGCTATAAAGTATTATAAAGGAGTTCAATTAGTAGGAGTTTTTTGTTAAATTTTTTTTCGGGCGCATAGCTCAGTTGGTTAGAGCGCTACACTGATAATGTAGAGGTCCCAAGTTCAACTCTTGGTGCGCCCACCATTCAATTCCTTTTAGTTAGGAATACTTATATTGAGATTAAAAATATATTTTATGTCATTTTTTACATACATGGCTAGATGTAATGACAATTCTCTTTATACGGGATATTGTAAGGATGTTGATTCTAGAGAAAAGAAACACAATTCAGGCGATGGAGCAAAATATACAAGACAAAGAAGACCAATAAAGATTATATATTTTGAAAAATTTGAAACTAAAGTTGAAGCAATGAGAAGGGAAAGACAAATTAAAAAACTGTCTAAAATTAAAAAAGAAAATTTAATAAAGTAATTTGAAAATTAGCCGCGGTAGCTCAGTGGTAGAGCAGAGGATTGAAAATCCTCGTGTCGGTGGTTCAATTCCGCCCCGCGGCACCAAAATATTTCGGGGTGTGGCGCAGTTGGCTAGCGCGCGTCGTTTGGGACGATGAGGTCGGAGGTTCGAGTCCTCTCACCCCGACCATTTTAAATACTTCATAGGAGGTATTTTTTTTGTTAAATTTAATGTTTTCAAATAGTATTGATGATAAGGTCGTCCCGCTGAGCGGGATCACCCTGACCATTTAAATACTTTGTAAGAAGTATTTTTTTGTTTTAAAAAGTTTTAATATTGACAAAGATTTAAATATATTCTAATGTAGGATACTGAAATAATAAAATATAGGAGGATAGTGAATGCCACCAACAAAAAATGGTAAAGCTAAACAGAAATATCGTTTTTCTTTCCGGAAAGTAGTAGCTAGAAGCATTAAAAGATCATACAATGTCGAAAAATATTGTGTAAGATGTGGAAATGCTATATATAGAACATATGAGAACAATGATCTATGGAATAAAATTAAAAAGTGTTCTGATTGTTCCATACTTAAAAGACCTCAAAATCCCGAAGAAAGATATTGTTCTTGTTGTGGAAAAAAGTTTCATGAATTTGATGTATCTATAAGAGAAAAAGATTGGAACTCTTGGTATCTGTGTTCGGAATGTAAAAAGATAAAATTGGATATCATTTGTGAGATTGAAATATCTTGTTTAGAATTAGCGGACAGAGCTTATAGAGAGTTTCTCCAGGAAAAGTTTTTTGTTAAAAAAGATAAAAACTGTAAAGATTTACCAGAAAGGTTCAAAGAGATTGTTCCGGAGATAATTGATGCTTTGGAAGATTTTTTAGAGAAGCTTCTCAAATTGATAATTTTGATAGAAAATATCAAAGATTGAGAATCTATTTTTACAGAACAGTGGAAGAAGAATTATTTAATTTAATTTTTTGTTTAAATGAGACAAAAAAGAAAATTATATTTAATCCCCGAACTTGATAAAAGTTTGGGGATTTTACTTTGACAAAAAACTTTATTTAAATTAAGCTTTTATAAAATAATAAACTTATTCTTAGGAGGAAAAGTGAAAAAGATAAAAGTTGTTTTATGGGATTTTGATGGAACTTTGCTCGATTCTACTAGAGAATCAATGGAAAATATGATTTTCATAGCTGAAAAATTAGGTCTAAGAGCTCCCAGTGTTGAAATATTGCAGAAGTATTGGGGAATGCCTTGGTTGGAATTTTTAGATGAGGTTGCTAGGGAGTGCAAGTGGCAAAAGGGGATTAAAGGTAAATTTCTAGATAAGTGTAGAGAAAACAAACATCTTTGGAGGAGTCATAAGCTTTTTGAAGGTACGAATAATACTTTAAAAATCCTGATTTCCAAAAAAATCAAAGTAGGTATTGTTTCTTCTCGAGTTAAGGAGTCGGTAGGAAAGGATCTTTTTTCTATTATGGACTATTTTAAAAAACTAGAAATTAATACTAATATGTTTTTTATAATCCAGGGTCGAGAAGATTGTTCTTATGTAAAGCCCAATCCTAGGGTTTTAGATTCGGTAATAGAGATTCTAAGGAAAGATGGGATAGGTTTAGATGAGATTGTCTATGTTGGAGACACAATTCATGATTTTAATACCGCATCTAAACATATTCCTAAAATTTCTTTTGTGGCAGTAGTTTCCGGAGCTTGTGACAGTGTCATTTTTTTACAAGAAAAAGTCTCTCCAGAATGTATTATTGATTCGCCAGCAGGAATATTTGAATCAATAAAATTTTTAGAGAATTTATGAATTTTAAAGCAGCCTCTTTTATAAGGCTGCTTTTCTTTTTAAAAAGCTATGATATAATATTATATATATAAAATAATTTTATGGAAACAGAAAATCAAAGTTGGCCCCCACAAGAAAGAAAAAATATAGATTTAAGTCATAGGCTTGATGATGTCATTGAACAAAGACAGCAGGGGGATTATCAAAGGTCAGAAGAAAAAAAATTAATACCAGTTAAGAAGAAAAAAATTTATATTTTACTCATAGCTATATCATGGGTTGGTATTATTATTATTTCTATATTTTTATTAAGTAATAAATAGTTTTTAGACGAGATAATAAAGAATCTCTTTAGATAAAATTTTAAACAACATCATTAAGAAAATGAGTAAGAATAAAAAACAAAAACAAGGTTTCACTTTAATTGAATTATTAGTTGTTATTTCTATAATAGGTCTTTTAAGCATGATATCAGTTGTTGCTCTGGGTTCTGCTAGAGCTAAGGCTAGAGATTCTCGAAGACTTACAGATATTAAAGCAATTGGTACAGCCATTGATTTGTATATTCTTGATTATGACCATTCTCCTTATTTGGGTGCTAATGATTGCAATGCTTTTACTTCAATTGGTGGTGATACTTGTACTGCTATTGATTGGGATGCTGATGGAAAATGGAGTATTTTAGAAACAGAATTAGCTGAATATTTATCGCAATTACCAGTTGATCCTTGTGGTATGGAATGTCCAGGATCTGAAAGTACTTATTTTGCTTATCAGTATAACTCTCCGGCTAATTTAGCATCTTGGTGTGATGGAGTAGGAGATTGTAATGTGACGGACCGACAATTTGATTCATGGTATCTTATTTATGCTAAAGGTATGGAGTCCGCTGAGGATTTAGCTAGTTCTGGTTTTGCAACTTCTTTTTAATTTTTAAATGTAGATGAACTTAAAAATAAAAAAGTATTTAATAGTCTTATCACCTTTGGTGTTATTTTTTATTTTAATAAAATTTAGTTTTTTATTAAATTTTTTTCACCATCTAATAAATATTTTTGCTGGTGGGCGGAGTTTTACTAAAGTTTTTGCTTATTTATTATATTTATTTTTATTATTAATAATTGCTTATTTATTAAAGTATCAAAAGATAAGTTTTAATTTTAGAAAAAAAATAATTTTTTTAATATTTTTGGGAAGTGCTTATTTAGTCAATTTTTTTTCTTATCTTTATTTTTTTATAAAATATAAATTTTCTTACCAGGATTATGTTTTAGTTTTTAATGCTCAGGAACTTTCTAGTACTCAGTTTTTGCATAATCATACTTTAAAAAGTATCGTTGCTTGGGTTTTAAATTTTTTTAATATTACTTATTTAGAAAATATAGATGCCGGAGGAGCTTTTTTAAATATTATTCCTCATATTTTTATTATTATTGGTTTGATTTTATTTTTAGTAGTTTTATTTTTTTTCATCTATTATTTTTGTCATAAAATTAAGCTAATAACAGAAAACCAATTTATTTATACTATTTTATATTCTGTTTTAAGTTTTAGTTTATTAAAAAATATTATTGATGGTGGTTTTTTAAATTATGAGGCTTTGGTTAGTTTTTCTTTTTTTATACTTTTACTTTTTGCTGATAAAAAATGGTCTCAAAAAGTTACTATATCCTTAGTATATTTTTATTTATTTTTAAATATGATTTTAAATTTTTTAGGATTTTTTAGTGGTAGTAAAGCTTTTTTTTATAATATTTATTATATTATGCTTTATAGTTTATTGCTGACTATATTTTTTTATGCTCTAGGAAAAAATAAAGTAAAGAGAACTTTAATTTTATTTATTATTTTAGAAATTTCTCTAGCTACATTTTATTTTATTTCTTTTTTTAATATGAATGATTATCGGAATATAGAAATTTTAAAAGATGATCGTGTTTTGGTAGCTACCTATGGTATTTTAGAGAGAGAGAATTATGATTTTTATACTTCTATTAATAATTTGTATTTTTATGAAGCTTCTTTTTCGGAGAATAAAAAAAATAAGGATATTTTAGAGGAATTAAATCTCTTGGATAATTTTTATCCAGTTAGTGTTTATTGGAAAACTTGTAATCCTCGAGGTCTAGCTCACCATTATTCTTTTAAATTATTAACTGATCAAGAATTTGAAGTTCATAATTTTGAGAAGGCTATTAATTTTTTAGATTTTAATTTAATCGGTCAAAGATCAGGGATGTATGAATACAAAGTGGAATTAAATATGGGACCTTGTCTTCCTCGCCCAACTAATGTAATTGAAGAAGTTTTTAAATCCTTAGGTCTAAATAAGTTTTTTATTTATCAGTTACATATAGATAGTAATGGAGGACCTATTATTTAAAACTTTGTTTTTTGTAATACCTTGTTGGTTAATAAATTCAGCTTTGAATATTTTTGGTTATTTGAAGAGTAAATATAATATTTTTGAAAAAATAGACAAACCCTTAGATTTTGGTTATAAATTTTTTGACAGGCGAAGAATCTTAGGGGATTCGACTACTATTGTGGGTCTGGGTGTTGCTTTATTGAGTGGGGTAATAATTGAATTATTTCTAAGTAATATTTTTTTAGGAATATTTAAAGCTCTGGGAATGTATTTTGGTCATGCTTTGGGGAGTTTTATTAAAAGACGTTTAAAACTCAAGAGTGGGGAATTTCTTCCTTTGGTAGACCACGGAGATGCTATTATTTTAACTGGTTTTATATTTTTAGCTTTAGGTGAAATTACTATTAATGTTTTTCTTTTTTCTTTGATCCTAACTTACATCTCTTATCCTATTCTTTGTTATTTAGCTTATAAAATAGGTTTGAGAGAAAGACCTTTGTAAATAGGTTCATAGTGACTTTCTAAATTATAAAAAGACGGTTGATACCGTCTTTTTATAATAGGAGTTATTTTATTGATTACAGTTAGAGTCCATTAATTTTTCATTGAAACAGGTTCCTTGCTGACAAATACAAACATCGTTTTCGTAGGCAGCACAATTATCATACATCATCGTACAAGCTTCGGGTTGTTCGTAGTTGTCTTTATACTTTTTGTTTATACATTCGTGAGGATGACAGCTTGGAAGAGGAATACAGTCGTCATGATTCGTACATTTTAAATATTCATTAGTAATAAGAGGATTTTCTTCGTTGATTAATTTAAAATTTATTATTTCAATTTTTTCATTTTCAATTTTAAAATTAGCTTTAGCTTCTAGAGCTATATGTCCATCTTCATATTCTATCAAAACTGAATTGGGAGATTCAAAATATATTTTAGTGATATAAAAATTACCTCCTAGGATGGCTTTTTCTGGAGAAAGGTCAGAGATATTTTCTTTAATGTATTCTTTAACTATATTTTGGTTCTCCAAAGAGATTTCAATTGGCTTTTCTTCAATTTTATTAGAACAGCCAGTTAAAAAAACGGTCATAATCATAACCAGGCACAGGGATATTTTTTTCATAATGTATTGGGTTTATTTTTGAAATATTTTTTATTAGAAAATTTAATAAGGTGATACATAAAATGGATCGTTACCAGTATGTTTACTATAAATATTGTCTTATTAAAGAAAAATTCATTCATGCTGAAAAATAAATGTAAAATTACTGATATTTCAAGAACAAGTTTATAATAAGAAGCTCTTGCTATGGGTTTTATAATCCAATCACTCTCTAGGAGTTCGTTTTTATTAACTATCATTATAATATAAAGAGAACTTATAATTATCATGTTAAAGGAAAGGATTATTGGACTACCTACATTTATTATTATCAATCCCCATATAAAGAGACCATATACTAGTTGGTCTGAAAAACTATCAACAAATTTTCCTCTATCACTGGCTTTGTTAGTATATCTTGCCAGAGGGCCATCCAGAAGATCTATAAAAACACCACCTAGGAAAATAAAAAATATGGCTAATAAAAAATTGTTTTTTATTAATAATAAATAAAGACAGGCAAAAAATAGTTTAGAAAGGCTTAAAGTATTGGCACTTATACCGAGCCTGTCAAAGCCCTTTATTATTGGAGAGAAAAGCTTATCTCTTTTTTTCCGAAAGAATTCATTTGCCTTATCTAATTTTTTATCAAGTTTGTTCATTATTTTTGATGGTTTTATATAATTAAGTATAGCAGAATTATCTTTTTTTAAATATTTATTAGATTTAATAGAATTGACAAACTTTAGGTTTTGGGTCTTGACAAATTTTGATTAACATGCTAACATTATGCAAATGGAGATATCTACTAATATATGGTAGATATTTTTTAATTATATAAATATGTCAAAAAGAAATAGAAAAACAATTAAAAATTTATTTAAAACGGCAAAGGAAATGCATTATAAATCTAATGTATTATTACTTATTGTTGTTTTTTCATGTTCTTTAACTTTTCCGCAACATAGTTTTGCCAATAGTCTTTCAGAGGATCATTCAAGTATTAAATTACAAGGAATTATTGTAGAAGATACATTATTATCAATACTAAATTCAGATATTGGTCAATTATTTATAAAACCAAGTCGTTTGCCAGAAATTAGCTATCGAAAGGTAGAACTTAACACTTACAGCTATGTAACGGCTTATAATGTTGGTGTTGTTGCTCAAACAGATAATACACCTTGTATTGGTGCTAGTGGTGATGATTTATGTAAGATGGTAGAACAGGGTTATAATGTTTGTGCTGCTAACTTTGTTAAATTAGGAACATATTTGGAGATAGAAAACATTGGAAAATGTATAGTTTTAGATAGAATGAATAGTAGATACAACAATACCACTAGAATTGATTTTGCTATGGGTCCTGATGAGATTACAGAAGCTAAAAAATTTGGTTTACAATATAAAAAATTTGGTATTTATTAAAAGAACAACCTATTTGTGTGTAAAATAGATAAATGTAGGAATTCTTGAAGAACCTGCATTTTTTTGATAGAATTTAGGTACTTCTAAGATTTAATTCTTTTTAGGTCACGTAGCCAAGTGGTAAGGCAGGGGTTTGCAAAACCTCTATTCGTCGGTTCGATTCCGACCGTGACCTCCAGAGAATTAGGTCTTTTTTGTTGTTTAAAATTGTATTTTAGATTTTAAAAATGTGTTAAAATAAGAGTATATGAATTTTATTAAATGATTTAGTTCGAAATGAATAAAAAATCAAAATTTTTTTATTACTTTTTTAAAACAATTATCGATTTAGTCGGTGTTGCTTTAGGAACTATTGTAGGAGCTTTGTTTTTATATCCTTTAATGTTATCGTTCCCCTCTAATATTTTTATTGTTTTTATTGAGTTTTATATAATTATAGTTTTAGCAGTTATTTTTTGTAGATTATTTAATAAATTATTTTTGAATTATTTAAATTACAAGTCCTTGTTTAAGGATGTAAATTTTAAGTTTTTATTTAGTTTAAAAACAATACTTTTAGCTTTTTATATTTTTGGTTTGATTTTCTTTTTCTTTTTTATTGTGACATTATTTTAATTTGCATATGGAAAAATTTATTATCATTGATGGAAACGCTTTGCTTCATAGAGCTTGGCACGCTATACCTCCCTTAACTACCAAGAAGGGAGTTGTTGTTAATGCTGCTTTTGGATTTATTTCAATATTATTGAATATTATTAATGAATTAAAACCGGATTATCTTTGTGCTAGTTTTGATTTACGAGCACCCACTTTTAGACATAAAAAATTTACAGAGTATAAAGCTAAAAGAAAAAAACAGCCTGATGAACTTTATGCTCAGATACCAATTATCAAAGAGATTTTAAAAACTTTTAATATTCCTGTTTATGAGAAAAAAGGTTTTGAAGCTGATGATGTAATTGGTACTATCGTTAAATCATTAAAAGATAAAAAAGATATTGAAAAGTTGATTTTAACTGGAGATTTAGATGCTCTACAGTTAGTTGAAAACACAATTAAAGTGTTGACTTTTAAAAAGGGCATTAGAGAAACAAAAGTTTATGATATTAAGGCCGTAAAAGAAAGATATGGTTTTGGTCCGGAAGCAGTTGTAGACTATAAAGCTTTGCGAGGGGATGCTTCTGATAATATTCCTGGAGTTCCTGGAGTGGGAGAAAAAACAGCTACGGAATTAATAAAAGAGTTTGGTAGCTTAGATGATATTTATAAAAATTTTGAAAAATCAAATATTAAAGAACCTTGGAAAAAGAAATTAAGAGAAAATAAAGAAATAGCTTATCTTAGTCAGGATCTAGCAACTATTATTTTAGACGTGGATATGGATTTTGATCTGGCAAAAACCAAGTGGGATTATAGTAATGAAGAAGGAATTTATCAGATTTTTCAAGAGTATGAGTTTAGAAGTTTATTAAACAAGCTTCCTTTAATTAAAAAAAATGAAAACGTAGAAGAGAAAGTAATAAAAAAAGAGATTAATCTAAAGTATAAATTTGTTGATAATGAGAAAGACTTTAATGACTTTTTAAAAGAACTTCAGAAACAAGATGAGATTTGTTTAGATACGGAAACTAGCTCTCTAAATGTTTACGAAGCTAAACTTCTGGGAATAAGTTTTTGTTTTAAATCCGGAGAAGCTTATTATGTTTCGGCCAAGAGTAAATTTTTAAAAGAACTTAAACCAATAATTGAAGATATAAAAGCAATTGGTCATAATATTAAGTATGACTATAAGATTTTAAAACTAGCAGGTATTGAATTGAAAAATATTTATTTTGATACCCTGGTTGCTGCTTACCTACTTTCCAAAACTAGTAGGGGATTAAAACTAGACGATTTAGCCTTTAGCGAGCTGGGTTATCGAATGCAACCAATTGAAGAGTTAATTGGCCTCAAGGGAAAAGATCAATTAACCATGTTAGATGTTGCTCCGGAGAAAATATCATATTATTCTTGCGAAGACGCAGATTGTACTTGGCAACTTTATCAAAAATATAGAAAAGAATTAGAGTCTGAAGAAATTTATGATTTATTCGGAGAGATTGAGATGCCCCTGGTTAAAGTTTTGGCAGATATGGAAATGGAGGGTATTAAAATAGATACAAAATTTTTAAAAGATTTAGAGAAAAAATTTGATAAAAGATTAAAGGAACTAAGAGCAGAAATTCAAGAATTAGCTGGTGAAGAATTTAATATTAATTCCCCTAAACAATTAGGAGAGATCCTTTTTTCTGGATTAGAAATTTCTACCAAAGGAATTAAAAAAACTAAAACTGGTTTTTCAACAGCAGCTTCAGAGTTAGAAAAAATGAAAGATCGGCACCCAATTATTAATTTAATATTTGAATATCGAGAATTAAATAAATTACAATCAACTTATGTAATTGGTCTTTTGAAAGAAGTTGATGATCAAGACAGAATTCATACCAGTTTTAATCAAACTGTTACTGCCACCGGACGGCTTTCTTCTTCTGGTCCTAATTTACAGAATATTCCAATCAGGACTGAGCTGGGTCGAGAAATTAGAAAAGCTTTTATACCTAAGGAAGGATATTTTTTGTTAGCAGCAGATTATTCTCAAATTGAATTGCGAGTAATAGCCTCTCTAGCAGACGATGATAAAATGATAGAGTCTTTTAATAAGGACGAAGATATTCATGCTCGAACGGCTGCTGAGATTTGCAATAAAGATATTAAAGATATTAGTAAAAAAGAAAGAAGAGATGCTAAAGAAGTTAATTTTGGAGTAATTTATGGTTTGGGAGCAAGAGGATTATCACAGAGAACAGATCTAGATTTTAATGAGGCTCGAGATTTTATTGAAAGATATTTTCTTTTATATGAGAAAGTTAGAAATTTTTTGGATAAAATAAAGGAAGATGCTCATGAGAATAAATTTGTAGAAACTTTATTTGGTCGAAAAAGATACATTCTCGACATAGATGCTCATATGCCAATGCTTAGAGCTGCCGCTGAAAGAGTAGCTATTAATATGCCTGTTCAGGGAACAGCGGCTGATTTAATGAAAATGGCTATGATTAGATTAGATCAAGAGCTTAAAGAGGTTTCACCCCAAGCTAGAATACTTTTGCAGGTTCATGATGAAGTTGTGTTAGAAATTCCAGAGAAAGACATTGACAAAGTGAGTCAAAAAGTAAAAGATGTAATGGAGGGTATTTATAAATTAAAAGTTCCAATTAAAGTTGACGTTTCAGCAGGCGATAATTGGGGAGAATGTAAATAAATATGTTGTTTTTTCTATATGGCGAGGACGATTATCGTTCTAGCGAAAAATTAAATCAAATTAAAGAAAGATTCATCGAAAAAGTAGATGAGTCTGGTTATAATATTGTAATTTTAGATGAAAAAATTACTGTAGAGAAATTTACTAAAGAATTTTCCCAGACTGGTTTTTTAGCTTCTAAAAAATTAATTATTATAAAGAATTTATTGAGACAAACGCTTACCAAAGACTTAGCAGAAGTTGTTTTGGATTATCTAGATAAATTTAAAAATGATAAGGACGAAAATATTATTGTTTTTTATGAGAATAATTTACCACATTCTAGAAAAAATGCCTTGTCTGGTAGTAAGTTAAAAATATTTCAAAAATTAAACACTTTTAAATATAGTCAGGAATTTAAAAAGTTACCAGATTATAAAGTTATAGAATGGATTCAAGAAAAATTTAAAGAAAACGAAAAAAGTATTGATAAAGATTTAGCTAATAAAATTTTTGCTCTGATAGGAAATAATTTGAGGGTTTTAAACAATGAGATTTCTAAAATAGCTAGTTATAATAAAGAAAAAGAAATTAAAGAAAAAAGTATTGATGAATTAGTTTCAGCTTCTTTAAATGATGACATTTTTCTTTTCTCAGATAGATTAGCCAATAAAAAAAAGGTAGAGGCTGTTAAGTTGTTAAATGAACAACTACAATCAGGAGCTAACCCGATTTATTTGTTGACTATGATTATTAGACAATTTAGAATTTTATTACAAATTAAAGCAGCTTTAGAAGATAATGTTTCTCAGGCTAGTTTATCTAAATATTTGTCTTTACATCCTTTTATAATCAAAAAAAGTATGGCTTCTGCTCAGTTATACTCTCTGGAGGATCTTAAGTCAATTTATAGAAAATTATTAAACCTAGATAAAAATATTAAATCTTCTGGTTTGAAACCTAAAACATTATTGAATTTATTTGTTCTTGATTTTTAAATTTACATTATATAAAAACAAAAAGATCGCTTGAAGCGATCTTTTTGTTTTAAGCTTGAATAGAATTATTTTTTCTTAGTTTCGGATTTACCAGCATTACTAATTTTTTTGGCTGCTCTTGATTTAATTCTTTTAGCTTTCCCTGTGGTAAAAGGGTGTTTTCTTTTTGAAGCCTTATCAACAAGTTTTTGAATTTTGTTGTATATTGTTGAAGCTTCTTTTTTGTCTTCTGAATTAAGAACCTTATCTAATTTTTTCATTAATTCTTTTAATCTTCGTTTGGTTAGATTATTTCTAGCTGTTCTTTTTTCAGTTTTACGCAATTCTTTCATTGCGGATTTCTTCTGTGGCATAATTTTAATTATTTTAAAGTTTATAATATAAGACTATATATTTGAGCGATAGTCTTATGTTTTGCAAACGTGAGGACAATATAACACAATAATTAATATATTTCAACCTTGTTAAATAAGATTTTAATAATATATTACTTTTATTAAATATTAGTCATATTTTCATATAATATTATTATATAACTTTGCGTATAAATCTTAATTCTAAATTATTAGAAATTTAGAATTATTTAACAGGGTCAAGTGTTTAGTTGACTTTAAAAGCTTTAAAGAGTAAATTGAAATTAAAGAGGAGGTAAAAATGAAAAAGGTGATTATTCTAATGTTTATCATTTTAATAATGGTAGGCTGCGAAACTCTTATGAAGTATCCCCCGGAAGATCCTTGGAAAACAGGGGTTGTAACCAATGGCTCTATTAGAGCAATTGGAAAATCTACAAAAATGGGAGTCCCCAATGCTCAGGAAGAAGCTGATCTCAAAGCTAAACAAAATGTTCAGAGAGAAGCTGCTAGAATTCTTGAAAAACAACGCGACAGTATTAAGCTGGGAAATATTACTATAATTAATAGAAGAGTTCGGGGTAATACTCACGAATCTTTAGCTGAGCTTCCAGAAGCTATTAAGTTGAAAGTTAATTAATTTAGGTTTTATTGAAGTCGTCCGTTTGGATGGCTTCTTTTATTTTAAAGAATGATTATTTATCTCTTGAACTATGTCTAAAATATTTAACTTATTTTTTGCTAATTTTTCAAAAGTAATACTATTTTGTTGAAGAGAACTTTTTAAATCAAAAGGACCGATATTGGTTCTTTTTAACTTTACTAACATTCCTCCTGTTTTTAGTTTTTTACCTAGATCATTAGCAATGGAACGAATATATGTCCCTTTAGAGCAATTTATTTTTAAATCTAAGTAAGGATATTCGTAATTTAAAATTTTAATTTTATTAATAGTAATTTTAACTGGTTTTAATTTTACTTTTTTATTTTTTCGAGCTAAGTTGTATGCTTTTTGACCATTAATTTTCTTAGCACTGAAGATGGGAGGAGTTTGTAATATTGTTCCGGTAAATTTTTTCTCTAAAAGTTTTTGAATTTGTTCCCTACTTGGTTTTTTGGTTATTTTTTTGGTTTTAATAACGCCTTCAGCATCAAAAGTGTTAGAAGTTTTACCAAATTTAATTTGAGCTTCATAAACTTTATCCAAAGAATGAAAAGCATCTAAAAATTTAGTAGCTTTTCCAGAAGCCATAATTAATAAACCCGAAGCCATAGGATCTAGGGTTCCAGCAAAGCCAACTTTCTTCAGGTTTAAAACCTTTCTCAGAATATTAATATTTCTGAAAGAGGCGTAACCCTTTTTTTTATTAATTAAATAAAAGCCAGCGTCTTGGTCGACTAATATGTTTTTAATTTTTCGAGCTTTGAATAACCCTTCATGATAAGGTGGAGCTTTTTTAATTTTTATGTTTTTTAATTGTTTTAATAAGTCTACATTTTGATATTGATCGTAACCAAGAACAATCAAATCTGGTTTTAGTTGATTATAAAAAGCGAGAGGATTATTTAAATCACCCAGAATTGTTTTATTTACTATTTCATATTGAGAAATATTTTCTAGTCTTTGTTGTTCATTAAAGATTAATTGAGTCTCTTTATAAATATTTTGATCACGAGCTATAACAACACATAATTCTTTGGCTAGACTTTTAGCATATTTAAAAACTGAGATATGTCCCGGATGAACAATATCAAATGTTCCAAAGATTACTACTTTATTAAATTCTTTATTCATATTAATTAGGTTAACAAATATAAGGAAAAGAAAAAAGACCCAACTGTTTTTGTTGGGCCCCTTAGATTAAAAAGGAGTATTTATTCTATTAAAAATAAATAGAATAAGAATTGTGGTAATTGCTCCGGTCAGAAGTCCTAGAAAAATCTCTTTTTTTGAATGAACTTTTTTTCCATTTTTAGTTCCTAAAAGTAGAGGAACAAAAAGTAGCTGAGCTAAAATCAAAATAATGTTTGCCTTTAGGTATACAGAAATCCCAATGCTTATTCCAGTTATTAATAGGGAGGGAATAATTTTACATTTATATTCTGAGCATCTAGAAGACAGAATGGTAATGATAGGGATGGGTAAAAGTAAGGCAAAAATAATATTTTGATTAATGCTTAGTAAATAGACACTAACACAAAAGGCAGTGTGACCGGAAATTATTCCTCCGTAAAGTGGTTCTCCATTCTTAGTAATCATTTTAGCAATAATACTTATTAGAGCTGGAATGATTAGAATCAAAGAATAGATACTAATGTTTGAGGAGTTAATTTTATTATACAGGGTAGTAAAACTTAAGCTACCAGCTTGAATAAATAAAATATAACCAATTGCTCCAGCACAGAGAGCATTAAATAGTAACATTGTTCCTAAGGCCAGTTTTTTTTCTTCGTCTCTGGCTAGAGAAAAGTTGATAGAACCTCTTAGAGAAGAGGCTATCGTTAGTATTAGGATTGCCAGATGAGTATGATTTAGATTACTCATCATCCCTAATAATATTGCCACTATGGCAATAACAATATGTAAAAGAAATATTTTGTTCTCAAACATATTGCGGATCATCCGGTTAACTTCAAGAATTAACTTGTTTAATCTACTCATTTATCCTCCTAATTTTTATTAATATTTTATTTTACACTAATTCTGGCTAATTGTCAAGATTTATATTTAATTATTGGCTTTAAAATAGGTTTTTAGAGAATTCTAAAATAATACTTTTTAAAATTGAATATATCATATATAATAGAGTACAGGAGAAGATTTATCAATTTATACAAAATTAAATGATTGCTTATTTAAAAGGAAAAGTCATTAATGAAACAGATAAATCAATAATTTTATTGGTCAACAGTATTGGCTATGAGGTTTTTTTACCTAATAAATTTTTAACTAAGGTAAAGAAGGACCAAGATTTAGATTTATTTATTTACCATAAGCAAAAAGAGGATGCTCAGGAGCTTTATGGTTTTGAAGATCTAGGGGAAAGAGAATTCTTTGTTAAATTAATTTCAGTTTCCGGAGTTGGTCCTAAATCAGCTTTAAGTGTAATGTCGATTGCTAGCATTCAAGATTTAAAAGAAGCAATCGTTAGTGCTGATGCTGATATATTTAAAAAAGTTTCTGGCATTGGTTCAAAGACTGCAGAAAGAATAGTAGTTGATTTGAAAAGTAAATTCGGTTCATTAGCTGGTAGCAGTGTTAATAAGAATGATTTGAAAGACGATTCAAATTTAGAAATTTTCGAAGCTCTAAATGCTTTGGGTTTTAATGATAATGAGGTTCGAGAAGTTTATAATCAGATTCCTAAAGATTTAAAAACTACATCTGATAAAATTAAAGCAGCATTGAAGTTGCTCAAGAAAATATGATTAGAGAATTAAACGATCAAGAATTAGATAATTTTATATCTAAACAAAAATATTCCCAATTTTTACAAAGCTCCTTGTGGGGCAATTTTCAAAAAGAATTGGGAAATAAAATTTGGCAAATAGGCGTAGAGGAAGATAGTCTAGAGACTAGTGCTTTAGTTATAGAAAAAAAATTACCTTTTAATTTAACTTATCTTTATATGCCTCGAGGACCAGTTATTTCTGATCAAGCAAAAGATAAAGATAAAGTTGTAAAACTATTATTAAAAGGAGTGAGAGATATTAGTATTAAAACTGAGAAAAGACAGGAAATTTTTTTTAGATTTGAGACTTTAAACAAGTTTGATTTAGAAAATGTTTGTTTAGTTAAAAGTGTTCAACCTGCTGACACCTTATTTTTAGATTTAAATAAAACAGAAGATGAGTTATTAGCAGAAATGCATCAGAAAACTCGTTATAATATTAGATTAGCTAAGAAAAGGGGAGTGAAAATTGAAAAGATTGAAGACAAAGTAAGGGCTGCAGGTATTTTTAGTAGACTAATAAAAGAAACTTCTGTTCGTGATAAATTTACTCCTCATGCAGAAGAATATTATCAAAAAATTTTAAAATCTTTGGATAAAAATGTCTGTTTATGGACTGCTAAATATGAAGATAAAATTTTAGTCGCTAATATTATTGTTAATTTTGGTGATACCGTAACTTATTTACACGGAGCCTCTTCTAATGAGCATCGAAATTTAATGGCACCACATTTATTACAATGGGAGCAGATTAAGTGGGCTAAAGAAAATAATTATCAAATATATGACTTTTGGGGGATTTCAGACACTGATTCTCGTTGGGCTGGATTCACTAGATTTAAAAAGGGCTTTGGAGGTCATGAAAAGAAATTACCCGGAACATTTGATTTAGTTTATAATCAGCGAGCTTATAAAATTTACAATTTTATTAAAAAATTTAGATGATTAAAAAAATAATTAAAAAATTAACTCCTAAATTTATTTTGAATTTTTACCATAGAATTTTTTCTTTATTAGGATCTTTAGTTTATGGTTGTCCTTCTAATAAGTTAAAAGTAATTGGTGTAACTGGCACCAATGGTAAGTCTACTGTGGTTAATATGGTTTCTTTTCTTTTAGAAAAAGAAGGATATAAGGTTGGTAGTACTTCTACTGTTGGTTTTAAAATAGGAAATAAAGAATGGTTGAACGATAAGAAAATGACCATGATTGGTCGTTTTGCTCTGCAGAAAATGTTAGCGCGAATGGTTAAACAAGGTTGTGATTATGCTGTGATTGAAACCTCTTCGGAGGGGATTAAACAATATCGACATTTAGGAATAAATTATGATGTGGCTGTTTTTACTAATCTAACTCCGGAGCATTTAGAATCTCACGGTGGTTTTGAAAATTATAAAAAGGCTAAACTGAAATTATTCAAACATTTAACTAGGAAACCAGAGAAACCAAATACTCCTAAAATAATTGTAGCTAATAAGGATGATCGATATTTTGAAGAATTTATTAATTATCGAGCTAATCAGAAAATTAGCTTTTCAATTAATGAAGATAGTAATTTTCAAGCTCATGATATTAGTTTTGAAGATTTTAAAATGAGTTTTGATTTAAAAGGTATAAATTTTGAAGTAGATATTTTAGGAGAGTTTAATGTTTACAATATTTTGGCTTCTTTGGCAGTTTGTTCTTCACAGGGAATGGATCTAAAGAAAATGGCTGATTATTTAGAAGATTTTGAAGGTACTCCCGGGCGGATGGAATTTATTAAGAATCAAAGAGGAATTAAAATTCTAGTAGATTATGCTCCAGAGATTGAATCTTTAAAACAACTTTATAAAGCTTTAGATTTATTTACTTATAATAGATTAATTCATGTTTTGGGTTCTTGTGGTGGTGGTCGAGATAAATCTCGTCAGCCGGTTTTAGGAAGTATGGCTGGTAATAAGGCTGATATTGTAATTGTCACCAATGAAGACCCTTATAATGACGACCCTTTGAAGATTATTAATACTGTAGCTCAAGGAGCCTTGGATCAAGGAAAAACATTAGACAAAGACCTATTTAAGATTGAGAATCGACGAGAAGCTATCAAAAAAGCTCTAAAATTAGCTCA
>Ga0307991_1000607_pt1 | contig 25817 bp, 16 predicted proteins | sample EllFjometagen131_FD_203146 | JGI IMG/M metagenome (GOLD analysis project Ga0307991, IMG submission 203146) | Marine microbial communities from Ellis Fjord, Antarctic Ocean - #131 | ecosystem: Environmental > Aquatic > Marine > Unclassified | place: Southern Ocean | collected 2014-10-08 | reverse complement strand
CTTCTCTTGAACATAGATATTTATTGTTAAAAAGCAAACAGGATAATGTAATAAACTCCGATTATCTCTATGCTCTTTATAAATTTCAAACTTATAGCAAGTTCAAATCAAAGAACAAAATATTTGAAGCTAAAATTACCGGTGTTTCCGAATTTGGTAAGCTGATTCTTGCAAATAGAGAAAATGAAAAATTTGAATTTAATTTTAAGGAAGTTGAGTTTATATAAACTATCCCTCAAAATACTCCTTCAATTTTTCCCCTAAAATATTCACAAAATTTTGCAGTGGTTTTGAAGCCATCATACTTAAAACCGGGTTGAGGTCAGCATTGAAAAATAATTGTGTTTCCGTTTTGTCGGAGCTAATATTTTTAAGCGAACAAACAAGTTCAAATTCAAAAGGCACTTTCCCGTCAGGAACAATAATAATTTTTGTATGAGGAATTTTTTCTTGTATTTTCATTCCAATATCAGCCATTCCCTGAATTGTAAATGAGCAAGAGTTTTCTGTTGCTTGCCAATTTGCAATCTGTTCGGGCATAAACTTTTCGAAATTATTAAAATTGCTAAGGAAATTAAATATGTTTTCGGGAGACTTATTAATAATAAGTTTTTCGCTTTCAAAATTTTTCATTTAAAATATTCTTGAAAATAACTAGGACCATTTTGCCGGATCTTGTCGCCATTTATTTAAAGATGCAACATCAGATTTTTTTATATAATCAGATTCTAATGCTTGCTTTATCAAAACTTCGTAATTTGAAAGAACGGTCAAATTACATTTAGCATTTTTAAAATTATCATCGGCAGTTTTAAAACCATAAGAAAAAATTGCCAGCATTCCCTTCACTGTACAAGCTGCATTTCTTAATGCTTCAACAGCGTTTAAACTGCTTGTTCCTGTAGATATTAAATCTTCAATAACAACAACTGATTGTCCAGACTCTACAACTCCTTCAATTTTATTTTCAAGTCCATGAGCTTTTTTTGATGTTCTGACATAAACAAAAGGCAATCCTAAATCCTGGGCTACTAATGCTCCGATTGCTATTCCTCCTGTTGCTACACCAGCAATAACATTAACGTTTCCGTATTCATTATTGATAATATTTACAAATTCCTGTCTAACATAGGTTCTAATCTTTGGATAAGAAAGTGTTTTTCGGTTATCACAATAAATTGGAGATTTCCAACCTGATGCCCAAGTAAAAGGATTAGTTTTGTTAAGTTTTATTGCTTTAATTTGCAATAAATATTCAGCTGTTTTTAAAGCTATTTCTTTATCAAATTTCATAAGTGCAAATGTATAAAGTTTTTGTAAACAATAAAGCAATTTTTCTAATTGAAAATTTAAATGATTTTGATGTATCTCAAAGCGATACTATACTTGAATATCAGGGCAAAGAAAATTTTAGAAAAATTGTTAAGAGCTTTGATGAAAATATAAAATCTAAAAATCTTTTTCTTTTTTCGAGTGATTTTGAAGAATTGAAGAAAGATTTTTTCTCAGCTTTCAATACTATTGAGGCAGCCGGTGGAATTGTAAGAAATAAGCAAAATGAAATTTTATTTATTTTTCGTAGAGGTAAATGGGATTTACCAAAAGGAAAAGTTGAAGAAAACGAAACAATTGAAGAAGCTGTAATCAGGGAAATAGAAGAAGAAACCGGATTAGGGGAATTAAAAATTCTTAGAAAGCTTCCCGACACTTTTCACATGTATGTTTTAAACGGAAAATGGGTAATTAAAAAAACTTATTGGTTTGAAATGTCATGCAAATCAGAACAAAAACCGATTCCTCAAATAATCGAAGAAATCACTGAAGTAAAATGGTTTAAGGATGATGAATTAAACGAAGTTCTAACAAATACTTTTTGTTCTATCGGTGAGTTAATAGAGAAATATTTGAGTATGTAGTTTTGGATTATTTTATTTTGACTTTGTCAGGAATAAATTGACTTGGATTTCCGCCGTTTTTGATAATATCTCTTACAACAGAAGAATTCAAAGCAGTATGCTCAGGTTTAGTTAAAAGAAAAACGGTTTCAATATTTGGAGAAATTTGTTTATTAATTTGTCCTATTGAACGTTCGAATTCAAAATCGGCTGAAGTTCGCAGACCTCTTAAAATATATTTTGCATTTAGCTTTTTACATAAATCTACAGTTAGTCCCGAATATTGCATGACTTTTACATTAGGATAGTCAACAAAAACCTTTTCAATAAATTCTATTCGTTTTTCAACCGAAAAAAAACTTTTTTTCTCAGTATTTATTCCAACTGCTACAATAATTTCATCAAAAAGCGAAACAGCTCTTTGGATAATTGATTCGTGACCATTAGTAATTGGATCAAAAGAACCGGGAAAAACTGCAATTTTTTTCATAGAAATATCAATTTTATATATTCTATTACAAAGGTAATTAAAATCATATTATTTGTTGAAAACAAAAATACAAAATACTTTGTTTCAAAATTTATTTTTAGTATATTTGGAGAAATAACAATATATATTTTTCAAAATGACAAAACATTATATTACATGGTGGAACATTGAAAATCTTTTTGATGTTCATAATTCGGAAAATCGTCCTGAATGGCTTGCAAAAGAACTTAAACATGAACTTAAAGGATGGACAAAAGATGTTCTTGATAAAAAGCTTGCTAACCTAAGTTCGGTTATTAAACAAATTAATGACAAACAAGGTCCTGATATATTTGGGTTCTGCGAAGTTGAAAGTAAAACTGTTGCTCAAAAACTTTGTGATAGACTTGACATTGCAAACAGAGACTATAGGTTAATTCATAAAGATACAAAAGATAATCGTGGTATTGACATTGCTTTTATTTATGATGCTAACAAATATACTGTTGATGAAGAAAATATTTTCAGCTACGAAGTAATTAAACGTTCGTCAACAAGAGATATTCTGCAAATAAGTTTTACTACTGTTAAAGGCAATGAGTTAATAATTATTGGAAATCATTGGCCTGCAAGATCGGCAGGTCAATACAAGAGTGAACCTTATAGAATTATTGCTGGCGAAACACTAAGCTATTGGCTGAAAAGAATTCAGGAAATTAAAGGGAAAAATGCTGCTGTTGTTGTTATGGGAGACTTTAATGATGAACCCTACAGCAGGTCTTTAACAGAATATGCTTTAAGTTCTATGAACAGAAAAAAAGTAATTTATGGAAGAAATCCATACTTGTATAATTTGATGTGGCAATTATTAGGTGAACGAAAATCAAGTTACGTGTTTAATTCGGAACCACTAATGATTGACCAATTCCTTGTTTCAAAAGGGATAGTAATTAAAAACGGAACTTTTAGGATTAAAGATAATCCTGTGAAAATTGATAGTTTTCAAGATATGACAAAAGGAAGATATTTTACCCCTGTTCGTTTTGGAAGACCATCATCCAAAAGGACATTTAATCAAAATGGTTTTAGCGACCATTTACCTGTATCTTTTTTGTTATTTGAATAAATATTGTATATTTATAATGTCATAAAGTGTTAAAATAAGAAAAAAGTCTCACCTCGGGAAAAATTCTTGTGTTGGAATGTGTCTAATTAACAAATAAACAATTATTTAGAGTAGGTAGGAATAGGATTTGATATATGGAATCCTGACAAAAATTAATAATAATAATTGAACATGAAAAAATTTATTATAAATAATCGCTTAATGCAGATAATATTTATTGCGTTAATTTTTTTAATTTCAAATAATTCATTTGCACAATATCCTGCATCAACTGCAAGCAATACTAATTTTGAATACATAAGTAATGTTAGTTTTTCCGGAATAAATAATTCTTCTACAGGAGGTAGTGGTTATGATAATTATACTTCGGGAACTCCAGCTACTGTTACTATTGGAAACAATTATAATCTTTCAGTTACAATTCTCAATGATTATGACGAATATATAAAAGCCTGGATTGACTGGAATCAGGATGAAGATTTTACAGATGCTGGTGAAGAATATATTATAGCAACAAATACACAATCTAATGGACCTCATACGGTTTCAGTAAGTGTTCCAACATCAGCATCAATTGGAACTACTCGAATGAGAGTATCATTAAGATGGGATCAAGTACCTACTTCAAACGGTTCTTGGCAATATGGTGAAGTAGAAGATTATTCTGTAATTATTTCAGCTGCTACCGTCAATTCTGATTTATTTTATTATGTTAGTGATGGTGACGATAAATTATATACTATTGATAGAGTTACTGGCAATTGCAATCTTATAGGCTCAACAGGAAAAAGTTATATAGAAGCTATAGCAATGTGGCCTACTCCTGGGAATAATACTCTCTACGCTGCTAATCTAGGAGAATTTGGCTTTTTAAATAAAACAACTGGAAGTTTTACTCTTATTGGAGAAATTGATGGTGGTGGAACTGCAAATGGTGCAAATGGAGCGCAAACTTTAAATGATGTTGATGGACTTGCATTTGATCCCTTAACTGCTATTCTTTGGGCAACTGAGAGACAATCAACTTCCGGAGTTTATGATTTATTATTTCAAATAAATCCCACTACAGGATTATTTGTTCCAGACGCATTTGGAACCGGTGTTGATTATATTGTTGTTGATGGTGTTGGTGTTTGGGATGATGTGGATGATATTGCAATAAGTTCTAAAACAGGAGATATGTATGCAGTTAGTAATTACGATAATGGAACAAGTGATCAATCATTACACATAAACAAATACACAGGTGCTGTTACGGTTATTGGTTCATTAACTTATGATGATGTTGAAGGTTTAGCATATCATAATGATGGAACTTATTGGGCATGTGAGGGAGATGATAATCGTTTTAGTCAAATTGACCTAACTACTGGAGTAATGACACAGGTTAAAATGCCAATGTGTGGTGGTGGTGATCCGGAATCTTTGGCGGCTCTTGTAGCTGATGCTAATTCTATGTCAGGTAGAGTTTATGAAGATATTAATTTAAATGGTGTTGATGACTCTGAACCAGCAATTGCTGATGTAACAGTATGGTTATATAAAGATGTTAATTCAAATCAAACTCTTGATGGCTTAGATATTATCCTTCAATCAACAACAACTGATGTAAATGGTAATTATCTTTTTCATTATGCAACAACCGGAGACCTTATTACAACAACTGACTTATCATCTCTTCCATTTGGTTATGCATTAACAACTGATAATATAGAAACGGCTTCTTTTACCGATTCAGTTAATTTCGGAGAATACGATGTAGGAAATGATTTTGGTGCTGCCTCAGGTTCTGATTGTGATTCTGATGGAATACCCAATTTTGCAGAAGGAACAATGGATTCTGATGGAGATGGTGTTATTAATCAATGCGATTTAGATTGTGATAACGATGGTATTCTTGATAATGTTGAAGGAACTGATGACAAAGATGCAGATGGCATTCCTAACTATCTTGACCTTGATAGCGATAATGATGGAATCCCAGATGCAATTGAAGCTAACTCTGGTGCAGCACCAAGTGGTTTTAATTCATCTATAGCGAGAATAACAGGTGCTGATACTGATGGTGATGGTTTGCTAAATTCTGTTGATAATGCTCCAACTATACAATATGGAAGTGTTTCAACTTCAAATTTGCCAAATCCCGATACTGATATTGATGGAATAGGTGATTTCAAAGATTTAGATTCTGACAATGATGGAATTCTTGATGTTATTGAAGCAGGAGGAACTGACTCAAATGAAGATGGATATATTGATGGTTACTCTGATTCAAATAGTGATGGTTACCATGATGCTTTAAACTCTTCTCCACTTCCAATTACAAATACTGATGGTGCTTCTTATGAAACTCCAAATGCTCAATCTCTAAAACCTAATTATATTGATATGGATTCTGATGCCGACGGCATTGATGATACAAAAGAAGGACTTGCTACCTGTGGTATAGCGACTCCTTGTTATTCAACACCAGTACAAGTTATGGATATTGATAAAAATGGAATATTAAACCATTGGGATAAGAAAAGTGGTGGAGCACCAATAACTCCTTATAATAAAGATGGTGATAGCTATCCCGATTATGTTGATGCTGATACAGACAATGATGGATGGTCAGATTTGATTGAAGGAAACGATGCAAATCATGATGATGTTGCTGATACATCTCCTTCGGGAAACGATACAGACGGAAATGGAATTGATGATACTTTTGATAATGCATGCCCAGGAACAACTGCTATAATAAACATAGCTGCTTCAGATTATGGAGAAGAAAGAGTTTCTGATGGCGATATGGATGTTAGCAGCTCAGACCTTGAATTACTTAATGATGGCAGTACTAACCAAATTGTTGGAGTTCAATATGGCAGTGTAAATATTCCTAAAAACAGAACAATAAACAAAGCTTATATTCAATTTGAATGTGATGAAGTTTCTACCGGAACTGTTAATATTACTATTAAAGGTGAAGATATTGATAATGCTCTTCCTTTTATAGCAACTGATTATAATGTATCGTCAAGAACGGTAACTTCTAATTCTGCAACATGGTCACCGGCAAATTGGAATACTGTTCATGAAATTGGAGTTAATCAACGTACTGTCGAAATGAAAACTATAATTCAGGAAATTGTTAATCGTAGTGGCTGGAGAGCCGGTAAAAGTATGGCTTTTATTTTATCAGGTCCTTCTGGAACAAGAACTGCTGAAAATGATCCAAAGCTTTATGTTGAATATCCTGATGTTAAGTTTTCTTGTGGAACAAATGTGCCAACTCAGGATGAGGATGGTGATGGAGAAGACGATTGGAGAGACGGTGGAAATATTGTTGCCGGAAGAGTATTCGATGATTTAAATACAAATGGTACAGATGATACCGAACCTGCAATAGCTAATGTTACAATAGAATTATATAATGATGTTAATAGTAATGGAGTTCTTGATGGAGGTGATGCTTTTGTCGAATCAACAATAACTGATGCCAGTGGAAATTATCAATTCAAATATGCAACTACAGGTTATATTATTACAACTGTTGATATAAATACTTTGCCATCCGGTTATGCATTAACAACTGATAATGTTGAAGTAGCTCATTTTACAAGCATGGGACAATCTGACACAGGAAATGATTTTGGTGCAACAACTGGAGCTGATTGCGATACAGATGGAATTCCTGATTTCTATGAAGGTACTGCTGACAGCGATGGAGATTTAATCGAAGATAAATGTGATTTAGATAGCGATAACGATGGTATTTTAGATGCTGTTGAATCAACAAAAGATACTGATGGAGATGGAATAAAAGATTATCTTGATTTGGATAGTGATAATGATGGTATTCCTGATGCTATAGAAGCTAATTCAGGGATTCCACCAGCAGGTTATTATGCTTCGGAAGGAAGAATTCATTATACAGGTTCTAATGACCCTGATGGTGATGGATTGTTAACAGAAGTGGATAATGCACCTAACACTTTATTTGGAAGTGGCTCAACTTCAGCTTTATCAAATCCTGACACTGACTTGGATGGAATTGATGATAACTGTGATTTGGATAGTGATAATGATGGAATTCTTGATGTTATCGAAGCAGGTGGAACAGATTCAAATGGAGATGGAAAAATTGATAGTTTTTCTGATTCAAATAGCGATGGTTATCATGATGTACTAATTTCATCACCTCTACCAATTACAAATACTGATGGAGCTTCTTATGAAACTTTAAACAGCCAATCATTAAAACCTAATTATATAGATATGGATGCTGATGCTGATGGTATTGATGATACAAAAGAAGGTCTTGCTACTTGTGGAATTGGCACACCTTGCTATTCTATACCAAGCTCACTAGTCGATATTGATGGTGATGGAATTCTTGACCACTGGGATAATTCATTGGGTGGAACACCAATAACACCTTATAATAAAGATAGTGATAGTTATCCTGATTACGTTGATACCGATACCGATAATGATGGATTTTTAGATATAATTGAAGGAAATGATGCAGATAATAATGATGTTGCTGACACATCACCTTCAGGAGTCGATGCAAATGGAAATGGAATAGATGACACTTTTGATAATGTTTGTTCAGGTTCAGGGTCCATTGATATTACTTCAGCTGATTATGCCGAAGAAAGAGTTTCTGATGGCGATATGTATCTGAATAGTTCAGACCTTGAAATAGTTGATGATGCAAGTTATCATGGTCTTCAGGAAGTTGGTTTGCAATTTGTTAATGTTAATCTTGAGAAGGGAACTTCAATAAGTTCTGCATATATTCAATTTACCTGCAATGATGCATCAACTGGAACAATAAATATAACTATTAAAGGAGAAGATATTGATAATGCTCCTATTTTCTTAAGTGCTGATTATAATCTTTCAAGTAGAACAAATACTTCTGCGTCGGTAGCTTGGTCTCCTTCAGATTGGAATACTGTTGGTCAAAGTACAACTGTACAGCGAACAGCGGATATAAAAACAATTGTTCAGGAAGTAGTAAATCGCTATGGTTGGAGTTCGGGAAATTCTATGGTATTTTCTTTTACTGGTTCAGGTGAGAGAAATGCTGAGACTAATCCTTCACTTCATATTGAATACCTTGGTGCGATATATTCCTGTGGTACTAATGTTCCAACTCAGGATGAAGATAATGACGGAGAAGACGATTGGAGAGATAATTCTGATGATAGTAATCCTTTAGCTATTGAATTATTATCTTTTACCGCAGAAGCAAAAGATAAGGTAGTTGAATTGAAGTGGGTTATTGCTTCGGAGACAAATAACGATTATTTTACTGTAGAAAAATCAAAAGACGGAGAAAACTTCGTAGCAGTTGTTACAGTTGATGGTGCCGGAAATAGTAGTCAAATAATTAATTATTCTACTGTAGATAATTCTCCATGGATGGGAAAATCTTATTATAGATTAAAACAAACAGATTTTAATGGAGAATTTACATATTCTCAAATTGTATCTGTGAGTATAGCAGAAAAAGATAAAGAGTTTATTTTATATCCAAATCCTGTTTCTAAAACTTCACTCACAATTGAGATAAAAGGTTATAACAAAGAAGACATAATACTTGATATTAGAAATAGCTTAGGAGTTTTAGTTTACAATCAAGAAATAAATGCTTCTGAAAACTCAATACTTGAATTGCCAATTAAAGAAATAGTAAAAACTTCAGGTGTTTATTTTGTTACAATTAAAACAGATGAATCAATAGTTTCGAAAAAACTAATAATCAACTAGAATCATATTCCTTAGTTTATTAGTTGACAAATTCTTATGTTTTAAGCTTGTTTCTTTAATCGTATAGAATAATACATTGAGAAATACAATGGTATCTTTGAAAATTAAAAAAAATGTTTTACATTTGTACTAAGAGGAATACAAAGAAGGTGTTTTGATTTTTTTTCCGATAATAAGAATCTAATAGAAAGTTATATATAACAGGATTTAATACTTTCTTAAAAGCAGATGTATTTATTCATGTTTAACTTAAGTATTAGAAATTACAAGAAGAAGAATGTAGATATAATTTTCAAGGTGAATTTGGTTAATCTAAGTTAATTTAAGAAAGAAATGCATAAATAGAAGCATCAGTACTGTAAACCATTGAATGGATTTATTATATGTAAACTTTATTCTATTTAAAGAAGAAAAGTGTAATAATGAGAAATAATTATTATAATTTAAGATTGCAAGTGTCAGTAAATTAGTAAAATGTATGATTTGGCTTAATGTTTGGATAAATGCCTTGCGTTGAGTATGGCTAGAAAAGAATCAAAAAAATAAATTTTTAGAACCCACCTTTATTATGAACAAAAAAATACTATTTAGTGCAATAACTATTGCGCTATTGTTATGTTCGAGTCTAGGCTTTAGTCAAACACTTGAATTAGGAACACTTTCCTCTTTTGAAGCTTATACTGGAGCGGGAGCAGTTACAAATTCAGGAACCTTTACAGGCGATGTTGGTACAAATGATGGAATAATAAGCGGATTTGCGCCGCCATCTTTTAATGGTACAATACACAATAATAATGCTTTAACTGTTCAGGCCAGAATAGATTTGCTTAGGGTATATATTCATCTTAGCGATATTTTTGTTACACATCCTGGCACTCATGCTCCCGCTTTTGGAGGTGGCGAAACTATTACACCTGGAGTTTATTCCATAGGTGAAGCAGGATCTATAGGAGGAACTCTTACTCTTGATGGGGGAGGAAATCCTGATGCTGTATTCATAATTAAATTTGAAGGAGCATTGACAGTAGGAGTAGGTTCAACGATTGTTTTAAGTGGTGGAACACGAGCTTGTAATGTTTTTTGGATTGCTGAAGGAGCCATTTCTGTTGCAGCAGGTAGTGTTATAAAAGGAACTTTATTTTCACATCCTGGAGCTGTTACTCTTGGTGTAAATAGTACCATAGAAGGAAGAATGCTTGCCTCAGAAGGAGCTATAACTATTGAAGCTGGTGGTGTGGCAATTGCACCTGCTGGTCCTATCACCATTCCAATAAAATGTTTAGGTGCCTGTACTCCTGCTCCTGCTGTTGATGTTTTAGGAAGTGTTGCAAATTTTGGTCTTTTTACTAGTATTGGTGCTGTGGCAAATACTGCTACATCAGGAATTGTTGGTGATATTGGTACACATGCTGGTGCTATAAGTGGTTTTGGAACTTCAACTCATGTCGGAGCTTTTTATAATGCAGATGCTATTACAGCACAAGCCGTACTAGATTTAGATAACGCTTATAATCAACTTATGCTTTTACCAAATACGGTACTTTCCCATGCGCCAGCTTTTGGAACTGGAGAAACGCTAAATGCTGGGGTTTATTATATAGCAGGAGCAGGATCTTTAGCAGGAACTATCACTTTAGACGGTCAAAATGATCCCGATGCAATATTTGTTTTTAAGTTTGCAGGGGCATTTTCAGTAGCGGCACAATCAAAAGTAATTTTTACTAATGGAACGCGTCGTTGTAATGTTTTTTGGATTTCCGGAGCCGGAGTTGCCACTGGTGCCACTGATATGGGAACTTTTACTTTTATGAAAGGAACGGTTATTGCACATGGCGGAGCCTGTACCATGGGAGCAAATGGAAATTTAGAGGGAAGAATGCTTTCTACAGCTGGAGCAATTGGATTTAGTACAGGTGTAGTTTATAATAATACACTTTGCTTTGTTAATGATACGCCTATTTCTGCTTTGCCTATTGAGTTGTTAAGTTTTGCTGCCGCAGCCATAGATGCGCATGTTCAGCTTAATTGGGCCACTGCCTCCGAAACTAATAATGATTATTTTAATGTTGAGCGCTCTGCTGATGCAATTAATTTTACTTCAATCAGCAAAATAAATGGTGCAGGAAATAGTACACAAATTTTAAATTATTCAGCAGTTGACAATGCTCCACTAAATGGAATATCGTACTATCGATTGAAGCAAAATGATTACAATGGAGAATTTACATATTCTCAAATTGAAGTAGTTTATTTCAATAATATATTGCAAGAAGTTGAAATATATCCAAATCCTGCAAAAAATAGCGATGTTACTTTGGAATTCAATGGATATCAAGATTCCGAAAATATTATTATTGATATTTTCAATTCACAAGGGAAGAAAATTTATCAATCGGAACTTAAAGGTTTTGAAGCTTCTCAAATTAAATTACCGGTAGAAGAAATTTTTAAAAATTCTGGGCTATATTTGGTTTATATAAAAACTGAAAGCAATATTATTATCAAGAAACTTGTAATTTATTAGTAGGCGTTGACTAATCCTTAGTGGAAAAAATACTAAAATTCACTTTTCCATATTTTCTCGTTTCGGAGAAGTTTAGATGGAGCGAGAAATTTATATTTATAGGATGTTCAATTATTAACCATCCGTTTTTTTCGAGTAGATTCTTTTCGAAAATCAAGTTCGGGATTTTTTCATATTCTTTCATATCAAAAGGTGGGTCAGCAAAAATTATGTTATAGGATTGTTTTGATGATTTTAAAAAGCTAAAAACGTCTGCTCTTATAATTTTCATCCCTTTGATGGATAATTTTTCTACGGTTTTATGAATAAACGAAATATGGTGACTATTGCTCTCAATTGCCGTAATGTCGTTGCAACCACGTGAAGCAAATTCATAAGAAATACTACCTGTGCCCGAAAACAGGTCAAGAACTTTTAGTTCATCAAAATAAAAATTGTTGTTTAGAATATTGAATAAAGCTTCTTTAGCCATGTCGGTAGTAGGGCGTAAAGAAAGATTAGATGGCGGATTTATTCGCTGTTTTTTATATATGCCGCTTATAATTCGCACAAGTTTACATTTAAAAGATTATGATAAAAATGAGAAGGAATTTCATTAAAAACATTGCTAAAAGAAAAGTTTTTATTTCTTTCTCCAAAAGTGATATTCCTTATATATTTATACAGTATTTTATAAATTGAAGAATCTTTTTCAATTTCTCCTAATAAAATAAAGTTGGCTGTTTCGGGATTGATTTTTAATTGTTGGAAAACAAACAAAACGTAATAAATAAAATCTTCTTTTGTTTTATAACTAAATGAGTTCTGAAAAATTAAATTTTTGTTTTCGGTGATGATAATATCAAAAAATAAATCTCCAACATTTACAAAAACAGTTTTTTCTTTTTTTTGCTCTATTAAACTTTCAATCAAAACACTTGAATTATGAAAAATATTTGCTTGCGGAAAAGTGTTAATTAACTTTTCGTGAACATTTTTTGGTAAAGCATAAACATTATATACTTGAGTTTTATTCAACTTATCAAAAAACACATCTTCATTTTTGCTTATTTTATCATTAAAATCTATAAAAGCATCTTTTTGATTTTCATCAAAATATTTCTCTGGAATCAAAGTAGATTTTTGATTTCTGAAAACTATGTTTGTTGATTTAAAAGTTTGTTTTAAGCATTCTGATTTTTCAAAAATACCATCAAAGTTTTCATAGAGCAAATGAAAATCATTTTCGTTTTTATTGGATTTATCCTGAGGAATAAGTTTTTTGTTTTGGAAATAATAAACTTCAATTCCTAAGAATTTATTTTGCTCTTGATTGAATACAGAAAAAGAAAATCCATTAAGTGAACACTCAATGGATAATATATATTTAGAAGTTTTTTCTTTATTAAATTCTTTGTCAGAAACGCTAATACTTGGTTGAACAACCCGTAACATTTATTTATTTTTAGAATATATTATTCCCAATTTCCATCAGTAGATGGTTCAATCATAGAACCAACTTTTAATCCGGGATATTTTTCAATATCTTCTAACTTTTGATTCAAATTACGAACCATTTGTCTGTCTAATCCTTGCAAAATAACATCATTATGTACCATTGCTTCAAAAACAGGAACCATCACAGAACTTCTTTCAATTTTACCAGCAGCCAACGTAAATTTAGCTTTTTTATCTGTAAAAGGTATATATTGAATATTTTCTATAACAAAATTTTCTATATTTTTAAACAAAGAGTCTTTAACAAAAATCATGGTTGTATCACGTGTTATTAAACCTAATTCCAATGCTTCTTCTGTTGTAAGGCTATCTGGCACTGTACCTTTTTTCAAAACAATTGGCAATTCTCCATTGTTTACAAAATCTATTAATGTATCAAAGCTACTTGAATATTGACCGTAAACAGATTTATAAGTTAATTGAGCTGTTCTGATTTCTTTCAATCTTTCGATAACTTTAAATTCTCTTATCTTTTTCTGTTTGTTAAAACGAACTGGTGCCATTATGCTATTAATAACAAAATAAACTAAAACAATTATTATAGCTAATAAAGCTATTTGAATGATATTTTTTTTCATGATTTTTGTTGGTTTGATTTCAAATGCAAATTTAAAAAATTTATTATATAAAAATTTTTTTGCCAGAATAATTTATTCAAATTGTAAACTTTTTTGAGTTTTATCTATATTTCTTATATTTTAAATTTGTGATTTCTAAAGAATAATCATCTTTTTAGTTAGTTTCTTATTTTTAACAGATAAACAATAATAGTAGATCCCATTTTCTAGTTTATTTGAGTTAAGTGTAAATTTATGATAACCTTGACTTAAGTTTGAATTTGTTAAATTAAGCACTTTTTGTCCTAAAATATTATAAATGCTAAGATCTACAAATTCATTGCAAGGCAAATAAAAACTAATATTAGTATTATTAGAAAAGGGATTCGGATAATTTTGATAGAGACGAATATTATCTGAATGGACTTCAATATTTTCAACTGAGGTAGTATTATAATATTTGTCATGAGCAGCTTGAGCACTGTTTCGCAAATCAAGAAGATGATTTCCTACTAATAAAGCAAAAGCAACTTTGATAGTATCACCTGAAGCAATTGTAAAAGGTCCTGAACTTATCATATCAGAAATATCATTTCCTGTTGTTGCTCCAAATCCTGCATTATGCCTGTTTGTTTTTAATGCTTCATATTTTTCAAAACTCGGAAAACCATCATATAATTTTAAACTTCCATCACTGCCGTCATTATCAAAAGCATAATGTATTACAGAGTCTTCTGTTAATAATTTAATGCCTGCATAGGTTCCACCCAAAGTTGAAAAAGAATAACCCATTTTTAAAGCTGCATCATAGGAAACACGATTTTTATGTGAAGGATTTAAATCCCAGTCAACATAAAAGGCTGCATAAATATTTGATAATGTTGACAAATCCTTATTTTTAATAAAATATTCAAGGATAATATATTTTGAATCTTGAAGACTATCCCAAGTGTAGGTATTTTGAGTTACTTCAATATTTAATTTTAAAGGACCAGCAAGGCTGTCAGTAAAAATGCATTGATAATCATTATCAGAAAAAACAGTAGGATTAATTTTGTTAATTTTAACCTTAGAAGCAAAATCATGGTTATAACCGCTATCACCAATAATATTATCAGATACTTTGCTTGATGAAGAACCAACTACTAAACCACTTGAATATAATATTGACCTTTTGTCTTTTTTATAAATAAATCCTAAGCCCTCACCGTGAAAATCATCATTATAGCCAATCTTGCTTTTACTGGTTAATGTTACAGATAAATTTTCTGTTTCAATATTTAAAAAATCGGGATTAAAAATATGAGAAATATATTGGAAAGCACTATAAGAGGTGTCACTATAAGTAATTTTGAACTCAACTTTATAATTGTTAGGAATATTTGGATAAACAATAATTTTAAATGGATTGCTGAGATTTGTTTTTATGCCATTTGTTTGCATTACTCCAAGATTCAAAACAGCAGGAACTACTTCAACATAAGTAGAAGAACAACTTACAGTGATGTTAAGGTTTGATGTTGGAGAAAGATAATTAATAAAACTTGCTGTAAGATTAAGAGTATCATAAGTAGTATTTCCGGGATTGTCTAATATAATTTCATGACTAATCAGATTTATTGAAGGTTTATTGTTGTTTACCAATGCATTGTACATATTCAATCTTCCGCTTCCTAATTTTTGAGCAAAAGAACTATTCCCCGGAATAGTATCAATATTATCGGCAGTAACTTTTAATTGTTCACCAATTTGAATAGCTGATAAATTTGGATATTGAGATTTTACTATTGCAGCAGCAGCTGAAACCATTGGAGCAGCCATTGAAGTTCCGTGTGATGTAATATAATAACCACCATTCCATGTTGAATAGATGAATGTTCCGGGAGCACAAATATCAATGTTAATTCCGTAGGACGAACCAGCCCAAAGCACATCATTTGAATCTGTTCCTGCAACGCTAATAACATTAGCGTAAGAAGCTGGATAAAAAACATTTTCATTATGGTCATTACCACAAGCAGCAACCACAACAGCATTTTCGTTAATTACAGCATAGTTAACAATTTCTTGACCATATTGTCCTTCTCCGAATTTTCCTCCCCACGAGCAATTAATAATATCGCATCCATGGTCAGCAGCATAAATTATCCCTTCGTAGCCCTTAACAAAATATCCTTGTTCATCATCAACTTTTATTGGCATAAATTTGCAATTGAATCCAACACCTGCCATACCAATTGCATTATCAGCGGTTGCAGAAGAAATTCCGCTAACGTGAGAACCGTGTCCAACAATATGAACTTGTGGATTATTATCATTTTCTCCTAAATCCCAGCCATAAAAATTATCGAGATATCCGTCATTATCATTGTCAATTCCGTCAATTGGGTCTGAATAATTATATTTTATACTATTTTCTAAATCTTCATGGTCGAGGTCGGTGCCGGTATCAACTATTCCGATAACAATATTTGTATCTCCTTTTGAAATATCCCATGCTTGATATGCCCTAATGCTTTGTAAATAAAATTGTGAAGATTGAGCGGGGTCATCTGGAACATAAAGTGTTTTATGAATGAAATGTGGTTCGGCGTATTCTATGATTTTTGTCGAAAATAAATAATTGATAACCTTATCAACAGGGATTTCTGCAGAATACTTCAATTCATAAATTAGAGATAAATCAGTATATTGGTTTCCGTATTCGTCAAATCTGTTTTCAGGAGGATTATGGCGGGGAAATTTTTTTGAAAGATTTACAATTCCTAATGAATTAAAAATAATACTTAGTTCTGCATTTCTAATTCCATCATTAGAACAATTAATTCTATTTTCAGATTTGACTCTGAAGATTATTGTTTTTTGAACATAATCTTCTTCAGTTATTTCTTCGGGAAGAGTATAAAAATCTCCTGAAGTTTTTAATTGAGAATTCTTTTGAGCTGAACAATTTATTACAAATAATAAAATTACAGCTGTTATAAATGTTTTATAATATAAATTTTTCATGTTTTTATAGAAATAATTTGCAATATAAATCAAAAAACAATTAATATCAAGTAAAAAATTTATAGCTCGTCATAATTTGGCAATTCTTTAATAAATTTATAATCATGTTTTTCATAATCCATCAGGCAATAAAAATGCTGTAAGCCATTAGTTACAATTAGATAATCAACTTTTAGTGTCATATTATATCTTGCTATTTGCTCAAAAACTTTTTGAGAAATTTTAATTTTCGGTGATTTACATTCTACAATAATTTTTGGAATAGCTAAATTATTATAAACAACTATGTCGGTTCTTTTTAACATTCGGTTAAAAACTAACTGTTTTTCAATTGAAATAAGTGATTCAGGAACTTTTTTTTCGTTAATAAGAAACATTACAAAATTTTGCCTGACCCATTCTTCAGGAGTTAAAGCAATATATTTTTTTCGAATTTTATCAAGAATTTCAGTTTTGTCATTGATTTGCCTTATATTAAAATTGTATTCAGGCAAATTTAGTTTTGTCATAATAAATAAAATTATTTAGCAGCTAAAATTAATATTATTAAATTAAAACTCATAAATTTGCTATAAGATTTTATTAATAATTTTTGAAGGTTCATAATAATGAAAATTATTGTTTTTGTAAATTATGTATTTATTAAAAAATTTAAAATTATAAACTAATGATAACAAAACACAATATTGTAGAAAATTGGCTTCCAAGATATACAGGCACTAAACTTGAAGATTTTGGCAAATATATTCTTTTAACAAATTTCAGTAAATATGTTAATATGTTCGCCGAAAGAAATAAAGTCGAAATTCAAGGTATGGATAAACCTATGCCGAGTGCCACATCAAACAATATAACTATAATAAATTTTGGTATGGGCAGTGCCAATGCAGCTACAATAATGGATTTGTTGAGTGCAATTGAACCCAAAGCCGTACTTTTTCTTGGCAAATGTGGTGGTTTAAAGAAAAAAAATAAACTCGGAGACTTTATTTTGCCAATAGCTGCAATAAGAGGTGATGGAACTTCGGATGATTATTTTCCTCAGGAAGTTCCTGCATTACCTGCTTTTAATCTTCAAAAAGCTATTTCAACAACAATCAGAGACAATAAACAAGATTATTGGACCGGGACAATTTATACTACAAACCGAAGAGTTTGGGAACATGACGAAGATTTTAAAGAATATCTTCGTAGTATTAGATCAATGGGAATTGATATGGAAACTGCGACAATTTTTATTGTTGGTTTCGCTAACCAAATTCCAAGTGGAGCACTACTGCTTGTCTCAGATCAACCTATGATTTCTTCCGGTGTTAAAACCGAAGAAAGTGATAAAGAAGTTACTGAAGCATTCTCCGAAATGCATCTTGAAATAGGAATTGATTCATTAAACCAACTTATTAATGATGGGCTAACTGTTAAACATTTGTATTTTTAAAATGTATTTTGCAGTAAGGATTTTAAAACAAAATATTTATAATGAAATTTGAAAAAATAATATCAGACCTAAGAAATAAAGTTTATTATCCTGTTTATTATTTGGTGGGAGAAGAACCATATTTTATTGATGAAATTACTAATTGTATTGCAACAAACTTGCTTAGCGAAACGGAGAAAGAATTTAATCAAAGCATACTTTATGGAAAAGAAACTGATGTCCCTTTAATTATAAGCTACGCAAAACGATTTCCAATGATGGCAAATTATCAGGTGGTAATTGTTAAAGAAGCTCAGAATATTAAAGAAATTGACCAGCTAATTTCTTATATTGAAACACCTTTAAAATCAACGATACTTGTTATTTGTTATAAATATAAAAAGTTTGATAAAAGAACAAAATTTGCTAAAGTTTTATCAAAAAGCAATAATGTTGTCTTGTTTGATTCACAGAAATTATATGATAATAAAATTCCCGATTGGATAACAAATTATATTCAAAAGCAGGACTATAAAATTTCACCCCAGGTTTGTGTTTTATTAGCTGATAGTCTTGGAAGCAACCTTGGGAAGATTACAAATGAGCTAAAAAAATTAACTCTAAATATTCCGGAAAAAACTGAAATTACTGCTGAGCTTGTCGAACAATTTATTGGAATCAGCAAAGATTATAATGTCTTTGAATTGCAAAAGGCTCTCGGTGTGAAAAATATTTTTAAAGCAAACCAAATTATTAATTATTTTAAATTAAATGTTAGAGATAATCCCTTATTAAAAATAGTTGCTATTTTATATAGTTTTTTTATTAAAGTATTAATGTATCATTACATTAAAGATAAATCAAGAAACAATGTTGCTTCAGTTTTGTCAATAAATCCATTTTTTATTAAAGATTACCAGATTGCTGCAAGTAATTATAATGCTAAAAAGTTAATTCAAATTATTTCTTTGTTTCGTGAATATGACCTTAAGTCTAAGGGGGTTGATAATGTTTCAACTAATGATGGGGAATTAATGAAGGAGTTAATTTTTAAAATTTTGCATTGATTTTTTCAATCAATTAAACTTTTCGCAAAATTTATAGTCTAATAATTATTATAGGAAATTTTCAACTTATTAATAATGCGAATCAAGGGTTAAGAATATTTTTGCCACAAAGACACTAAAACACAAAGATTCACTAAGTTGTAATTTGTGTTTTTATATTTTCTTTGTGAATTTATTTGAGCCTTAGTGGCTATAAAAGAATAAGTTAGAAAATCCAAGCCTTGATTCGCAGTAATAATATTTTTATAACAATTTGTTATTCACAAAAAAATATATTATTTTTGTTATTATTAATTTGGAAAAAATATTTTTTAAATAAACACTAAAACACAAAAAAATGATACAGAAGAAATTAAAAGGGATAATTATTATTGGATTAATAATATTCTCTGTCGGAGCATTTGGGCAAACTGCAAAAAAATATTTAAAAACCGGAAACACCTTTGCAAAAGCCGAAAATTACACTGAAGCCATTACACATTACACTAAAGCAATTGAGTTAGAACCCAATTATGTTGCTGCATATTTAGAAAGAGCAAAAACATACGAAAAAATATTTAAAATTGAATTAGCTGCCGAAGATTTTAATAGAGCAACTGTAATAGATCCCAAAAAAGCTTCAAATTTCTACAATGCTGCCAGATTGTTTAAAGACCTTGGAAAATATAATGAAGCACTTGTAAAGATTGATAAAGCAATAGAGCTAAATCTAAAATATTTAGAAGCCTATTATGTTAAAACTGATGTTTTAGTTGCAATGAATAAATATGACGAAGCATTGATAGAATGCAACAAAACAATAGAAATAAAAAGAACAACAGAAACATATAAAAATCGTGGAAAAGTTTATTTTCTTCTTAAAAATTATGAAGAAGCAGAAAAAGACTATAACTCAGCTTTTACTAGAGATAGAAAAGATGAGGTAACTATTGTTGGATTGGCAAATACTTTATATGAAATGGATAAATTATCCGAGGCTCTTAATACAATAGAGTTAGCACTTGAAATGGATGAAAACAGCAAAAGCGGATATTTTACAAGAAGTAAAATCTATCATAAAAAAGTTGAATATCCAAATGCAATAAATGACCTTTCAAAACTCATCGTTTTATATCCTAATGACAAAGATGTTGAAAAATATTATTTAACAAGAGGTATTTATTATCTTGAATTTAATCAACACGTAAATGCAATTAACGATTTCAGTAAGGTGTTAACCTTAAATAAAAAAAATTATATAGCTTACTTTAAAAGAGCAGCTTCCTACGAGGCAATCACAAACTATGATGCAGCTATTAAAGATTATGAAATGGTTGAATCTATGCACCTTAAAAACGAAGATGCAAAACAATTAATTGCTGATGCCAAGCAACGTTTATTCGAATTAAAAAAAGAAGATAATGACCCCGAAATTGTTATTCTTGAACCAACTTCAAAACAAGATGGAATTGTTGAAATTGTCAAAGGTTCTAAGCAAGCAATAATAAAAGGACAAATTAATGATGAAAGCGCAATAGAATATTTAAAAGTCAACGGTAATATAGTTGTTATCCCTGAAGATGCTAAACATAATGCATTTACTGCAACAATAAATATTGATGGAGTTGAAGAATTTACTATTTCTGTTTGTGACGTATATCATAATAATAAAACAAAAATTTATAAAATAAAACTTACTGAAGTAGATCCACCAATAATCAATCTGGTTGCTCCTTATGCTTCTGATAACGACCAAATTTATCTCGAAAGCAACGATCCGAATCTTTATGTTGAAGGAATTATTAGTGATGCCAGCACAATAAAATCAATAATAGTTGAAGGTGCAACAGCAAGTTATATTGTTAATAATACTAATCCTGTGTTTACTGCAAATATTAATATTACAAATAAAAGCAAAATTACTATTGAAGCAATTGATATTTATGATAACAAAACGGTTAAAGAATATATTTTTAATCGTGAAGGTGCAAATATTTCAGAAAATAATCCAATGGGAAAAACATGGGTTGTATTTATTGAAAATTCAAGCTATAAATCCTTTGCCAGTCTTAAAGGACCAACAAAAGACATTATTATGATGAAATCTGTTTTAGCAAAATATAAAATACATAATGTTATACATAAGAAAAACATGTCTAAGAAACAGTTGCAAAGATTTTTTGCAATAGAACTTAGAGATATGGTTAGAAGTAATAATGTAAACTCTTTATTAGTTTGGTATGCCGGTCATGGAAAATCTGTTAATGAAACAGGTTACTGGATTCCGGTTGATGCTCAAAGAGATGATGAATTTACTTACTTCAACATAAATTCATTGAAAGCTTCAATGCAGTCTTATTCAAAATACATTACTCATATTTTAGTTGTTACTGATGCTTGTGAATCAGGTCCATCCTTTTATCAGGCAATGAGGTCAACTCCAAAAATCAGAAGTTGTGGTGACTGGAAAGCTACAAAATTCAAATCATCTCAGGTATTTTCTTCTGCAGGTTATGAGCTTGCTGTTGATAACTCCCAATTTACAAAAACTTTTGCAAACTCTTTATCGCATAATCCTAATATGTGTATCCCTATTGAAAACATTGTTATCAAAGTGTCAAGTGCTGTTGTGAAGAGTAAAAATCAAAAACCAACATTTGGTAAAATTTCCGGACTTGAAGATGAAGATGGTACTTTCTTTTTTATGAAAAAGTGAGCTCCTTAATCGAGACTAATATCTAAAAATATTAACCAAATACTTGACTTTGTGAATTACTTCAGAAAAATTTTATTGACAGGAATTTCAATTATTATTGCAATTCCTGTTCTATTTTCCCAAACATTCTTTTTTGATAATTATAGTGTAAAAAACGGATTAGCTCAGTCTAATGTCTATTCAATTATTCAAGACAAGTCAGGCTATGTTTGGATGGGAACTGCAAGCGGTGTCTCTAAATTTGATGGAGCTGAATTTATTAATATTACTACTGAAAATGGTTTGGCAGAAAATGGAGTCCGTACAATCTTTGAAGACTCTGTAGGAAATTTATGGTTTGGGCATACTGGTGGGAAAATTTCGTTCTATGACGGAAAATCATTCAAAGAACTTCAACTTGATACTCTTATTTCTAATGCAGATATTACTTCTATTGTTGAAGATAATAATGGACAAATATGGATTAGCTCTAGGGGAGCTGGAGCAATTTTGCTTCAAAATCCTTATGCCGATTCATTGTCAGAAATTAAATATAAACAGTTTAAAGGGCAGGAGGGATTGAGCGATAGAATTTATAAAATCGTCAGACTTAGTAATAATAATATCTGTTTTATTACAGATTTTGGCATAAAAGAATTTGATGGTAAAAAAAATACATTTGATAATTTTAAATTAAAAGGCTTGTCATATTTTTCTCAAATCACTTCAATGTATGAAGATAGAAATGGAAATTATTGGTTTGGAACATATACAAACGGTCTTCAAAAATATGATAAAAAGAAAAATAAATTTGAGTTTTATTTTAAAGAGGACGAAATAGCAGATAAATTTATAAGCACTATTTATGATGACAGTCACGGAAATATTTGGGTAGGAACATGGGGAGGTGGAATTACTAAAATAACAAATGGGAAATTTAAAAAATATAATACTCAAAATGGTTTTCCTGATAATAAAATCAGAGTTATTTTCGAAGACAGGGAAGGAAATATTTTAATCGGAACCAATGAAAATGGTGTCGCTATATACAAGGGCGAACAATTTGTTTCTTTTGGTGAAAATGATGGACTTGTAAATGAGCAAGTCTGGGCTATTCTCAAAGACAGCAAAAAGAATTATTGGTTTGGAACTAATGCAGGAATTACAATTTATAACCCCAAATCAGAATTAGAAGAGAAATTCACAAACTTTACAAAAGAACAAAATATCGGATTATTAACTGACCAAATTAGGTATATTAAAGAAGATAAAAACAAAAATATTTGGATAGGAACTTGGGGACAAGGTGTTTTTAAGTATGATGAAATAAAGTCAAAATTTGAACCAAACTATATGATTAACGATTATGCTTATCCGTTGTCAAGAGGAAATATTTCTGCAATGGAAATTGATAAAAGCAATAACATGTGGATTGGAACAAGTGATGGACTTATTTATTATGAAATTGATAATGAAAAAATAGACCGACTCTCAAATGTTAATGGAATTGCAGGTAACGATATTTCTGCACTGTTTTGCGATTCAAAAGGAATAGTATGGGTTGGCTCAAGAGGAAAAGGATTAACAGCAATTGATGATGATGAAATTTCTATGATTAAATTAAATAAAAAATTTACACCAAATTCTATTTGTGAAGATAAAAATGGGAAAATATGGATAGGTACAGAAAGTCAAGGTGTTATTGTTTTAGATAATAAAGAAATAATCAATCAATTTAAAGTTAAAGATGGTTTATCATCAGACCTGATAACAACTATTAGTGTTGATGATAATAACAATATTTACATTGGTACTAACAATGGATTAAATAAATATGTTCAAAAGGAAAACAAATTCTATACTTATACTAAAAAGGTTGGCTTTATTGGCATTGAAGTTAAACGCCATGCATCCTTCAAAGAAAAAAACGGAAATATTTGGGTAGGAACTGTTAAAGGAGTTATAAAAATAAATCCAAAAGAGGAAGTTATCAATATTCTTGAGCCGGCAACACATATTTTAAGGCTTAGGGTTAATTTAAAAGACAGGGAAATGATTCCTGATATGAAACTTAATTATACTGAAAAATCAATTATTTTCAATTTTGGAAGCATTTGTATTACCGATCAGGATAAAGTTGAATACCAGTATATGCTCGAAGGTGCTGATGATGATTGGCGACCAATTACTAAACAAACCGAAATAATATATTCTCCTTTACCACCAAATTATTACACTTTTAAAGTCAAAGCAAAAAACAATGCAGGAATATGGAATAAAGAACCAATAACATATAGTTTCAGAATTATACCTCCTTTTTGGCAAACATGGTGGTTTTACCTAATAGTTGCTGTAATTGGTATTTTAATTATCTATGGTTTTATAAAAACCAGAGAACGGAATTTGATTAAAGAAAAAGCAATACTTGAAGATAAAGTAGAGCAAAGAACCATACAAATTTCACAAAAGAATTTAGAATTAGCTAAGAAAAACAAAGATATAACTGATAGTATAAATTATGCTCAAAGAATACAATCAGCTATCATGCATCCTGAAGCAGAACTATTAAAAGTTCTTAAAAAATCTTTTATTTATTATCAAGCAAAAGATATTGTAAGCGGAGATTTTTATTGGTTCTCTGAGAAAGAAAATAAAAAAATAATTGCTGCTGCTGACTGCACAGGACACGGTGTTCCCGGTGCTTTTATGAGTATGATAGGAATTAGTTTCCTTAACGAAATTGTTAATGAAAAAGGCATTGTTAATCCTGATGAAATTCTTAATAAACTTAGGGAATACATAATTAATGTAATGCAGCAAACCGGAGATACCGAGGAAGCAAAAGATGGAATGGACATAGCTCTATTGTCAATTGATAATAAGAATAATGTTTTGGAATATGCCGGAGCATATAATTCTCTTTATCTTGTAAGAAAAAATGTTGCGAAATCCGACATTAAAATAAAAGAAAAATATACATTTTTCGAAAATGATTTAATTGAAATAAAAGCTAACAGAATGCCTATTGGTGTTTCTGAAAAACAATTGACTCCTTTTTCCAAAGTGAAAATTAATATTCAACCTAACGATTGTATTTATATTACTACTGATGGATTTATTGACCAGTTTGGTGGAGAACTTGGAAAAAAATTCCTTTCAAAACAATTTAAAAAATTATTAATATCTTTACAGGATAAAAATGAAAGCGAACATAAATCTATTTTTGAAAAAACTTTTATTAATTGGAAGGGAAATTACGAACAAATTGATGATGTATTAGTGATTGGAGTAAAAATAGTTTAAAAAATTAAACTAGTTTTTGAAATATTGAATAAATTAATCTATAAAAAAATAAACAAATATTAAGATAAATGGATGCTACATATGACAAATTTCGCAAAATGAATGGTGATAATATAATGTTGTCTTTCAAAGGTGAAATAACATCTGAAATCATATCAATGGTGCTTCAAATAGCCGAAAACAAACTTGAAGCAGTAGATGAAAAAGGCAGCACAAAAAGGAAAATTTTTAATATTCTTGTCGAGTGCTTACAAAATCTTTATCATCATGCAGCAATTGACACAACAAATAATAAGAAAACTTCACAAAAAATAGCACTGTTGGAATTATGGTTTGAAAATAACTATTATTATATTTTAACAGCAAATTATATTAAAAATGAGAATGTCGCTAATGTAAAGAATAAATTAGATAAAATTAATTCATTATCAAAAGAAGAATTAAGAGATTTTTATAGAGAGATTCTTGATAATGACCAAATTTCTGAAAAAGGCGGAGCAGGACTTGGAATGATTG
>Ga0307991_1000606_pt1 | contig 25851 bp, 14 predicted proteins | sample EllFjometagen131_FD_203146 | JGI IMG/M metagenome (GOLD analysis project Ga0307991, IMG submission 203146) | Marine microbial communities from Ellis Fjord, Antarctic Ocean - #131 | ecosystem: Environmental > Aquatic > Marine > Unclassified | place: Southern Ocean | collected 2014-10-08 | reverse complement strand
AACAAGGTGATGTTATGACTTTTAAGTTATTACATCTTGGTAGTGAATATGAGCTCATAAGTCAAAATCCCGATGATTTATTGTATTCACCACTTGAAACAAAGTTGCTTACTTTTTCTGCCATCGGTTTAATTAACGATAATGATTTGGAAAATAGTTTATTCGTAAGCAAAGTTATACCAAATCCTTTGGCAAGAAATGCCAGATTCTATGTAAACATCCCTGAAGCAGGAAATCTAAAAATCGAATTACTAGATTTAAAGGGAGTTGTTGTAGGGCAATTATTTAAAGGTGAGGTTGAAGCTCATAATATGAAATTTAAAATTGATGGAACAAGACTAAGTCAAGGTATGTATTATATTAAAATAGAATATATGCATGATGGAATAATAGAGGAAGTGTTGAGAAAGATAGTAGTAAGTGGGATGTAGATGATTAAATTAGTTAGTTATGGTAAGGATATTTTCTTTTTTTGTTTTATTAATAAGGTTTTTCTCGTAGTCAATGTTCGGACAAACCAGCTCTTGCACTAATTGTAATAATGAGCAAATTAATGACTCTGTAAATTGCGATATTCTGGATAAATTCAAATACGTTCAAGACAAAAGCTAGGCTGTTAAAGCATTAAAGAAAAAACAAATAATCAAATACTATTCTAAGGTTTTAAAACAGTAGAAAATAGGTATTGAACAATGAATGATAGATACACTACTACTAAAATTAACAGTATTATTAATTATCGATTTAATAATAACACAAAAATTTGTAGCTAGTTTGAATTTTATTGTATTATGAAAATTTGAAGTTTTTCAATCACCTATATTATTGTTGTTCAACCTATAATCATCTTGAAACATCACTCTTCGCAATCGCATGGCATAATACAATAAATATTAGTAATATTATTCTCATAAGTAACTTGTTTTTCAAATACTATTTTAACATTCTTATAAATCCTTACCTATACAAACTTTCATGCGCATCATCCAATATTCTCTTAAATTTTGCCAACTTATCATCTTTAATAGCATTACTAATTCTACTCCAAAGATCAATACGTTCTTTCCTGTCCTTTATGTGTTTTACTCCCTTCTAACTTTATCGTTTTCCATAAAAATTATAAATTATATTATTACTACTCTCTTTCAAAAAATTAATCTTTTTATCTACTTTCCATCAACTCTCTAAAACATTCTTTAGGCCGGTCGTAACTCACAATTCTAATATCTAATGGAGTATTCGCATATTTTTTCAAAGACCTTCTTATTGCAGAGGTAATCCAATCATTCCTGTTACCAAATGCTCCTCCCCCAAGCAATGTTAAATAAACTTTCTTATTTCCTGTATTCAAATAATTTAAAATGCCTGTACAAAATGTTGCCTCATAAGCAGCATTTAAAATAAACTTCGAAAATTCAGTCCATTTATCTTTATTATATTGCGAATATGCTACCGGTAATGCTGAGCAATATGCCTGTGTTACTTTATGCTCGTTATTATCAAGAGTTACCTGTGTATCAAACTGAATACCTAATCTCAACTTCCCAAGTAAAACATCATACTCAACATCATCTATAGTTTTTAATTTCTTTGTAATTTTATCTAAGCCGGTTTCACTTACAAGAGCATATCCATTTTGCATTTTCCAAAACTTACTATTGTCGTTTCCTAATGCATTACCAATATCAGCAATACAATCAATTTGATTTTCTGAAGTCTGCCCAATCTGTTTATTTATCTCAAAAAAGTAATTTCTAAATATTGTTCCTGCTCCACAAGCAATTGCACAAGCTGGTCCTTGAGTATTATCATTTTCATAAATCCCCACACCTCTTTCAGGTATTATTTCCGGACTTATCATCTCCAATAAATTAAACTGTGAAGCAACCTGAAACAAGGCTCCGGCATTTTCATAATCTTTATGTAATGACTGCACGTCACCCACTACCTCAATCACTGATATTTTATCATTAAAAGTGCTTAATGATGGAATCCTTTCTCTAAGTTCTTCCAAACTTGGAACTTCTAAACGCCCATATTTATATGACTTTCCATTTACTTTAGATATTATACTCCCATCAAGCAACTCAATATTTTTGCGTACATTTTCCGGTGATACTTCCTTAAATCCTGTCAGTTTTTCAAACCACATCATATTTCCAAAAATACAAAAAAATAAAATCTTGTCTTTCTTTTCCTTTACTTATATTAAAAATTTCTTTGTGTATTTGAAATAATAATTCTGCAAAATATTTTCTTAACATCAAGGACTTTCTAAATTTTAATTTTAATAAAGCGTATTAATTTCTTTTATTACTTATATTAATAGTTATCTTTACTTTTCATATTTTTAATAAATTATTCTTATATTTGAAGAAATATAATATTTACTTTATTCTAAAATGGATTCTTAGTATTAATCATATTTTTTTATAAAAATATTTTATTTAAACAAACCATTTCTTATTGACTTATAAGAAATGAGCAACTAGAAATAATTTATTATCAATGGCTACCAATAAAAATGCAATCATAAGATACCATGCCTTAGATAGATGTTTTAGTATTCCTGGAACAAAATATTTTATAGAAGATCTAATAGAATCATGTAATGATGCTATGCCTGATATTGACCCAAACTCTTCCGGTATTAAACGCCATCAAATGTATGAAGAAATAAAGTTTACAGGAGTCTCTTTGGGGTATGATGCTACAATTGAGTCATTCAAAAATAGTCGCAAAGTTTATTACAGATACGATAATCAAAATTTCTCTATTATTAATCATCCAATAAATAAACAGCAAGCTCAGCAGCTAAAAGAGTTGCCACTAAGCCTTTCCAGATTTAATGGTATACATCATTTTAAATGGGTGGAAGAAATTAAAGCACTTCTAGAGCAAAACGCTTTAAGTTTTGAGGAAAATCCATATTTAACAGGACGAGAATACATTGGTGAATTATACAATTCCATAATCAATAGAGAAACTGTATTAACACAATACAAACCCTTTAAATTGGATGAAAAGCTACAATATGATCTTCAGCCTTATCTCTTAATTCAATACAATAACCGATGCTTTCTATATGGCATGACTAAAGGACAACAAACAATTACTAATATAAATTTTAGAGAGTTTTTTGATAATATTGTTGGAGTCAGCTTGCCATTTAATGAAAAAACTAAAAAAATACTTGACAATTAATAATGACAAATAACTACAAATACAACTTTTCCTATACTGGCTTTTCACTCAGATTAGCAGAAACTATTAAAGTAGCTATAGCACGCATTGAAAATGCAGATCTTGATGCTGTTTTAGAAATTGGAGGAGGGAAAACTGCTACCACAAAGAAGTTTTTAAATGAAATTAATAAAAGACTGAGTCAACTTAATACAATACAACTGGATCTACTTATTGATGGAGATCTAACCACTCAAAAACAAATTGCATTTTTAGCTGTTTGCAAAGCCCATTATTTTATCAGAGATTTTGTAGTAGAAGTAATTCGAGAAAAAACATTACTATTTGATTACAACCTTTCTGAGGGAGATTACATAACATTTTTCAGAAACAAAACAGAGCTACATCCCGAGATGGATAACTATACAGAAAATACCATCCAAAAAATCCGAAACGTATCCTTCAGAATATTAGAAGAAGCTGGAATCATCGACGATGTAAAGAATAAGGCCATACAGCCTCAGTTAATGGATCAAAAAACAAGAACTGCAATTGCAACAGACAATCCCAACTACTTAAAGCTTTTTTTAATGAGTGATCTGGACATTTTAAACTTAACAAAGAACTAATGGAAGATATTTCTAAAAAGTTTAAGCATTTATATAAAATCATTTCCTCTAAGAAGTTTCTTAATAAAGAAGGGCTTGGCGGCGAAATTCCTTTTTACATTTCAGCATATGATGCTAGGCAAGAAACAGAGGTCAAAGAGGCGATAAAACTTCTAATAAAAAAACTAGAGACATCAGGAATACACTCTTTAGAAATCAATCTATATGATATCGTTTGTGAAATCCTAGAAGAAAAAGGCGGAATGGACCGGATGTACCGGGTAGAGAAGAAAAAATCAAAGGATAAGTTTCTAAAGGCTTTACAGTCCTCATTAAACATTCATGAGGTACTTATGCCCAGCATTAAAACTAAAATTGAAAAAACAAATGCAAAGGTCTATTTTCTGACTGGTATAGGCTCAGTGTTTCCATACATTCGCTCCCATAATGTGTTGAATAACCTTCAGAACATAGCAAAGGAAGCACCCACAGTGGCCTTTTTCCCTGGAGAGTATGATGGACATTCCTTAAACCTATTTGGCTTATTAAAAGACGACAACTATTATAGAGCATTCCCAATCGAAAAAATTAAACTCTAATGAAAATAAAAGAATTTTTCCAAAAAGACATCAACAGAAACATTGAAACCGTTATTAAAGCAGATGATCGTGAGCATATTTCTGATGAAGTGGCAGAATATGTAATAACCAAAGAGATTGCAAAGAAAATACGTGACTTCTTTGCTGCATACAATGATTATGCAGGGGCGAATGGCGTTTGGATTTCAGGCTTCTTTGGAAGTGGTAAGTCGCATTTATTGAAAATACTTTCTTATGTCATCGAGAATAAAGAGTTTGACGGATACAAAAGTGGTGAACTTTTTGCCGAGAAAGTTGAAGAAGATGAAATGCTTAAAGCAGATATAATCGCTTCAACAAAGCGGCCTTCTGAGTCTATTCTTTTTAATATCGATCAACAAGCTCAAATCACTAGCAAATCTGATGAAAATGCTATTCTATCAGTATTTTATAAAGTATTCTTTGATCACCTTGGCTATTATGGATTCCAACAGCATGTGGCTGAATTCGAAATGTGGATCGACAAGCAAGAAAAATATGAAGATTTCAAAACAAAATTCAATGCCAGGCATGACAAACCATGGGAAAAAGCAAGAATAGATTATTTTGATCCTAAAGTTACTGACGACATTGCAGAGGTGCTAGCCGAATTATTCCACGAAAATGCTTCTAAATATGAAAATATATTAGATGATATAGAAGATAGACAAAAACAGTCAATCGAAGATTTTTGTGAAAGAGTTCATGCTTATATAAAAACAAAGAAAATAGGATTTCGATTAAACTTTTTTGTGGATGAGGTTGGTCAATACATCAGCGACAATACCAAACTCATGCTAAATCTACAAACCATAGCTGAAACATTGGCTACGCGAACCAAAGGTGGATCATGGGTGCTGGTAACTTCGCAAGAAGATATGGAAAAAGTGGTGGGTGATATGAATAAAAGTCAACAAAATGACTTCTCTCGTATTCAAGCCCGATTCAAAATAAAAATCCCTCTTACCTCTGCTAATGTCGATGAAGTCATTGAAAAACGATTGCTGAAGAAAAATGATAAAACGTATCAATATCTTACCAACTCATTCACAAAAATTAAATCTCATCTGGATACACTACTGTCATTTTCTGATGCTGGCGTTCAGTTCAAAGGATTTAAAAATAAAGAAGATTTTGCCAACAAATTCCCATTAGCACCCTACCAATTTGATTTATTTCAACAATGTCGGAAAGCACTTTCATCTCATAATGCCTTTCAGGGAAAGCATGCTTCTGTGGGCGAACGATCCATGTTAGGGGTATTCCAGCAAGTAGTACAAAAAATTGAAGATAAAGACGATAAAGCGCTTATAAGTTTCGATATGATGTATGAAGGCATTAGAAACGAACTAAAAGGCGAAATTCAAAATTCTATTATACTGGCTGAAAAAAATCTCGGAAATCCTTTTGCGATAAAAGTCTTGAAAGTATTATTTCTGGTCAAATACTATGGTAATTTCAAAACCACTCAAAGAAATATCTCAGTACTTATGATCGATGATATAGAGGTAGACCTTAAAAAACATGATCAAAGTATTGAAGAAGCCTTAAATATGCTTGAAAACCAAGCTTATATACAACGAAATGGTGATTATTATGAATTCCTAACAGATGATGAAAAAGACATCGAAGTGGAAATTAAAAATACAGATATAGACGATCAAGGCATTACTACATTGCTGAAAGAAATTTTATTCGACGAAATTATTAAGGACAATAAAATCAGATATATTGCAAATAAACAAGATTATGATTTTAGTAGTAAGATTGATGGAACTATCCTGGGGCGTGAAAAAGAACTGGAAATTGAAATCATCACTCAAAACTATCACGATTTCAACAATCTGACCTATATTCAGTCTCAAACAATGGGAAGCACCGGAATGAAATTACTACTTCCCTCCGATGCTGTTTTTATTAAGGATGTAAAAATATATTTAAAAACCAATAAATATGTCAAGCAAAGTCAATCGACAACCAACCGCCCGGAGAAAAAACGAATTTTACAAGATAAAGCACAGCTGAATGCAAAAAGAAGACAAGACCTGTTTATCATTGCAAATAAATTACTTGCCAATGCCAGTGTTTATATGAATGGGGGCAAACATGAAGTAGGACAATCCACTGACGGTAAAACACGGGTGATTAATGTTTTTCAGGATTTGATAAAAATGGTTTACACTAATTTAAGAATGCTAGGGAATACACAGTTCAACGAAGATACAATAAAGTCTATTATGCGTACACCTATTGATGATTTATTCAATACAGATGTTAGTTTTTCAGAGGCCGAATCAGAAATATTAAACCTGATTAACAGAAGAAAAGGGCAATCCGATAGAACCTCATTAGCCGATCTAAAAACCCACTTCTCAAAAAGACCTTATGGCTGGTATCCAAATGCCGTTTGGACTATAACAGCCAATTTATACAAACGCGCAAAAATTGAAGTCAAACAAGATTCAAATCTACTGGAAGATGAAGAAGTGTTAAATGCCCTTTTAAACACCACAAAATATGCTAATACTTTATTAGAACCCCAGGCCATCATCGATCCTAAACTTGTTACAAAGTTAAAGCAATGCTATGCCGATGCCTTTGATGAAAACTGTTCGAAAAAGGAAAACAAGGAGGTAGCCAATGCTTTTAAGGATAAATTAAAAGAGATGTATGTAGAAGTCAATCAATTGCTGGCTCAAAAAAGGTCTTATCCTTTCTTGCAAAATCTGGAAGGATTCTCCAATAAGTTGGAACAGTGGTGCAACAAAGACTATAGTTATTATTTGATAAACCTGAATGCTTTTGAAGAAGATCTATTAGATGCCAAAGAAGACTTATTGGATCCCATCAAGCGTTTTATGCATGGCGAACAAAGAAAAATTTATGACGACATCAAAAATCTTCTGGAAAGCAATACCGCCAATGTAGATTATGTGGAGGGTGAAGAATTTGATACTTTAAAAGCCCTGATGAACACCCAAACACCCTATAAAGGGAATGCCATACAAATTGCAAAAGCTGCAAAAGATAGTTTAACGAAAAAGGTAAAAGCAACTATTGAAGAAGAAAAAAAGGATGCATTGAGTACGATTGAGAAGGCGATTAAAGAGATTCAGTCAAAAGAGGAATACACTCAACTTGATACTATTAAACAAGCTAGTTTGAGTAAACCATTCAAAGAGGAGATGGATAAGCTCGAAAACCAAAAATACATTGCTGTTATTAAAGATGTGAAAGCAAAGGTTTTAAATGATCTTATTCCCAAACAGTTGAATGAGATGCTGAGTTATACAACAGCTAAAGAGTCCGATGATCCAGAAGTAAAAGAGCAGATGGTGCATTATGTCCGTACGTCTGTTATTAAACCTGATTTCTCAAAATCAGAGTTAAAAACGGAAGATGATGTGGATGAATATATCGAATCCCTGCGCAAAGCTTTGAAAGAACAAATTCGTGAAAATAAAAGAATTTTACTTTAAATATTTACCTAATGGAATATAGAAAACCTGAAGTTATCAGTTTAAAGAATAGTACTGAATACAATGAAAAATGGTTGCAAGCCAGAATTGAAGAAGATCCCTCAATCTTGGGATTGGGAGAATTAGATTTTAGGGATACCGAGAAAATGCTTGTGGGCGGAGGCAGACTCGATACCATTTTATACGACCCTGAAGAGAAACGCAGATATGAGGTGGAAATTCAATTGGGGAAAAGTGATGAATCGCACATCATCAGAACTATTGAGTACTGGGATATCGAAAGAAAAAGAAATCCTCAATACAACCATTGTGCCGTCATCATAGCAGAAGACATTACCAGCAGATTCCTGAATGTGATCTCACTATTTAATGGATACATTCCTATCATTGCCATTCAGGTGAAAGCATTAAAAGTAGGAGATACAATTTCCTTGTTTTTTACAAAGGTATTGGATGAAGTTAAATTTGAATTACTCGAAGAGGATATTGAAGCTGAGCCTGTAGATGTGAAGTATTGGGAAAGCAGAGCAACAAAAGAAATGTTAAAACTAACCGATAGTTTTTTTAAAGCATTTAGTGATTCAACAAGTGAATACCAATTAAAATATAATAAACACTATATAGGCTTGGGTAAAAATAATGTTGCTAATAATTTCATTTCTTTCCTTCCAAGAAAAAAAGTTGTCATTCTTCATATTAAATTGGAAAAAACCGAAGATGTAGATGAGATTGTGAATAATTCAGATATTGATACCTTATCCTATGATAAACAATGGAAGCAATACTGTCTTCGATTGAATGAAAAGGATTTAGAAAATAATATTGAAATATTAACTGATTTGGTCAGGAGAGCAAAATCAGACTACAGAAATTAAAAGGAGCTTATGAACCAGTTACAGCTAATTGATAAACTAAACGACCTTGAATGGGAAGACTTTGAGGTAAAGGCTGCAAAAGCTAATATTCCTAAAGATTCTTGGGAAACAGTTAGTGCTTTCTCCAATACTTCAGGTGGTTGGTTGGTATTTGGCGTGAAGCAAATTGGTAAAAAATTTTATATTCAGGGGCTTACAAATCCTGAAAAAATTGAGCAGGATTTTCTGAATGGGCTGCGTGGCGATAAATTTAATGTTCATCTTTCTACTCAACAGCAAAAATATATTATTGATGGAAAAACAATTCTATCATTTTATATTCCTGCTTCCAATAAAAAACCTGTTTACTTTAATGCACAAATTAATACATTTATTCGTAGAGGAAGCTCCGATCATAGAGCAACTCCTGAAGAAATTGATGTGATGTATCGTGATCAGACATTTGGCACAAAGACTTCGGAAATAGCTCCTGAAACTAATTTAAATAGTTTGAATGACAGATCTTTAAATCAGTATCGTGATTATATGTCTAGATTCAATCCCGATATTATTTACAACCGCTATGATAAAGAAGAATTTTTACAAAAATTAAGGATACTCGAAGAAGAGAAATGTACTTTCGGAGGATTGCTTATGTTCGGAAAAAGAGAAGTCATTGAAAAACATTTTCCGGATTTTCGAATTGATTTACTTGAAATTCCGGGAACTTCCTATAGTGATGCCAAATCAAGATACTCATTCCGTTTGGATGAATACGATAATTTATGGGATTATTATTTTGAGTGCTTTGCACGGATCAAACAAAAAGTAGATGTTTCTTTTGTGCTTACCTCTGAAGGATTTGGTCAGGATCTTTCTCCTGGCTTGGTAGCCATTCGTGAAGCATTGGTAAATATGCTCATGCATGCCGATTACTTCAGCCCTGCTAAATCCAGAATCCGGATTTTTACGGATCACCTTGAATTATACAATCCCGGCGGATTGCCTAAACCTTTTGAAGAACTCAAGGGAAAAGATATCTCTTTACCTCGTAATCCTATCATTACAAAGCTCTTTCGCATGATCAAACTAGCCGAAAATGCAGGCTTTGGCTTCGAGAAGATTGAAAGCAACTGGATGGAATACAATCATACCCAGCCTGAATACGATTTAAGTTTCGACTCAACCATTGTAAAATTTCAGTTGGAAACTATTGAGAAAGGTTCGGAGAAAGGTTCGGAGAAAGGTTCGGAGAAAAGTTCGGAGAAAATATTAGAATTAATTAATGAAAATAAAGAAATAACAATTTCTGAATTAGCCAAAAATATTGGTATTTCAACTCGTGGCATTGAAAAACAAATAGCAAAACTAAAAAATGAGGATAAACTTAAGCGCATTGGCCCTGATAAAGGAGGCCATTGGGAAATTATAAAACAAGATTTAAATATCTAAAAACAAATAAGGCCGAAGTTAAATAACAACAAATGACGTACGCAGCACATATTACCAACAAAATTAACAATATTTAGTGTAATCAATTGTATATGAATACTAACCACCTCAAACGATTTGCCCGGGAGGCACGCAAAAAGCTGATATCTCAAGTAGCTGCTAAGCTTGATTATGTTCTTAGTATGGATTCTGCTGAGCTCAGAGAAAAAGCAAATGCCTTAAAAAAGCTGCAACAAGCCATTAATACCTCTTCAAAAGAGCAAGTGATTGATAAAGTAGCCTATACCTGGTTTAACCGCCTGATGGCATTGCGCTTTATGGATGCAAACGATTTTCAACCCATTGGTATTAGGGTGGTAACTCCAAAGGACGGGCACACACTACCCGAAATCCTTGATGAGGCCAAGCAATGGAATATAGCTAACGAACTTACTGTTAAACCACAACATATTTACGATTTGTTGGATGGGAAGATCCCTAGCACCAATGCTCAAAACGAAGCCTATAAAGAACTGCTTATTGGGGCTTGCAACCACCTAAACAAAGTGTTTCCATTTTTGTTTGAACGCATTAACGATTATGCAGAGCTGTTATTACCCGATGATCTTACTTCTGAGTTTTCAATCGTTCAAGATATGAGAGAAGGAATGACCATCGAGGACTGCAAGGAAGTAGAAATCATAGGTTGGTTGTATCAGTTTTATATTTCTGAAAATAAAGACGAGGTTTTTGCGTCTAAAACTGCGGTAAAAAAAGAAGATATACCTGCTGCAACACAATTGTTTACGCCTCGCTGGATTGTGGAATATATGGTGCAGAATACCGTAGGTAAATTATGGCTGCAAAATAAGCCAAGCTCACGTTTAAGAGAGCATATGCCTTACTTTATTGAATCTCCTTCGGTAAAGTCAGAGGAGTATTTAAAAGTAAATTCAATAGAAGAAATCACACTCTTAGATCAGGCTTGTGGAAGTGGGCATATTTTAGTTTATGGTTTTGAACTATTTACTAAAATATATGAAGAAGAGGGTTACAATCCCAGTGAAATACCTCAATTAATTATTGAAAAGAACCTTTTCGGTTTTGAGATTGATGAGCGAGCAGCACAATTGGCAGGCATGGCATTAATGATGAAGGCACGAACTTATCATAGAAGAGTATTCCGTAAAGAAGTTGAGCCCAACATACTTTGTTATGCTGACCTGAATTTAGATGAAGAAGACTTAAAAAGTACTTTTTCGCAAATAGGTATTGAATTAAGCGAGGAGCTCGCCCATGACTTAATGAATATGAGGCAAGCAACCAATTTAGGATCTTTGATTATTCCGAAAACCAAGAATAAAGAGCTTATCACCCTTTTGCCCAAACTTGAAAGTAATCTTAACACCTCAGATGTTTTTTTAAACCTTAACTTAAGCCAGATAAAAACTGCGATAAATCAGTTGTTATTTCTATCTAAAAAATACCATTGCATTGTTGACAATCCACCATATATGGGTGGTGGAGCAATGAATAAAGAGCTGGCTGACTTTGTAAAAAAGAACTATCCCGATAGCAAAGCTGACTTAATGGCTTGCTTTATGGAAGCAGGCTTAGCTGGACTTCATTCTAAAGGATTTCTTGGAATGATTAATCAACATAGCTGGATGTTTTTGAGTAGTTATGAAAAGCTTAGAGAAAAACTCATTATAGAAACATTTTTTGATACACTCCTACATTTAGGTCCACGTACTTTCCCTGAAATTGGAGGGGAAGTCGTACAAAATGCGTCTTTTACATTTTGGAATACCAAATCTGAAGAAAAAGGAAAGTATGTGCGTTTGGTTGACGTTGGTAGTTCTGAATTAAAACGAACCAAAACCCTCGAAGCCATTCAGGACCCTTCTTGTGGCTGGTTCTACACCGCCAACCAAAAAGACTTTGAAAAAATACCTGGTAGCCCAATTGGGTATTGGTTGAGTAAGAGATTCCTCAATAAATTTAGTGGTAATTTAGTTAAAGATTTTTGTGATGCTAGAACAGGTATGTCAACCAGTGACAATAAAAGGTTTTTAAGAATCTGGCATGAGGTTGAAACCAAAAAATCTTGTATTGACAATAGCAGTAGAAATTTAAAATGGTTTCCAACTCAAAGAGGAGGCGGTTATAGAAAATGGTATGGTTTGAATACTGATCTAATCAATTGGAGAAATGATGGAGAAGAATTGAAGGAATATGCTGCATTTCTATATACAAGTTTTACTAGAACTATTAAGAATATTTCGTATTATTTTCGTAACGGAATAAGTTGGTCGTATATTACTTCTGGTAAACTTTCAGTTAGACAATTCCCAATTGGTCACATTATTCTTAATGCTGGCCCTGCCTGTTTTTTTAACAGCCCTATGTATCAAAATTATATTCAAGGAATCTTGAACTCAAAAATTACAACTGAATATTTATCAATATTAGCCCCAACTTTAAATTTTGATTCAGGACCAATTTCAAAAATTCCTGTTAAATCAATTGAGACAAATTTTAGAATCAATGATATTGTTTCAGATAATATTGATTTAAGTAAAGTAGAGTGGGATTCCCGAGAAACCTCCTGGGATTTTAAACAAAATGAACTCATGCGAATCAAAGGTCAAGATCTTGAAGAATCCTACGATCTCTATCAGCAATACTGGAAAACCAAATTCTTCCAACTCCATCAAAACGAAGAAGAACTCAATAGGCAGTTTATTGAGATCTATGGCTTACAGGAGGAATTAACACCCGATGTCCCATTAGAGGATATTACTATCCTTAAAGAGGAAACCAAAATTGCAAACAATGAATTGGAGTTTAATTCCAAAGAAGTGTTTACCCAATTTGTTAGCTATGCCGTAGGCTGTATGTTTGGGCGTTACTCATTGGATAAAGAAGGCTTAATACTAGCTAACCAAGGCGAAACCTTGCAAGACTATATGCTAAATGTATATGTTGAAGCCGCCATCCCCACTTCAGGGGGAACGAGGGGGGTCTTCTTACCGGATGACGACAACATCATCCCCATACTCAATGACGAATGGTTCGAAGATGATATAACAGCACGCTTTTATGAGTTCTTAAAAGTGAGTTTTGGTGTCAAGAACTTCGAGAAAAATCTTCATTTTATCGAAGATGCCCTCGGTAAAGACATCCGCAAATACTTTGCAAAAGATTTTTATGCAGATCATATCAAACGCTATAAAAAAAGACCCATCTACTGGATGTTCTCATCACCCAAAAACTCTTTTAATGTGCTTATTTACATGCACCGCTACAATCAGGATACCCTCAACGAAATCCTCAACGGCTACTTAAAAGAGTTTCAGGAGAAGTTAAGAACCCAAATGGAACAATTGGAGCATATCCAAAACACAGGATCAGCATCGGAGCAAACCAAAGCTTCCAAAGAAATCGACAGACTAAGGCTGGTACTACTAGAGCTAAAAGAGTACGAAAGAGACGTTCTATTCCCACTAGCCACAGAAAGAATACCCATAGACCTGGATGATGGTGTATTGGTCAACTACAATAAATTTGGCACAGCCATCAAAGCAGTGCCGGGTCTAAATGATGCCAAGACTAAGAAAAAGGTCAGAGGCTTTGATTGGATTGATACAACAAAAATAATTTAGCCATGAACATACCTATTAATTTAGAAACTTTACTAGCCGGGAAAGTGGTTGAGACTGACCGGATCGAATTCAAGAAGAGCTGGAATTCTACACGCATCATGCGCACAGTAGCCGCTTTTGCCAATGATTTTGAAAATTTAGGGAGTGGCTATATTATAGTGGGAATTGAAGAAGAAAATGGCATGCCCAAAAGACCGGTATATGGATTTCCTATTGAAACCTTTGACAAAGTTCAACAGGAAATGATAGGTTATTCAAATTTAATTCGTCCTCCTTATTTTCCCCGCCTTTCATTAGAGGAAATTGACGGAAAATATGTTTTATTGATCTGGGTTACAGCAGGCAGTAATCGTCCGTACGAAGTTCCAAAGGATGTAAATGCAAAAATCAAAGACTATGCGTATTATATCAGACAATATTCAAATACCATTCAGGTAAATAGGGAGCAAAAGCTGGAATTACTCAGTTTAACAGCCAATATTCCTCTGGATGATCGTGTAAATTCAAATGCGGTACTTGGTGATATTTCAGCTGATTTAATTCAACATCATTTAAAAGAAACGGCAAGCAGACTCTATGATGAAAGTACAAGCTCTTCACATAAAGATATTTGCCGTCAGATGAATCTTGCAGAAGGAGCGGATGAATATGTATTACCAAAAAATGTGGGGCTTTTAATGTTTAATGAACAACCCGAAAAGTTTTTCCCTGCCACTCAAATTAATTTGGTAGAATTCCCGAAAGGAATCGCTGGGGATGAATTCTATGAAAAGAATTTTACCGGCCCCATTCAACAACAGCTTTTGGATGCATTAATCTATCTTAAAAAGCAAATAATCACTTCAAAAACCACAAAGATTAAAGGGGAAGCTGAATCCATAACATTTTATAATTATCCTTTTGAAGCGGTCGAAGAAGCACTTGCAAATGCAGTTTATCATAAAAATTATGAAATAAGAGAACCCATTGAAGTTCGTATCCTTCCGGAAGCTATCGAAATAGTTAGTTATGGAGGTCCGGATCCTTCTATTCGTTTGGATGATTTAAACAAAGGTATTATTAGAGCTAGAAGATATCGGAACAGACGTATCGGAGAATTTCTGAAAGAATTAGATTTAACAGAAGGTAAAGGAACTGGTATTCCTACCATTAAAAAATCATTGAATTATAATGGATCACCACCAGCTAAATTTGATACTGATGGTAATGAGAGACGTTTTTTTATAACTGAAATTCCTATACATTCTGAATTTGCAGCACAAGATAGAGCACAAGATAAAGTACTAACAGACAATCAAAAAGAAGTTGGTGCCTATGATAGTGTCTATGATAATGTCTATGATCGTGACAGTGATAAATCGAATGCAAATAGCCAACTTATTAATAGAATAATAACAACACTTGAATATTGTATAAAACCAAAAACAAGATTAGAGGTATTAGAAAAAATAGGCCTATCAAATCATTCAAAAAACTATAAAGAAAATATTGAGCCGGCTATAAATGCTGGTTTATTAATGATGACCTTACCGGACAAACCAAAAAGTAAACATCAAAAATATATCACAACAGATAAAGGCAAAAAGATAATTGGTAATGGATAAAATAGCAGAAGCTTTAATCAAACGATTTCAAGAACATCGCATCATATTCTGGTACGATGAGAAAGAAGAGCTTACACAGCAATTCGAAAAGCTTGAAATAAAGGACGTAAATAAAATTCATGTCAGGGATGATCAGTTTGAAGTCAAATACATCATCAGCAAACAAAAAGCGAATGAGAAATTTCTGCTCTATTTTACCGGTAAAAAACCACTCAATGAAGAAAACTGGCTATTAGATCTGGAGCTGGCTCATTTTGTATTCCATACCGATCAGGAAGCCATGTTCCTGCAAGAACTTGAATTGGGCTTTCATTTAAAAGAATTAATTACTGAACATATTGAATTCTTTAAATCCAAAGAAAGAAGATTAAAACTAAAAGAAATTTTAGGAGTCGGAGACGAACATCAGGAATTACGCTACAAAATACTGGCTGTTGTATTTGAAACGGAGAATATAAACTTGCTAAGCTTTATCCATGCACATGCTTCAGCTGAGGCTAGTAAAAACAATAAATTTGATAAAGAATTAGAGCGATATAATCTACATATTTTTTATTGGAAACAAATCAGTAAAACATTTAATTATCAAAATGAAAATCCAAGTATCTACGATTTTCTTGTAGAAGTCTTTCACTATAATTTCCCATTAGGACAAAAGACCAACCTAACAAAAGAATCAAGATTTTTGCTTGTTTCATGGAAAGACTCCAATCAGTTTAGAGAAAGCTTTGCAAGCATGTCTGAACGAATTGCGGTCGATATTAACATTGAAAACTTACTTCGTAAATCTAGCATTGATGAAATCATAAATGGTGATTTATTTAAGCTAACCGATAAAAAACTAATTCATGAATTAACGAGTCTTATAATTTCCGAGGATCTTTCAATAGATAAGGTACTTCAATACATCAAACAACGGGAAAATAAATTCTGGTTTAAAGAATTTCAATATTTATACAAGAGCCTGGAATATGCAGCAAAAATGATGGCAATGGTTCGCAAGCATGCCAACACTAGCTATAAGTCGTTTAATGAAGGAATCGATCATTATGCTTCTGAACTGTTTGAAATAGATCAGCTTTATAGAAAGTTTATATGGACCTATAGAGCCTCCTCGCAAAATAAGATCTTGGCATCTTTGGCAGACAAAATTGAAAAAGTCTATGCCAACGATTGGTTGCTAAATTATAATAATAACTGGCAGAAAATTATTGATCAGTTGAGTGTTTGGTCCGATGATGTTCGAATAGCACAATCACAGTTTTTTAACAATCATGTAAAAGCATTTACAAACAAGAAACAACGACTATTTGTTATTATAAGTGATGCCTTTAGATATGAATGTGGTGCTGAGCTAAGTAAACGACTACAGTCGGAAAACAGATTCGAATCTTCAATTACTCACATGCAAACTTGCTTACCATCCTATACTCAGTTGGGAATGGCTGCTTTATTACCCCATAAAGAACTGTCTATAAAAAATCATTCAGATTCAGTGATCGTAGATGGGATGTCAAGTAGTGGAATACAGGGAAGATCTAAAATATTGGCTAAAAATTCCGGAGTGAGAGCAACAGCTGTAAAAGCGGAAGATTTTATGAAAATGAATAGCGCCACTGAAGGTAGAGACTTTGTAAAGCAATATGATTTAATATACATATATCATAACAGAATTGACAAAATTGGAGACGATAAAACATCAGAAGAGAAAGTATTTGAAGCGGTAGAAGATGAATTACATTTCTTGATGGAGATGATGAAAAAGATTTCGAACATGAATGGAAATCACATGATGATAACTTCCGATCATGGATTTATCTATCAACATAATGAATTAGACGAAAGTGACTTTAGTGAGTCAGCTTCAGAGGGTGAAATATGGAAGGGGAATAGAAGGTTTGTAATGGGCAAAGACTTGCAAGGAAGTCCATCTACAAAAGCTTTTAAAGGTTCAGACTTAAATATCTCAACAGATATGGATATCCTGATCACAAAATCCATCAATAGACTGCGAGTAAAAGGCTCAGGTACACGATTTGTACATGGAGGAGCGAGTCTGCAAGAAATCGTAATTCCACTTGTTAAGGTGACCAGAAAAAGGCAAGACACAACCTCTCAGGTTGATGTTGACATTATTAAATCGACCGATCGAATTACTACGAATATTTTAGCAGTATCATTTATACAGGCCAATCTTGTAAGCGATAAAGTCCTTCCAAGAACTATCAGGGCAGCCATTATTGCAAACGATAATGAATTACTCAGCGACCAATTCAACTATAACTTTGATATTGATGCCGGCAGCGAACGACAAAGAGAAGTAAAACACCGCTTCCAATTAAGCTCAAATGCCAGTGGTAGATATAAAAACCAACGGGTCAAATTAGTACTTGAAGTTCCGGTTGAAGGAAGTACAAAGTGGAAACACTATAAAGAATTTTACTATACATTAAACATTTCATTTACAAACGATTTTGACGACTTTTAATTATGAATGATCTTGATATTAAATTAAATGAACACTTTGGAGGCAAGGTAGTTCGTAAAGACCTTACAAAACTGGTAAAAGGAAATGCCATAGTCCCAACTTATGTACTCGAATACTTATTAGGACAATATTGTGCTACGGATGACGAAGAAACGATAATTCAGGGTATCGAAACAGTAAAAAATATCATCAGCCAGCATTTTGTTCATAGAGATGAAGCACAACTGATAAAATCTACTATTCGAGATAAGGGATCTCACCGCATCATTGATAAAGTATCTGTAAAACTAAACGAACAAAAAGATCAGCATGAAGCGTATTTTGCTAATCTAGGTTTGAAAAAAGTAGCCATAAACGATGATATTATCAAATCTCATAAAAAATTGCTCTCTGGAGGTGTTTGGTGTATAATTACTATGGGGTATGTGAGTAATGATGAAAGAGATAGTTCTCCCTGGATTATTGAAAGTTTAAAGCCTATACAAGTATCCAATGCTGATTTGGATGAATACAAAGAGGCGAGAAGGAGTTTTTCTAAAGATGAATGGATAAATACATTGATGCAAACCATTGGTTTAAATCCGGAAGAATTTACTAATAGATCAAAATTACTCCAATTATCACGACTGGTTCCTTTTGTAGAAAATAATTATAACCTCATTGAGCTTGGACCTAAAGGAACAGGAAAATCACATATCTATTCTGAAATGTCACCCCATGGAATTTTGATTAGTGGTGGAGAAGTCACCAAAGCCAAGCTATTTGTAAATAATAGCAACGGCGAAATAGGATTAGTTGGCTATTGGGATTGTGTAGCCTATGATGAATTCGCTGGTAAAGCAAAAAAAACAGATAAAGGTTTGGTGGACATCATGAAAAATTATATGGCCAATAAATCTTTTTCAAGAGGAACGCAGGTTTATGGAGCATCAGCCAGTATGGTTTTTGTTGGGAATACAGATCATTCCGTACCCTATATGCTTAAGCATTCAAATTTATTCGAAGCTTTGCCTCAATCTTATTATGATGCTGCTTTTCTTGATAGAATTCATTCCTATATACCGGGATGGGAAATTCAGAAATTGCGTAATGAAATGTTTACGGATAATTACGGTTTTATAGTTGACTACCTTGCTGAAGTACTCAAAGATCTCAGAAAAGAGGATTATATGCAAGAGTATAAAAAATACTTTGAGCTTTCTAATTCAATTACGACCAGAGACAAAGATTCAATTGCAAAGACATATTCTGGTATGGTCAAGGTGATTTATCCGAATGGAGAAATGACAGAGAAAGAAGCCACTGAATTAATTAATTTGGCTATAGAGAGTAGAATGAGGGTGAAACAACAGTTGATCAAAATGGATGAAACATTTGAAGAGGTTGACTTCTCTTATATAATTAAATCAAATGGAGTTAAAGTTGAGGTTGAAACGCTTGAAATAGAAGAGATTTATGGGAGAAAAATAACTGAAGAGCCAACTCCAAAGGATACAACGGCAGAACCCAAAGTTATTCTTACCGAATGCCATAAAAAAATCAGAGATAACCAAACAGGCATTTCATATAAGCGATTGTTTGGGGATTATTTGATAGGAGCTACTGACATAAATCTTATCGATCCTTTTATACGACTCCCTTATCAGCTACGAAATTTTATGGAGCTGGCTAAGCTCATTGCAGAGCAAAAGGAAGTTACAGAAGAAATTAAATTACACCTAACTACAAGTAATAATGAAGAATACATCGAAAATGCCCGAGAGGCTTTCAAGACAATAATTGACACACTCGAACCTCTGGGAATTATCCTGACCTATGAATTTGATGATAAAATTCATGACCGATCCATTGAACTTAACAATGGATGGAAGATAATACTTGGCAGAGGCCTCGATATCTTTCAGAAAACTGGAGGTTGGTACGATATCTCAGAATATTATCAGGAAAAAAGACAATGTAAAGAGTGTGAAGTAACTATTTTGATGATTTAAATTAATTGCAAATTATATAAATAGCGACTTGCAGTTAGACCTAACAAAATGAAATCTTTTGAATTACAAAATCAATTTACATTATGTTCACAAAAAAACAGCAATCAATTTGTGTTCGAGGATAAAATTCCTTGACAAGTCGTTTGGATTTGAAGTGTCAAGGAAAGAAATATTGATAGTGAAATTGTAAATAAATGCATTTATTCATACAATTGGCTTATTGATAATTTTAAATAACAACGGCACCTAATAGTAGCCCGCCCCATCAGTAAATACTGACAGGGAGAAGTTCTCACACCACTAAATCCCGAAAGCTTACGGGAGGTCTCGTATAAAGCGGTTCGTTAAGTATCAATACCATGCTCTTTTCACCATGATAGCAATGTCCTTGTTTAAGAAAAGGCTAGACAAGCTTAAGCGGTGTTCAGCCCCAAAAAACCTTATAACTTACCGGAAAATGCCTATTTTATAATATGCAAGGGTATACAATTGGTACACATTAATATTATTAAGAACATTAAATCAAAGAAATCTAATTTCATCTAATAAATTACAGCTTTCTTTTCCTTTATTAATTTTTTCTTTATATATTTGCTGATTAAACCTTAACACATGATAATTAATAATAAAAACACTTAGCATAAAGCTGAAATATAGCGTATGCCATAGTGTATATTCTAGTTATAGCCAATGGTAAAACGACAAAACAACGTCGAAAACAAATACAATTTATAGACTCCTAGTAAAAAAATAATTAATTGATGAAATATAATTATGGCAGAAGTTGAAAACCCAAGAATAAGATCAGTCGGAGATTTGCTTAACGAAAACTTTTTTGTACCCAGGTATCAAAGAGGTTATCGCTGGGAAAAACAGGAAATTACAGAGTTACTTGGTGATATTTTACAGTATTACAAGGCCACTCAAAATAGAGATAACAAGGTTAGTAAATTCTATTGCCTTCAGCCAGTTGTTATAAAAGCTAAAGAATGGGAGGAAGAAAATAATGGCAAAATTAAAGGTTGGGAACTAATAGATGGACAGCAAAGGTTAACAACCATTTACCTTATTCTTACCTATTTGCAAGAAATTAGAAGTAAAATACATTTCAAACATATAGAGGATAAATCGGTTCTCTATAGACTCTATTTTGAAACAAGAGTATCATCAAAGGATTTCTTTTTAGAGAAAAAATTTGTTGACAAAATTGATGATACCAATGTGGATTTCTTTCATATTTCAAATGCATATAGAATTATTAAAAAGTGGTTTGAAACAAATGGATTTGAATATGAGATTCTCAATACATTATTAAAGACAGATTATAATGTTTCTATTATCTGGTACGAGGCCCTAGATAATAATGAAGATAATGACGACAGTTCTATTGAGCTATTTACCCGCTTAAATGATGGCAAGATTCCTTTGACAGATGCGGAATTAATCAAAGCATTACTACTTCAAGCAGATTTATATCCAACAAACGAGGAAAGGTTTGTAAAACAACGACTATTTGAAATAGCTACTGAATGGGATGATATTGAAGCTAAACTCCAAGATGAAAAAATGTGGCTTTTTTTGAACGACACGGCCTATCAACCCTCATCCAAAATCGAATTTATCTTTAAACTACTTGCTAAAAAATGGAATGTTGTTAAAGATAAAAAAGATAATGTTAAAAGATTAATAGAATATGAATTTGAAGATGGTAAGCCTAAACATTTTGAATTTTTAGTTTTTGACAAGTATCTGGCAAACAAACGAGCTGAGTTTTTAAAAATTTCTGTTATAGACGGGGATATTTTAGCCCCGGTAAATGAAATATGGGATAAAATTAAAGAAATGTTCAGTATATTTTATGAATGGTACAACGACCATAATTTATTTCATTACATAGGATTCTTATTGGCTATTGAAAAAGACAAAGATGGACTCATTAGAGAATTAATAAACCTGAAGCTAACGAAGAGTGATTTTGAACATGATATTAAAAAAAGAATTGCTAATTCTGTTAAAATTAATAAAGAGGTCAAGGAAGATGGAAAAAAAACGGGAATTATTAAACAGTTAAACCAAATAGCTTATAATGAAGATAATTCAGAAATAATTAAGGTTCTATTATTATTTAATATTGATGCTTTAATTAAGCACAAAAAGGAAAATGCAAAATTTCCGTTTCACTTATATAAAAAGGAAAAAATTACAAGCATAGAACATATTCATCCACAAAACCCACCAAGTGTCGATGCGGATGAGGATAGAGCCAAAATATGGCTTTCACAACATAAAACATCTTTGTCTTCAATTAAAGAACTTGCCAAAAGCAATCAGGAAAAGATAAATATTGTATTGCAACAAATTGAAGGTTTATTGATAAGTTACGATAAAGAAGCTTTTAAAAATATATTTTCTCAAATTCTGGACTTATACAGTGAGATTTCTGATTTCAAAGAAAGCGAATTACACACGCTGTACAATCTAGCCTTAGTTGATAAGGACACAAATAGTCAACTTAACAATTCCTTTTTTGATATCAAGAGAGAAATTTTAAAAGAAAACAAATCGGGAAGATATGTTCCTGTTTGCACCCATCGAGCGTTCTCTAAATACTACTCTAATAGCCCAGAAGAAATGATCTTCTGGAACAATGACGACAGACAAGCATATTTTAAGTCGATAGAATCAGTTTATCTTTTATTTATGAAATTAATAGCGACAGACAATGGCAACTAATAATACAACATTTTGGAATCTTATAAATTCCTATAAAATAAGCATACCTATTATTCAGAGGGATTATGCACAAGGTCGTGAAGAAGAATTTGAAAAACGTGAAAAATTTTTAAACGCCATATTTAAGCATTTAAATAATAACGAAAAACTGCATTTAGATTTTATTTATGGAAGAGTAAAAGGCGATACTTTTTTCCCCATTGATGGACAACAAAGGTTGACGACATTATTTCTGTTGCATTGGTATTTTGCATTAAAAGAGCCAATTAAAATTGAGGTTAAATCGAAATTAAGCCAATTTGTATATGATACAAGAATAAGCTCTCGGGAATTTTGTCAATGTTTGATTAAGGAAATAATTGAGATTCCTGATGAAACAGGAGATAATATATTTATATTGGAAATTAAAAACAAACATTGGTATAGAGATAAATGGGATACTGATCCTACTATTAGAGCAATGCTTGTAATGATTCAGGCAATTCATAATAGGTTTTATGATATAAGTTCTTCATCCGTATTTACACAACTCATTAATGATAACACCATTTCTTTCGAGAGGTTGGATTTAGGGGAAAAGGGTTTTGAATTGACCGATGAACTTTACATTAAAATGAATGCGAGAGGCAAACAACTCACTTCATTTGAAAATTTTAAAGCCAATTTCATTCAATTAATTGATAAGTATTTTAAAGACAAAAAACTTGAACATCCAATAAAAGGAGAAATATCCTATTCCGGTTACTTTTCTTATAAAATAGAAAAAGAATGGACAGATTTATTTTGGGAGTTTAGAGGTGATAAAAAAACTACTGATGAAGGGTTTTCCAATTACTTTGAATTTATTACTCAAATATTCTTTTTTAAGGGCTATTCAATAGATTTTGTGGGTAATAATGATGATATTGAGGCGTTACTTGTTCACCCCGAACAAGATGAGGAAAGTTTATTGTTTAAAATATTGAATCCGGTAAGTGCTGCTATAAAAGGATACGAAGATTTAATGAAAAAACAGGTGATTGTTGCCAAGACAGCAACTGTTTTTATTGGAAACAAATCAAATAATGACGATTTTGTTAATGCGATTAATAGTGGAAGGAAAAACAAAGAAGATATAGACGGCAGTAAATTATCAGAACTGCAGTCGAAAGCTATAGATTCAACGAACCTGCTGGAAAATACGAAAGCTGAAATACTGGCATATCTGTACCAACAGATTCAATACAAAAAACATAAAAATTCAAAAGCAGAAGATTTTAAAAACTCTTTTTTGCAATACGAGGAAGTTTATTGCATAGAAGAAAATTTATTGTTTTTATTTAACTCATTAGATGCATTATATAAAATATTTACAAAGAACGGGGGGAAAAAAGATAATGTTAATATTGAAAATTTCTATAAAGATTTATTTTTTATTGACAATAAAAATGTTGAATCTAATTCAAGAATTAGATTATTTTGGAACAAATCAGAAGAATTTAATTTATTTGAATTACTCATTAAAAACAATGAAGCTGAAGATATAAGTAATAAACGAAGAAATTGGATTTTGCAATTTTGTATATTACAGCATATTGTGAGGTTTGAAAAATATGAAGTAGATGAAGAATTAATTCATTATGTGAGAATTTTAAGAAATCTATTCCAATTTACTAGATATAAAAGCGATACCAAATTTATTAATGATATTCGTTTAAATTATTTTGGCGATTATTATTCTGTTTTTGATAAATTAAACTCAAAGAATCCATATACTAATTTAATTAATGAGGAAATACCATTCAAAGGGTCTCGGTTTTCTGAAAGTACAATTAAGTATGAAATTGAAAAAGCTAAAATACTTCAATCAGATGATTCTAATATAAAAAAAGCTTTATTAGCTATAGAGAATTTTGTAGATTTTGGTGGTTTAATTCATCAACTTAATCCACAATTGAATCAATCAAAGTTTCAGGAATATTTAAAAGCAATTAAAGAAATATGGAATACAACCATTTCTGACACATTAAGAATTCAAGCATTAATCGCTTGTGGTTTTGATCGTCTTTATATCAAAAATACCAAGATGGGTAAAACATACTATTTTGGAAAAAAAGGCAACTGGTCAGTTATTTTAACAAATGAAGAGGAAAAAGTTTCAAAAAGTATTTTATCTTTACTTGAAATCTACATAAATCTCCAAGTACCTGAAACGGATAAAAAAATACAAGCAATTGTAGATAGCTGGTTGGCTACTAATAAAGCAGATAGGTCATATAAATATTACTTTTTAAAATACCCTGAGTTTACATCAAAGCTAAATTATTTTGTTTGGCCAAATGACTATGAAATAAGAATACTAGGAACTGAAGGCTCAAATCCATTAGTAGCAAATCATATTAGTCCATTTGCATTGACCGTTTGTAGGAGGATTAATAACAAAACCGTATGCGATGAAAAACAATGTTATCTTCAGTATTCTGGCAACTCGCCATTAGTGTTAAAAAATGGACTAACCATGTCTTCTGAACAAGAAGGATGGTCGATTCCAGTTAATTCAATCATAACTTCCGGAATCATTTCAAAATATTCTTTAGTATTAATGAATGATTATTACTTGTTAAAAGACAATGATGAAATGGATCGTATTGAGATTGCGGTTGACTTTATAAAAGGCATAATGAACTAATGATTAGAAAATTAAAGACAAGTACCACTGGCTATAATCGAGTAGGCTGCCCCACCAGTAAGAACCGGTAGGGAGAACCTCTCACACCACCAAGCGTACGGATCTCGTACTTGGCGGTTCGCCAAACAGTACAGAAGCTCTTTTCACCAACTGTACCTTACCCTTTTTTACAAAACCGTTGGCTCATCTTGGGAGTCGGTCACCCATGATAGATAATGCCATGAATAGTGCAATTATCAGGCTGTTTAACGTTCAGTCCTTCGCTACTCTGTGAGACCCATCCACAATATCTATTTGTGGCTCGTTTACTATAACTACTATGACTTCGGCTGACTTCTCAACTTAACCATCTCGTGGTTGTTGAGACCTCCCCAGAGCCAGTCCCGTATACGAAGTGTCGGGATAAGAGCCTTTTCCTTTGGTCAATCGCTGCTGAATCTACATAACAAATACTCCACTTCTTGTGTTTGGACGTTGCAAAGATGTGCTTGCTTATCCGATTTGTCATGCCTCATATCCAGTTTCTGTTC
>Ga0307991_1000605_pt1 | contig 25883 bp, 23 predicted proteins | sample EllFjometagen131_FD_203146 | JGI IMG/M metagenome (GOLD analysis project Ga0307991, IMG submission 203146) | Marine microbial communities from Ellis Fjord, Antarctic Ocean - #131 | ecosystem: Environmental > Aquatic > Marine > Unclassified | place: Southern Ocean | collected 2014-10-08 | reverse complement strand
CTTTGTTGCCGATTACCACAGGAAGTTCTTGACTTAATTCCCTCTGAAGTTGTATACAATTAACCATAAGGCATGCTCCTTTTAATTGGCTTTTTTAGTCGAAATCCAATTATAGCATGCCTTATTTTAATTTACAGCGAAAATCACTCCTTTTGATAGATCTGAATTTATTGTAACCTGCTTAATCCCAATGGCCATCCGCCAATGGGACAGGCTCTAAGTAGCCCGAGGCGTAGATCTTGACGCTCTTTTCCGCGGTCAGCGACCGCGGCTACAATGCTCTGTAGCTGGGGTCGTTGACCCCGGCCCTATTCTCCGCGGTCAGCGACCGCGGCTACAATGCTCTGTAGCTGGGGTCGTTGACCCCGGCCCTATTCTCCTCGGTCAACGACCGCGGCTACAATATCCACGGTTCCTCCAACTGAAATTAATTTCCCGCAGATTATCAGATATCCGATTATTCCGGGAAGCTTAAGGACAAAATTCCCGGCAGATTTCAGGACGACTGGTTCATCCGAGTAGATCCGGTTGGCCAGGGCGGTGGCGGCGCCATCAGCCAGGATCGGGTCAGCGGCCAGGACCACCGCGGCGTCGGATTTCCCCCAGCTTAGAGATCGGCCCTGTCTTCCGCTGGATGCTGCTACTCCGATCGGCATTTCTCCTAGCTTAATTTTTATCCCGATCTTTTCGGCCGGTCCGGCATTATTTCCGGAATATACGGCGATGGTCCTCTCTCGTTGGCTGTCCAGATAGATATCGCCGCCATTCTCGACGATCACTTCCGATGATATCGACCTGAGTTCTCTTCCTACAAAATAAGCCAGCGCCCCGGCAACCGCGGCCATCGGACCAACCCCGCAGAGGAGAGCTGCCCGGGTCATCGCGATAATGATGGGAGGAGCGTTATGGGTGGCGGCTATCGGGAGGAGGCTCTCTTTAAATCCCGGATGGATAGCCAGGTAGTCCTCGATCTCCTTCCGATACCGGGCCAGTGCCTCCAGGGCCGGGCCGGAACATTCCCGCTCCGCCCTGATCAGAAGATCACTCTCCTTAATTCTGACCCTGGTAGAGATGAGATCCGTGGCCGAGATCAAAGATCGATACTCATCAACCTCAAGCAACTCGATTCTCCTCCCCTTCTTTGACATGGACCATATTCGAAAACAAAGCTAATTAAAACCACGAAGGACACGAAGTTCACGAAGATTTTTTTGGAAATGAGTTAAATCTTGTTCTCTTCTTCATATATTCTTCGTGTACTTCGTGATCTTCGTGGTTAATCACTCCCTTATTTTGCCTTCCACTTCGCACCGCAGGAGGAACATTTTCCGCTGGTTACACCGGCTTTTACGGTGAATTTCTCCCCACAGCGCCAGCATTTTAATGTTCTGGGCCCGGTAGAAGGGGCTTTTTGAATGCTTGTGGTTACTGTCAATGATTCCCGGACAGTAATCAGGTTTTGCATGGATTCATAGGTCTTCTGTCCAATCCCCCAGACCTCCATCAATTCATCATCCCGCTGAAATCCACCCTGCTGCTCCCGGTACTCAATAATCCGCCGGGCTTTGGATGGTCCGATCCCGGGTAGTTTCTCAAGTTCCATCTGGGTAGCGGTATTGAGATTAATCTTTTTGATCTCGCGCCGGCGGGGAAGCCCTCCATCCAGGTGGCTTACTGTAACCATGGTTCTGATAGACTGAAATCTCTTCTCCCCGAATCCAAAGACCCGGGTTATATCACCCGGGCTTTGAAATGGGCCATTTGCCTCCCGGTCGGTGATTATACGCTGGGCAAGAACGGGACCTACTCCAGGCAAGGTCTGCAACTCCTCGGATGGAGCCATATTCAGATCAATCAGTTTGTCCGACCCTGTTGCCGGGCCGGAGGCGAAGAATACCACCAGGAGAAAGGAAACTAATACGATCCGTTGAAGAGTAGTTTTAACTTTCATCTATGATTTGGGGTTACGCAGGCTAAAGCCTGCGGCTACAAACGGGTTCTACAACCCTGTTTACCGATCTTGGCCTTGCCATCCGCGGTCAACGACCGCGGCTACAACGGGGCTCTGCGACGTTCGATATTCGAAGTTGGACGCCTGCCCGCCGACCTGTCCGACATAGCCTTGGCGAAGTCGGAAGCATTGGCGAAGGCTGGTTCGACGCCCTGCCCGCCGTTTGATTAATCCGCCATAGCCCGTAGGGCGACGGAGGAAGCTTCAGCGAAGGCTAGTTCAATGTTCATTATTTTTATGCACTTTCTCCCGAAGCATCCTCAGACTATTCACCGCCGGGAGATAGTTCGGGTCGAGACGATGGGCTTCCTCCAGTTCAATTCGGCTCTGCCTAAAGTCCCCTCTCATAAAATATAGCATTCCTAACCGATAGTGGGCCGGAACCAGCAATGGATCTTCTTTCAGGGCATTATGCAGCCCATCCTCGGCATTCTCGTAAAGGTCGTGGTGGCCGTAGGATATGGCCAGATCGAAATATACTTCGGCCAGTTCAAGGTGGATAAGAGCTGACCCGGGATCGGCCTTGATTGACCGTTCGTAGTAATGGATCTTCCGGTAAGAAGCACGGGGAGCGGCGAGAGCTTTCTCCCGCCAGTATTCTCCCTCCCGGATAGACCGTTCTGTCTGAAGTCCTTCCAGGCTGGAAAGCGAGAGAAGACGGAGAATAATATTTAAGATAACAACATTGGAGGCGAATGTGCCCATATTTCGAGCTCACTCGAAATATTTGCAAGATCTCAAATCACAATCGCAAATTCTTTCAAGCGTCTGTATTATCTCTTTATCTTTGCTTCCGCCAGGGCGTTACTGAGGTAGCCGCCGGTCAGGGCGTCGATACTGGCTGTTACCCGGGCTATCTGAAGCTGAAGATCGATCTTGGAGCGAACATCCGAAGGTGGAGAGAATAACATCTCAATCTGAGCCCGCCGACGGTCGAAGAAATAGGTATTCACTTCTTCCAGAACATCCTGGCGGAGCTCCACCAGATCCCGGGCTTCCTTGCTGATCCGGGTCTGTTCTTTATTGTAGAGAAAATCACGGAGGTCCCAGGCAAGAACAACCCGCCAGCGTTTATCATAGGTAGTTCTCTCCCCCTCATCGTGGCCGGTATTCTCACCCCGATCTTCCCCGGTACTATCCGAGCTTGACCAGGAAGAATCAAGATCAGTCGACCACTTCTCCCTCAACGACCAGGCAATATCTCCCGGATTTAACGAATCCGACGTCTCTCCGTATTCCCGGGTATAATTATCTTCCTGGCTTCCTTCGGTCCCATAATCGGATGAATGCGAACTATCAAAACTGGTGGAGTAATCATCATCGACAGCCATATCGAATGTTTTCCGATAATCATAATCAAAGTCTATCTCCGGGAGAAAGGCCCGCAGTGACGCTCCTCTCCGCCATGACGCGATCTTATCGGGATGCACTTCCGCGTATCGCATTGCCACCTGCTGGATCTCCTGATAGCTGGGCTCAAACGCGAATAGAGCTTCCATATCGGCCATTGTCTCTATCGGCGGTGGCGCGGTTGCCTCCTCCTGAGTGGAACCGATGGTCACGAGGAAGAACAGACAGAGCATTCCAATTGTAAACTGTAAGGCCTTCTTTCCGGGCATGGCAGCCTCCTTTTTGTATTTAAGGTATTATTTTTAATTAGCGTTTAAGAGATTTCTCTCGCTCTTTGATAGTATTGGTAAAGTATCCGCCGGTCATCGCGTCAAGGCTGGCGTCAAGCTGCTGGATCTGAAGGAGCATCTCAACCCGGGAAAATGCGTCGGCGGGAGGATTTAATATCATATCTATCCGGGCGGTGCGGCGATCAAAGAAGTAGAGTGTAACCTGTTCGAGTACATCCTGGCGCAGTTCCACTAGATCCCTTGCTTCCCGACTGATCCGAAGCTGCTCATTATTGAAGAGAAAATCACCCAACTCCCAATCCAACGATATCCCCCACCAGTCATCGTCACTATCACTGTAGCCGGTAGAGTTCCCATAATCCTCGCCATAGGAGGAACCGTGCCCGCTGTCTTCAGTGCTCCCGGCATCGCTGGATGTAAAGTAGTCATCATTCTGCTCGAATTCAAATATGTCCTGGCCCTCATCATTCGTATAGGCTGTCTCAAATTCCGTCCCGGTATTGAGAGAATCATCCTGCCCGGAGCCACGGTTTCTATCATTACTGGTGGAGTAGGAGACGGAAGTTGATGTATCGTAATCCTCTCTCTCCCTACGCCGCTGCCCTAACTCGAGATCCACCTCCGGAAGGAATGCCCTCAATGAAGCGCCATTCCGCCAGGCGGCAATCTTATCCGGATGAACCTCCGCCCAACGGGCGGCGGCCTGCTGGACCTCGACCCAGGTAGGTTCCGCCCGGAAGTAGGGGTCCAGATCTTCCAGCCCGGTAATCTCATCGGAAGAAGGCTTCTCGACCACATCCTCTTCCACCGGGATGGTTGCTGAAGCAGCTTTGGAGACGGAGAATTTAGGAACCCCATCGGTGATACTATCCAGGGTTATGACCAGGTCATCTTCTCCGTTGCCGGTCAGATCAACATCAGCGCTCTCCCCTACTTTTAATTTCAGGGTCTGGGGTTCGGACTGGATAATAATATTAACTGTTCCACCATTTTCATCAACCGATTCGATCGATATATTATGTCGTTCACTCCCATCCGTAGTAATCTCTCCACCGCCAACCAGGACCGTTGTTTCGCCGGAAGAGAGATCCAGGAACCGGGGGGCCGTACTCTTGAACGCCCGGTTATCGGAGATCAACCAGACCGTAGAAGCATTGAGAGGATCAAAGGCGAGGAAGTTACTCCCTTTAAAGGTCAGACCAAAGGTAAGTCTCTGCCACTGCTTGCCGCCGTTATTGGTGCCAAATACACCACGCTTGGTTGCCAGATAAATAACATCGGGATCGGTGGGGGAGACAATCAGATCATGAACCTCAACCGTAGCTCCTAATCCCATTCCCCCGGCTGTTTCCCAGCTCTCCCCTCCATCCATGCTCTTGTAAACACCGCTCTTGGTGCCGGCATAGATGATCTGGGGTTGGGATGGGGCAAAGTTAATCGCCAGTACTACATTGGCTGACTGGCTGGCCTTGGAGAAACAGAGAGTCCAGGTAGTTCCGCCATCGCTGCTCTTGAAGATACCCTTACCGGCCGCGCCGGCCAGAACAACCTGAGAATCAAAAGGGTGGATAGCTATCCGGGTTATTACCTTGTCATTGACTCTTCCCGCCGGGCGGTCCCAGGTTGTGCCTCCATCGGCAGAACGAGCAATCCCGCTTAAAGTCCCGGCAAAGACTGTGTCCGGGTTGGAGGGATCGATTGCCAGGCAGAGGCCGGCGGATTGACTGGGGTTTATTCCGGAATAGATTTTATTCCAGGTCACTCCCTTATCATTGGACTTATAGATACCGTTGAGAGATGCCAGGAATATCTTATCCGAACTGGACGGATCAACTTCTATGTAAGTCACTCCTTTTGGATCCGGGAGATCGGGAGTTATCGTAGTATCATCAGCTGCCGTATCTCCATCCGATCCTCCGGCCACGCCGGCTGTAAAACTGGCTTCATCCTGTTTGTCTTCTGAGTTTTCCAGTTCTTTCTTCGCGGAATCCTGGTCCGCTTCGGCATCCTTGGCCGCGATCTGGGCGGCGGCAGCCTTATCCTGGAGATCCTTTTCCAGGCGCTTGGATTCATCAAGGCTGTCTTTATTCTCGGAGACGACATCCTTCAAAGCAATGCCCTCGGCAAGATGATCGGCCAGATAGGCGGTTAGAGTATCCTTCCGTTCTTGCGGATCCGATGGCACCGAGAGTCCTCGTTCGGTGAGCCATGATTCAAGCTGGGCGAAATCGGCATCATCCATCCACCCGGTGCTGGTCACGACCAGACTGTCAACATCGGCGGCGGTAATAGTATCAGGTGTCCAGAGAGCGAGATCCGCTTCAGCCTGCTTCAGATTCTTCTCGGCAACGGCAACCGCGGCTTCGGCATCCTTAACCTGAGCTTCCAAATCTTTCTCTTCTTCACCGGCCACAGCAGCAGCATCAGCCTTCTCACCCAGATCACTTTTTGCGTCGGAAACCCCTTCTTCAAGAACATCTTTCTGGAACTGATCTTCAATGCTCTCTCCGCCAGCCAGCCCCTTGCTGACCGGGCCGTTCTCTCCGCCGGTCTCTTCAATCAGGAGCAGTATTTCTTGGGCTTCCACGCTGCTCGCGGCCGAGATCGAGATCTTATTATTCCGGAAACTCTGGCCTGAGGTCCAGGTTTCACCTCCATCGGAACTGCTGATAACCGCGATATCGCTTCCGAGGTAGATGACCTGGGGATCGAGAGGGTCAATGGCGAGGGCTCTCAAGTCGTCCTTGAGATTAACATATTTTACTTCCCAATTGGTCGGAAGATTCTGAGAGAAACAGGTGGCAGAGATCAACATCACCCCGGTAACGGCCAAGAATAAAGCAGTCGAGACGATAGAAATCCTGGCTCTGATCATAAGAGACCTCCTTAATGGAAAATTGACGGATTAGATAAATATGTTGTATATTAGGAAAAGTTGGCAATCAGGTCAATATATATTTTATATTTTTTTCGCTTCACGAAAAAAAATATAAAATAATGTCAGAAACAAAACCTGACATTTTCCGTCCGAAAAATATTATGTTACGGAATATACATTATTATATCCTATTGCTGGTAATCATTCTGGCAGCAGGAATTCTCTATTCGCCTTCACTTCACTATCCCTTTGTCTGGGACGATAAGGCGGTTATCCGGGATAACCATTATCTCCGCTCTCCCGGATCGATCGAATTGTTCTTTCAGCCATCATTCTGGAAGGATAGACTCCCCATCTCCCGGTTTGACTATCGCCCCCTGCAGATGATCGTTCTCTCCGCCATCTCTCGCCTGGGCGGCAGGGAACCGTTCTTATTCCGGGCGGCAAATATCCTCCTTCATCTTCTGATAACCTGGTTTCTCTGGAAACTGGTTCTCCGTATCGGGTGCAGAGAAAGAACAGCTCTCTTCGCGGCGGCATTCTTCGCCTTCCATCCGGTTCATGTCGAGACAATTGTCAATGCCAGAAATATCTCTGAACTGATTACGGTCGCCCTGCTGATTGTATCTCTCCTTTTATATCTCAAAGAAGCCGGCGCGGTCTCCCTCTGCTTCTCCTCTCTCTGTTTTCTGGCGGCTCTTCTCTGCAAAGAGAGCGCGTTAATATATCCCGCGGTTCTTACTGTCACCGTATTGATACTCAGGAGGAGAACTACTGGTCGAGCAGGACTTTTCCGGCTAATACCCTTCTGGCTGATTGCCGCCGGGGGAGGAGCCGCCAAGATTCTCATCTCAACCGGAGGTTCCCTTCGGGATCACCCATCATTCACCAATTTCATTGTCGGCGCGGTCCGGCTGATCGGCATCTATCTCAGACTGCTGATCCTCCCGGTTCAGCTCAAAGTTCTTTACGCATTCAACAAACCGGTCAGTTGGGCCGGACCGGCTTGGTTTCTACCCCTTCTGGCGGGCGCGGGAGTTCTTGCCATTATATATGTGCTCTTTAAGAATAACCGCGTTCTCTTCTGGGCTCTCTCCTGCCTCCTCCTCAGCATCCTCCCATCCCTGGCCAAGATCGGTCAGATCGGTAGAGTCGTGGCGGAGCAGCGGCTCTATTTCCCTTCCATCTTCTTCTGTATCGCGGGGGCGGTCCTTTTAAATAACATGGGATCTTCAAAAAATACCTGCCCACGGCGGATCTTCTCTATCATAACCGGCGGGGCCGCCGCTGTTATATGCCTTTTTTTTATCGGATTAACCAGAGAATATCTCCCGAGCTGGCGGGGTGATTTGGATCTCTGGACCAGAGTCACTATCCTCTCTCCCCGTTCAGCGCTGGCCTATAATAATCTGGCTAATGTTTATCACCGGAGAGGAGATGATGACCGGGCGATCCTGGAACTGAAGGAAGCATTGCGCTGCAGTCCGCAACATAAGGAGTCCCATAGCAATATGGGGGTGCTCCATAGCCTGGCGGGGCGGAAGGAAGACGCAATCTTTGAGTTCAAGGAGAGTCTCCGGTCCGATCCATCCTATTACCCCGCCTCATTACACCTGGCTGAAATATACCTGCAGCAGAGGCGGTATGATGAAGCCGAGGCAATACTGCGCGGGGTTCTGGAGCAGAATAATTACCTCTCTCAGGCGCATAACGCACTGGCGATTGTCCTGGAAGAAAAAGGTCTAAGCCGGGAGGCGGAGACGCATTATAGGGAGGCGGCTAAAATTAACCCTGAGTACATTGTCCCCCTGCGTAATTTAACCGCTCTCTACCATGAACGGAAAGATTTTGGCCGGGCGCTTGATACCGGCCGGGCAGCGATCGGAAGGAACCCTGATCATCCAAAGGGATATCTGGTATTGGCCAGGGTATATATTACTACCGGGAAGTTTGATGAGGCCCGAACCCTGCTCCGGGAAGGATTGAAACGGAACCCGCAAAACTGGAAGATCAAGAGTCTTCTGATGGCATTGGAGACGGAGTGAATGAACTGCAAGGTCTTTTACAAATTTCGCCTTAAACAACGAAGTGATCCACCACGAAGGTCACGAAGTACACGAAGAACAGTTGAGAAATATTAAGAGTTAACTCATATTTATAAAAACCTTCGTGATCTTCGTGTCCTTCGTGGTTTAAATTAACTGTTTCAAGCTACCAACTTTAAACTTCCCTTCCCCTCCCCTATTCCGAACTATTCTGATCCTGTACCGCGTCCTTCACCTCATCGATACTGTTTTCAAGGTCTTTAATATCGTCGGTATCATTCTTAATATCCTCAACGATACTCAGAATGTCCTTCAGCATATCAATATCGTCGCGAAGATCGGAGATGTCATCGGCAATATCTTCTACTTTATCTCCACTGTCGTTTCTATCATCAAACTTGTCAATCACGTCATTCGTATCTTCGGTGACATCCTTGACATCGTCGATACTGTCATTTAAATCGTCAAGAGCCGCGGTATCATCTCTGATGTCGGAGACCATATCACTTATATTCTCTGTCTCCTTGGTATTGGCCTCTACCCGGGAGATAGACTTCTTCAGTTCGGCATTTTCCCGGCTCAGGAGAATTATTTTCTGGAGGATCATCTGCTGCCGGTGAAGGGTCTCATCCTTATCCTTTGAATCCTGACTTTGAGAAGGAGGAGCAATTCTGAACTCTATCTTGAAGAGAGTCTTATTCTCTATCAAAGAAATATTTTGGGGGGTATCTTCAATATTATACTCGGTCTCCGATCTTACCAGACCCGGTCCGTTATCTGCCGCGCTGGCGCGGAAAATATCCAGGGCAATGGCGATTTTCTCCCGGGCCAGTTCTTGATTCCCCGCTCGCCGGGCTTGATATGCCTCATTTAATGCCGTGTATCCCTGATCGAGATCCGACGCAGTAACACCAATGGAAGGAATCATTGCAACAATCATGGAGGAAATAATTATCGAAAAAATTAATGTTTTCATAGATATTGGATAATTTTAGAAGTAATAAGAAACTGTACAATGCCGGAGCTCATAAAGCTATAATTTTTTCTAAGAAAAAATTATTCCCCCAGGCAATAGACTTTACGATCCGATGATGTCAGGTAGACCCGATCTTCGGACGGAGTCAGCCAGGCGGTGTAACCACTGAAAATATTATATTTCCAGCAGACTGTTCCATCCTCAGGATCAAGACAATAGATAATGCCTGTATCTGTAGAGACCAATATCTTCCCCATCATCTCCCTGGGAGAAGAAGTGATCCGACGGGATAGTTTCCGCGACCATCTCTCCTTACCATCCTTTCTCCTGATGCAGTAGATTTTGCCGGCGGTAGTACCCGCAAAAATATATTTTTGGGTTACAATGGGTGTGGCGACTAAAACCCCGTCAATCCCGGCCTTCCAGGCCGGCTTTCCGGTCTTGATAGAGATAGAATACAGTTCCCCGTTATCAGCTCCGACATAGAGCATTCCATCCCGGCAGATCGGGTTCGAGACTACTCTCTTTCCCAGCCCGAACTTCCAGTGTTCTTTCCCATCTTTAAGATCAAGGCAGAAGATGGATCCACCCCTCGAACCGGCCAGAACCATCCCATTGTCTATGGCTGGTGACTGGTCCACCGGACCATCAGTCTTGAAATCCCAGACGATTGTTCCAGTTTCCCGTTCCAGACAATAGATCTTATAATCAAGACATCCAACAATCAATCGATCGCCGGCCAGGACAGGCGAGGAATGAATTGGTCGGGGCAGTCTCCTTTTCCACCGGCGCCGTCCGTATTTAAGGTCCAGGCATCTTACCGCGCCATCTTCCTCTACCAACCGGGTAAGCCGGGGCGCGGATTGAAATATCCCGCCTCCGGATTCCTGGTAATATGTAACCTCCCTCTTGGATTGCGTGATGTAGACTCTCTTCTCATCAATAACCGGTGACGCGGCGAAGTAGCCGGAGAAACTTCTGGACCAGATCTTACGCCCGTCATCAGCCGAGAGACAACTCAGGGTTCCTTCCTCATCTCCAACGATAACCATCTCCCCCGATACCGCCGGCGCGGATGAGAACGAACCTTTCGACTTGAATTTCCAGATCAGGTGGGGGCGGGAGACATTTACCTTATCGTCATTCGATCGCCTGGCCGGAGAGTCGGGTCGAATGGATGCGCTCTTAGCCGGAGGACTATCGTAAGCAACAACCCGGGTTAAAAGAATGAAAAAAATAACCGGGAGCGAAGAGAGGAGAAGAATCTGTTTAGACCGGAGCATGGCCTTTCTCAAAAAGGTATTCTATGATTATTGGTAATTGGAAAACTATATATTAACCACGAAGGTCACGAAGAAAAACAGAAAAAAGTTTTAGAATCATTTTTTATTGTTTTAATTACTTCGTGATCTTCGTGTCCTTCGTGGTTAAAAAAGCTTTTCGAGGCTGGTTAAACTATTTCCCCCAGGAAATATCCTTCTTGATCTGAGACTTCTCTGAAGGCTTAAGATACATCTGCCGGAGTAGAGTGTGGATTATCTTCACTTCCGACTTGTGATGAGAAGTATTTTTCTGTATCTTGTAGGATAGACTTATTACCGTATGTGCCCGGATCCGTTCCCGGATATACATAGGACGGATATTCTCCAATGCCCGGCGACAGGTGAGTATAGCCTTCTCAGTCTCGCCTCCCTTGAGATAGATATCTCCCAATCCGATCTGGGCCCGGGTATTGCGTGGATATAGTTCCATAATTCGGAGATAAACATCGGTGGCCTGCTTCAATTCCTCCTGTCTCACCAACTGCTCGGCCAGGCCTATTAAAGATTCATACGTGTCTTTTCCCGCGATCGCGGTGGCCATCAGTCGATGTAATTCAGCCTCTTCCTGGTTATCCAGTTCTCGATTTGCCCGGGAGATAATCCTATGGGCCAGGACCTGCTCCCAGACAAAATAAAATTTCGATTCTTTCAGCCCGCGGCTACAATACTCGATAGCCTTCTTCGGGTCTTCTTCCTTCAAAGCAATCCAGCCCCGGCAAATATTTACCCGGGCATTATCGGTAATTTTCTTCTCAATAACCTCTAAACAGCCACTGGCATCTTTGAGTTTCATCTCCTGAATCTTTAATTCCGCCAGATGGATCAGCCCCTGGAATGAATTAGGCTTGATCTTTAATATCTCTTCAAACTCATACTCAGCCAGACGGAAATTCCCGAGTTCCTTAAGCGCTACCCCCAGCCAGGTCCTGGTCTCGATGGAACGGGAGCGAAACGCTACCGCGCTGGAAAACCTCTGAACCGCTCCGAGAAAATCACCCCGGCGCAGATTTAGTTTTCCCAATTCAAGACAGAGTGCGTAGGATTCCCCATAATTTTTAATTCCGGTCTGAAGGGTCTTGACGGCGTTATCCATATCTCCTTCTACAGCGTAGATATGGAAGAGCCGTTGAAGACTGAGTTTCTTGATCGGATTTACCGACGGGATGCCCTGATATAGAGCGATAGCTTTATCAAAGTTCAGTGAACGGCGATAGATTTTCTCCAGGTGGATATATGCCTGAAATCGATCGGGGTGGCGACGGATAATCCTCTCATAGGTACGTATCGCGGCTACTTCCTCGCCGGCATTTTCATAAGCTAGAGCCAGCTTTAACAAGAGGCGATAGGAGTGAGGATGCTTGCGGACGGAGTATTTATAAAAAATTACCGCCTCCTCAAACTGGCCGTCACTGGTCAGCCAGTGACCCAATCTGAGGAAATTGGTGAGGTATTGCGGATAGGCGACAATCTCCTTCCAGAGCTGCCGTTTTTTGGGGTTGATCAGTCGGGAGGCAAGTACTTTGCCGTCCGACTCTAATTTTAAGCTCTTCGCACTAATTTTTTTCTCCGAAAATAATTATTATGTTTTGAGTTTTATCTTATTCTGAATTTGCAGAATAATAATGTTAACAATAATATTTTCAGGACTGCAATGCCGAAAAATTATATTGTCCTTATTTCAACCTAACTTGATTCTGTAATTGTATCATCGCATAGTAAAAGAGGGAAAGGTATTTTTTAGGCATTCCCACTTAATCTCGACCCCGGTTACATTCGCTCCAGAGGGCCCCCGGCGCGCCCAGGCCAGGAGATCCTTCAATCCCGCCTCTTTCCCTTCGGCAACAATCTCTACCCGGCCGTCATAGAGATTCCTGGCATAACCGGTTAACTCCAGATCCTCCGCGCGTTGCCTGGCGCTATATCGAAAGAAGACTCCTTGAACTCTTCCGGATATAAGGATCTGGAGACGCCGCTTCATTAGAACTTAGCTTCGCAACTTTTTTAACCGCGGATTAAGCGGATTATGCTGATTAAAAGAAAAAGCAATCCGCCTAATCTGCTTAATCCGCGGTTTATTTAAATTCCGAATCAGGAACTTAGCCCTCACTTTGCTCGGGCAACTAAATTGAACTACGAATTACGCGAATTACACAAATTATGCTGATTAAATAATAAGCAATCTGTTTTATCCGTGGTTTATTGTAATTCCAAAACAATAATATTTTATGAAATAAAACTCCTGAAGAGGAGCAGAGCCAAGTGAAGCGACAACTTTTCTTATCCGCCATAGCTTTAGCGAAGGAGGAAGGCACTTATTCATCCGCCATAGCTTTAGCGACGGAGGAAGCGCACTTTAGGCATTTTCAACTTTAAGGGGCAATAGCCCCTTAGTTGGTAAACTTCCCCCAATACTCCTCCATCGGATATTTCTTCCGGTTGAGCTTAAGTTTCTTGCCGATCGCCTCACTGAGATCGATATTGAGTGAATGACAAAGACTGAGAATATAGATAGCGATATCCGCGACTTCCTGGATCACCTGTTCGTATTTTTCCGGATCACGGGTCAAGAGCCGGGCTTCGGGGACCGTTACCCACTGGAAGTGTTCCATCAGTTCCGCGGCCTCGATCGCGATCGACATACTGAGGTTCTTTGGGGAGTGAAACTGCTCCCAGTCCCTCTCCGAGACAAACTGGTTAACCTCTGCCTTGAGCTTGGATACCAGGCAGTCCTGATCAGCCAGAGGACTCCCCTCGGGACTGTCCGGATTCGAGGGCACCCGATCGGGGCGAGAGTAGAGGCTCTTCAATCTCTCAATAATAGGCAGATCGGCCGCGGCGAAATCGTACTCGTCCAGATTTTCTACCCTGATCCACTTGAAGTCGTGGACGTCACGAATCTCAGGTATACCTTTCTTATAAGCACAGCTATAGGCCAGCATCAGGACGTGTTTTACCTCGCCCTGGGCTGGCCGGTAATTATGTGAACTCACGCAAAATATATCACTGACTTCTATCTCAAAGTTGAGCTCTTCTATTATCTCCCGCTTCAGCGCGGTGGGAGGATCTTCCGAAAACTCAATCTTTCCCCCCGGGAACTCCCATTTCAGGGATTCTAAGAGCGAATCTGGTTTGCGCTGAGCTATCAGCAATTCCCTCCCCTGCCAGATCACGCCACAGGTAACCAGGATAATCTGGGACCGGAGGGTCTTTTTGATTTGGGCTTCATTCATTTATATTTTCCCTCCCCCGATTAATGCTTCGGGGCGGGGCGGAAAAATATTAATCTGTAATTGTGAGAAGAACATCATAGGAATGGTTTAAGATCCTTATATTCAAAGTTATTTTTAATTATCCATATCACCAACATAGATGGGAGTCAAGAAGAGATGATTATATGATTAGATAGACCTCGCTTGAAAAGCCTTTTTAACCACGAAGAACACGAAGGTCACGAAGAAATTTGAAAATAACAGAAAAAATTCCTTGGTTTTCTTGGTTTCTCTTCGTGTTCTTCGTGACCTTCGTGGTGAATATTTAATTTTTTGAACACAATAAGTTGAAAATACCTTTTCGAGTGTGGTCTATATAGAGATTGCCTGAAAACCTTCGGCTTGATAAAAGCATAACCTTATGCTGGCTCAATATTTTAAATTCAAAGAGAATGGAACCAACACCCGGATTGAAATTGGCGCCGGGATCACAACATTCTTGACCATGGCCTATATCATCTTCGTCCAGCCTGCGGTCTTATCCGGGCGGATGTTCGGTATGGATACCGGGATGGACTTCGGAGCGGTGATGATGGCAACCTGCCTGGCCGGGGCCCTGGCAACTGTTATCATGGGGGTCTACGCCAACTACCCGATCGCCCAGGCGCCGGGGATGGGAGAGAACTTCTTCTTCGTCTTCTCGGTCATCCCCGCCGCCGCGGCTCTGATTGCCGCCCGGGGTTGGCAGGATACCTCGCCCTGGCAGATTGCGCTTGGTGTGGTCCTGATCGCCGGTATCCTCTTCCTGATTCTATCTCTCCTGAAAGTCCGTCAATATTTAATCGCCGCCATCAGCCCCAGCTTAAAGAATGGGATCGCGATCGGAATCGGTATCTTTATAGCCTTCATCGGTCTGAAGAACGCGGGGATCATAGTGGCCAGTTCCGGGACCCTGGTAAAGATGACCGGATCGATTGCTACTCCACCTCTATTGGTCTTCGGAATCGGATTTCTGGTCATGGTAGTATTACATGGCCGGAAGATCAGGGGGGCTATTCTCTGGGGGATCGGAGCCGGATTGGCCACGGCCCTGCTCCTTAAGGAAGTAACCTTCTCGGGAGTAGTATCATCTCCTCCAGCCCTCTCCCCGACATTGTTTAAATTCGATCTGATTCACGCCCTGGCTGTTGATCTCTGGCCGCTAATTATTATCTTCCTCTTCATGGATGTCTTCGACACCATTGGTACTCTGATCGGTGTCGCCGAGCAGGCCGGTTTTATCAAAGATAACAAGCTGCCCCGGGCGGGGAAAGCCCTGATCTCCGACGCGGTCGGAACAGTAGCGGGTGCGGTGATGGGGACTAGTACAGTTACTTCGTTTATCGAGAGCACGGCCGGAGTATCTCAAGGGGGAAGGACCGGTTTTGCCAGTGTAATCACCGCCGGCTGTTTTATACTCGCTATCTTCTTCAGCCCTCTGGTTAAGATGGTGGCAAACTATCCTCCGATTACCGCTCCCGCTCTGGTACTGGTCGGGGCGATGATGATGGGGAATGTCCTCAAGATTAACTGGAAGGATTATACTGAAGCTATCCCCGCCTTCCTGACCATCGTCGGAATTCCTTTCTGCTTCAGTATCGCCGACGGCATCGCCTGGGGATTTATCTCCTATCCGCTGATCAAGCTATTCAGTGGACGGGGACGGGAGGCCAGCTGGGTTATGTACCTGGTGGGAGGGTTATTCTTGCTAAGATATCTTCTTTGAAAGAAGTTTGAAGTGCCTAAAGTGCCTTAAGTGCGCTAAAGTGCCTAAAGTTGTCGCTTCGCCTAGCTATTTCACGTTCAAAATTGAACGCTGTGCCCGCCGTAGCTTTAGCGAAGGCTGGTTCGACGCCTGCCCGCAGTAGCCTTGGCGGAGGCTGGTTCGATGTTCAGTCTTTACACCTCCCTCTGCCTCAGCCCCAATTAAAAACGAATATCCAATATCCGGGCAAGCAAAAACACAAAACTAAAAAACCGAATGTCCAATGACCAACTTCCAACTCTCTATCTAACTATCGGAATATCTCCACCTGATCCGAAGTAGGCCCTGGTTAGATCTCGGATCGCCCAGAGACCGGACGCACTCCGGAAGATGCCGGTGGCGTCAGTCCCATCACCGTTATAGTCCGCCGGGACCGGGATATCGAAACTTCCCCAGAAATATATTCGGGTTACCCCCCTGATCGCCCAAAGTCCGAAAGATGAACGATATATTCCGATCGGCAGCATATCATCACCGCTGTAATCGCCGTCAACCGGGGAGTCGGAAGAGGAGCGGAAGACTGCCAGGTCGACTGTACCGTCACCGTCATAATCCCCGAAGTCGATGAGGGAAGCCTGAGAAAAACCATCCCATCCGGCCAACCGGGCCATCATCCACCAGAAGGCCCGGCCTTTGAGGTTGCAGTTTAATGGTTGTGAGTGGGCACAGTCACAGGAGGTACAGAGATCTGATCCGGAATTAGCGTCACACCACTGAGTCCCCCAGTTGCCGGAGTCATACTGACACCCGTCAGTACCATCTCCCCCCCCCTAAATCCAGATAATCAGTACCATCCGGACCATAGCGTTCAATATCCGCGAAATCGTAGAGGATCTTGCTGTTATTACGGCAATATTGCCTGATTTGCTCATTGCGTTGATGGAGATTTCCACTGCTCCCGGTGCCGTCAAGGTGGCCGGTCATATAGATGAACTTAAAAGGAGGGTACTCATTTTCGAGCTTGTTTATCAGGTCCAGATAATTGTCGGCAATCTCGGACTGAGAAGCATCCGATACCTAACCGCACCAGGACCACATAATCATATTGCGGTCATTCCCCGGGGTATTAAGTAATGTTCTGGTCCTGCTATACCAGGTGGTTCGATCCGGATTGCCGAGATCTCCGGCCGGTTCATAATCATGGAGCGAGAGGGCTCCTCCGGAACCATCCTCATTATAAACGTAAAGAGTGGGATATTGATCTTCGATATTTTCCATCCCGCTGACAAGTTGACTCCCATGAGACGTATGACCATAGGATATTTTAAAAATACTCCGGGCGGAATTGATATACGATTCTGGAATATGGGAGAGATTAGTACAATTATGATTGATTATGATCGCCTGGGAGAAGGCGGATCCGGCCAGAATGACCATGACAGCGGTTAAAAGCACCATAACTATTTCTTTTCTCATAATACCTTATCTCCATTCGTGGGCAAAGTTTTTCAGATACTTTCATAATAACATATCTACTCGCCATAGGCAAGGCAGTGGAGATAATTGAGAGGTGTGAATTGAACGATCTGGAACTGAGGTCGTTGGCTTCGGTCTTGTCTTCCACGGTCAGCGACCGCGGCTACAACGTTGATCTGTAATTACAATACCGGTTTATGCTTCCCCATTCTTATTTTTTCAAAGAAAAAATAAGAAGAAGATTATCTTCCCCTCGATGCCTTCATCGCCTGCGCCGCGTCCCGTTCGGCATCCCGTTTCTTGATGGTCTGGCGCTTATCATACATCCTCTTCCCTTTTCCCTCACCGATCTCCACCTTGATCAGGGGTCCTTTCAGGTAAACCCGCAACGGAATCAGGGTGTGCCCCTTGACCGCCGTTACTCCGATCAACCGCTTAATCTCTCGGTGATGGAGAAGAAGCTTTCTCTTTCTTTTCGGTTCCGGGTTGTAGATGCCGCCATATTCATAGGGGTTGATATGGAGGCCGCGGAGCCAGACCTCCCCGTTTTCCACAGTCGCGTAACTGCCGGCCAGCGATCCCTGCCCCCTCCGGAGCGACTTTACCTCGGTACCCTGGAGAACAATCCCCGCCTCATAGGTCTTGAGGATCGTGTAGTCCCGCCTGGCCTTTCGATTGGTAACTAGAACCTTCATGAAGAACTTAGCCCTCACTTCGTTCGGGCAACGTTCTTAAGTGCCTAAAGTGCACTTAAGTGCGCTAAAGTGCCTAAAGTTAAAAAGATCGCCTCGTCAACGGAGAGGGACACTAAATTGTTTAATTTTTAACAGTTATTGTTCCGACACTTTATGTTTAGAAATATGTAAATTCAGAATCCCGATCTATAAGTGTTATTATTAGCTCGACCTTACTCAAAAAGGTATTTATAACTTTTTGTGCTAATAAAATTGAATATTTACCACGAAGGTCACTAAGAACACGAAGGAGAATAAAGAAAACTATAAACTTTACCGGGGTTTTTTAAAATTCTTTGTGTTCTTCGTGCTCTTCGTGGTTAAAAAGGCTTTTCGAACAAGGTCTAACTCTCCCATCCTCTGCTAATTTTTCTTGCTTCAATAATATACATATCAAGCTTATATCTATCGGTAACCCTCCCCCCTGCTCTTTTTACTTTAGCTTTAGGCTGCTTGACGGTTCCTATGATGGTAATACGGTCTCCTTTCTTTAGTTCACCAACCAGTTTTTCCAGTGCGGGGGTCCGGTGGATGAAACATCTCATCCCGGCTCCGGTGACTCCAAAGGTGATGTATTTGTTGAGGGAATACCCAGCCGCGGTCAAGGCTGGTGATAATCCGGCCCGATTGAGAACGAATTTATCATTAAGCTTTATAGTCTGGTTCTTATACTTGGCCGGGCTTATCTTCAATTCATTCGGATTAACCACTCTCTGGGCAAAAGCCGGGACGGCAGCCAATAAAATTGCCGAAATTACGGTCATCAGGATTACGGTCTTCACGCGGACCTCCTTTCCTCCCAGCAAAGGGAGATTGGTATTGAAATAATCGGTTCCATAAATATATGCTTATTATTCGGACCCGGTCAAGACTTTAGGCCCGTAAAGAGAGATCGGTTCTCACCTCGATTACAATACCGGCTGCCTCCAGGTATTCCAAGGCCAGGTGAAAATTATAACAGTCGTCCTTGGCGAAGTTTAACTCCTCGGTAACCACCAGTCTATCAAGACCGGACTCAATAATCGCCATGGCGCAGGGAGCACAGGGGAACCACTCACTGAGATAGATCGTCCCGCCTTTAATCGATATCCCCTCCTCCGCCGCCCGGCAGATGGCACGGACCTCTGCGTGGACACCGGGGCAGTTCCGAAGATTCTCAGGAGTAATCGGTCCTCCCAGAAGGCATGAGGGGTGCTCCCCCCCTCTTATAGGGGGACCGTTCCAGCCCAGAACATATTCCCCCGCCGGGGTCTCAATAATGGCGGCCATAGCAATATTGGCGCACCTGCTCCGAGATTTTGCTTCTTTGAAAAAATGTTTAATTTGGGGAATGGTGAATGGGGTGTAGAGAATGGTTTCCATGTTACTTTAACCTAAATTGAGCGATTCTATGCGGCGAACTGTACCAATCTTATGGTCGGCAGTCGGTTGCAAAAATACTCGTTCGCATTGAATAATGCGCCTGCGTTTTTTGCAACCGATGCCGCCTCATAATCTTAGCACATTTCATCCGCAACAATCGCTCAACTCAGGTTTAATATTTTTCTGTAATGTCGGCTTATTTATATTCCGCCACAATGATAGAGGTAATTCCACCCCGGGGAGTAAAATCACCGGTTACCTTCATCCGGCGCGGAGAGCATGCTTCAACCAGATCGTCCAGGATCTCATTAACCAGGCTTTCATAAAAGACTCCTTTATCCCTGAATCCAAGAAAGTATAACTTGAGAGATTTTAGCTCCAGGCAGAGTTTGTCCGGAACATATTCAATGATAATAGTTCCGAAATCAGGATTTCCGGTCATCGGGCAGACCGAGGTATATTCAGGATTCCGGATAGTAACCGTATACTCACGGGCCGGATATTTATTTTCAAAAGTTTCAACTTTAGCCGTCACAATCCGCTCCTTATGGATTTTTAAAAATGGATTTTACTTTTGTTTTGCATAAGTAAGATTCTTTCAAACTATACACCGGATTATTAGTAGTTCCTACTATATTGCTACCAGAAGAGAATGGTAGTCTTTTTTCCAAACTAAGTTAGCGCCCGAAGGCGCTAACTTACTATGGAGAAAAAATGTGGGGGAGAAATGTTGTGAGAAATGGCAGATAGGTTATCAGGAGTACTCCGAGCAATAGAACCAGGAACATCGGAATCGCGGCCCGGATTACCGTGGGCATCGGTTCTCCAAAACGGTATGAGGCGAGAAAGAGGTTCATCCCGACCGGCGGCGTTAAATATCCTAATTGGAGATTGGCCATAAAGATAATCCCCAGATGGACCGGATCAATCCCGAACGCGTTCCCCAGAGGGACAATCAGCGGAACTACCACAATGATGGCCGAGAAGATGTCCATCAGGCATCCGACAATCAGAAGGAATAGATTGAGGAGCAGGAGGAATACCCAGGGAGACTGAATGGTACTGGTTGCCCATTCAACGGCGAGATCCGGGATTTGGGCATCAACCAGATAATTAGTGAACCCCATTGCCACCCCGATAATCAGGAGCACCCCCCCGATTATCAATCCGCATTCGCTCATTACCCGGGGGACATCTTTAAAGAGCTTCAGATCGCGATAGATAAAAGTCTCCACAATAAAGGCATAGAACGCGGTTACAGCGGCCGCCTCTACCGGGGTTGCGAATCCGCCGAAGAGAGATACCAGAGCTACTACCGGAAGCAGCAATTCCCATTTTGCCTCCCGGATAGCCTGGAGCGCTTCCCGAGCGTTAAACCGTGAACCTATCTGCTTTTTCGCGATAGACCATCCCCACCAACCTGTCATAAGAACCAGAAGCACCCCCGGAATCAATCCGCCCAGGAATATATTCTTGATCGTAACCGGTGATCCGGCGGTTGAAGCGACAATGGCATAGAGGATCAGAGGAAGAGCGGGAGGGAATAGTACCCCCAGAGATCCGGCGCCGGTTAGTAATCCGATCGCGTTACGGCGGGAATATTTGGCGGAAACGAGAACCGGCAGGAGGAGACCTCCCAAGGCCAGGATGGTAACACCGGAAGCTCCGGTGAAGGAGGTGAAGAAGGCGCAGACCAGAGCGGTCAGAAGCGCCGGGCCACCGCGGACCTGCCCCACCAGTGATTGGAAGACCCGGATCAGTCTCCGCGAGGCGCCGCCCTCCGCCAGAAAATATCCGGCCAGAGTAAAAAGAGGGATAGCCGGGAGGGTGGGATTAACCACCATCCGGTAATGATCGATAGCAATCGAGGCAATCGGACCATCATCGGCCCAGAAGAGAATTAACGCCGCGCCTCCCAGGAGAGTGAAGATTGGGGCGCCCAGTATCGCGGAAATAACGAGAATCAGGATGGCCGGGAAGAGCAAATCGGACGGGAAGAGCGGAGGAAAGATACCAATCACTACGAATACGGCGACCCCCAGAAAGACAACTCCCCTCCCCCGACGACTAATAGCGGAACGACGGAGCAAACTGAGAGCAATCGCGGCAAACCCGATCGGGAGGACTAACTGTACTATCCAAACCGGGATCCCGTAGGCAATAATCTTTCCCGCTTCCCGGCTGAATTGAATATAAATAATACTCCCGAGGCAGAGCAGGGCGGAGATTGAGACGGCAAAGACTCCGCTTACCCCGCGGGCGATTAGACTCCACCGACCGGGAAGGAAGTCAGACAAAGTAGAGAGAGAAAGAAGTCTTCCTTTCCGGGCCGCGACCACGCCTCCCAGCATCCCGGTAATCAGTACCAGGTGACGAAGGATCACGCTTGCTCCGGAGATACCGGTATGAAAAATTTTCCGGAGAATAATCTCAACTATGGGGATGGCTACCATCACCCCCAGTACCAAGACCAGAAGCAGATCTTCACCGGACCGAAGAAAGGGGAATATTTTCCGATCCGGTTTTTCTTCAGCGGATTCTTTTATGTAGCTATCTTTCCCCAACCGTACCCCCTTTTTTAGCCGCATAAATGCGCAAAATTCGCAAAATTTCTCGTACTGTGGAAGGGCTTTTCAATCCCGATTGCTCCGAGTCGTTGAACGTTGAGCTTTTATCTGTGTCATTCTTTCTTACTGTCTTTGCGACTTTGTGGTTAATTTCAGAATATGTTAAAAAATAAACAATTTAATGCTCAGCTCCATTAGCGAGGCGAATCTTTTAACTTTAGGCACTTAAGCGCACTTTAGGCACTTAAGGCACTTTAGAACGTTGCGCCGAAGGCGCTATGTTCTCATCCCGGTATTCTTTCAGGAGACGCACAACTTCATCAAAGATATCGGCCGGGACAATCGTTCCCCTGATCTCCGGATAGATCTTCTCCATACTCATACGCCATTCCTCCTTTACCTCCGGAGAGACTGAATGGACCTTCAACCCCCATTTCTCTTCCATCGTGAGTACCGATTCTGAATTTTCCCTGCGACCGGCGGCCCGGATCTCCTCCCCGGCCCGAGAAGCGGACTCCAGCAACCCCTCCCTAAACTCCACCGGAATTTTATCCCAGGCCTTCCGGGTTATAACCGCCGCCCCGATCAGAGGGGCCCAGTCCAGATCGAGCATATTTGGCGCAGGAAGATATACCTGGCGGGCCAGGGCGTAGAATGGAGGCATCGAGACAACATCGATCAGACCGGTCTGAAGGCCGGGGATAATATCCGCCGTCTCCAGGGGAACCGGGTTGAAGCCGGCCGATTGCATTATATCCACCTGCCTGACATTTCCCACCCAGGTAAATAGTTTCATCTTTTTGAGGTCGGCGGGAGTGATCATCGGAGATCGAGAGAAAAAACGCACCCAGCCAACATCAACCCAGAAGATAACGTGAAAGCCTTTCTCCTCCAACCGTTTCTCCAGACGGGGGTGTAGTCCTCTACCAATATAATCAACCTCATCCAGGTTATTGAACATCACAGGAAGGCTTTGGAGCCCATTAACCGCCGGTTCGATCTCGGATAAACCGACCGCCGTCAGCAACGCGGCCTGACTCTGGTTGATCCTCATCCGATCAACCATGGCCGCTTCACCGCCCTGGATGCCGCCCGGGTAGATAACCAGCCGGATCGAACCGTCTGAGAGCTTCCTCCATTCATCCCCCATCTTCTTCAGAATCTTATAATACGAAGACCCGCGGGGCGCCAGGGTGGTGAGTTTGATTTTAGTGGCAGCGGCGGGAGATGTGGGAGGGACTATGCATATACATAGAATACTTAAAACAAGGATCTTGAATTTAATCTTCATACTTCATCCTGCCTCGTTTTTTACTTCTGTCAAAAGTTGTAAGCTTTCAGTAAACCCCGTCGGCTTGGCCTTTTTCATTGGATATTCCTTGCATGTCCGCCGTAGCCTTGACGAAGGTTGATTGGATATTGAATATTCAGTTGCCATTTACCGTTTCCAGGAAAAGATCCTCCTCCCGGTCCATCAGCCAACGGGCCCGGCGCTGATAGATCAGGTTGGCCAGGCGCCATTCCGGCCTCTCATCCGGATCGATCGCCAGAGCAAGCTTCAGGAGGGAGTAAAATTCATCCCGGTCCTGGTTCGGGATTGAGACCGCTTCGGCCAAAGTTACGAAGGGCGCGGCCTGACCTCCGGAACTCAACTCCACCGCTCTGGTAAAATGCCGCCGGGAACAGTCCTCCGGATACCCCTCACCGCCGGACCGGGTCATCTCATAAGTAATAAGAAACGAATGAATCGCTCCATCCCCGTAACTTTCGTCCAACTCAAGAGCTCGATCGATCAGCGCTTCAATAACCGGCAGATCCCCGATCAGATCGGGATCATCTCCGGAGAGGGCGATCGCGGCGGCCCAGGAGACGGATGTCCAGTAAAGAAACCCCGGATCATCGATCAGTACCCGGCTAAGAACTTCAGTCGGCACCTGACACAACTCTTCTCCCAGGCCGGGATGGTCAACCTCCAGACCCCGGATACCATAATCACGGGCTCTAAGATATAGCCGCCGGGCCCGATTCCGAAGTACCTCTGCTCCAAGGTAATCTTCATCTTCTATCTCATCCGCCTCCTGCTGGACAAAGGCATAACTGTACTGGGTAAACCCCCGGGAGAGAGCGAGGAGAAGCCCCTGGTGTTCCGGGTTCTCGGCCAGCATACTCTCCATCAGCTTGAGGCTGAAGGGAGAGGCAGCCTTAATCAATTCCGGATCGTCATCGGTCGCGTAAACATCTCCCCCCACCGCCAGCGCGTCACTCATCTCATCAATCGCCATCTGCCGAATAGAACAACCGGAGAGAAGTAAACAGAGGAAGATAGATAGAAGAAATCCGATTGATATGTTTATCCGTTTTATCATGCGCTCTTTTTTAAACATTATTCGAAAAAGTATTTTAAAATCCTCATCGAGAACAAGGGAGTGATTAACCACGAAGGACACGAAGCACACGAAGAATATTTAAGAAATATTATTTAGCTCATTTTTCAAAAAAATACCTTCGTGATCTTCGTGTTCTTCGTAGTTTTAATTATCTGTATTTTTATGGAATACGTTTCTCAGATATGGTCTATCTACATTTCCGGAAAGATAAGCGGCCGCCCGGATTCAGGATGAGGCAGAACCTCTACCCGAGTCTGGAATAGTTCTGAAACATACTCCGGGCAGATGAGTTCTTCCGCCGGCCCATCCTTCCAGATCTTTCCCTCTCTCAGATATATTAGCCTATCACAGTATGCCGAAGCGAGGTTCAAATCATGGAGTATGGTAAATACTGTCAAACCGCCGTCCCGGTTTAATCTCCGAAGCAGGCGGAATATCTCCACCTGGAAACTAATATCCAGATGAAGCGTGGGTTCATCCAGCATGAGCAGTTCCGGTTCCTGGGCCAAAGCCGTCGCGATCATGACCCTCTGCTGCTCCCCTCCGCTCAGGTTCCTGAAGTTCTTTCCCTTAAATCCTGCCGTCTCCGTTGCCTCCATCGCCCATTCCACTATCTCCCGGTCCCTACCAGTCGGCCACCACTGAAATCTCCGAAAATATGGGATTCTCCCCAGCATAATCAGGTCTTCAACTGGAAGATCAATATGCTCTCCCCTGACCTGTGAAACCACCGCCAGGGATCTCGATAAAGACCCCTGATCATCCTCACCCAGCAGATCTCCCTGCCAGTTGACGGTTCCTTGATGGCAATGGATAACTCCGGTCAACGCACGTACCAGAGTAGTCTTCCCAGAACCATTCGGACCAGCGACCCCGATAAACTCCCCCTCGCGAATAGCAAGATCAATCCCCATCAGCACCGGGTTTTTACCATATCCGGCGATGAGTCCCTGCGCGGCTAAGAGTTCCCGGCCGGTCCCTGTGAAGTTCTTGGTCAAAGTATGTGTCCCGTCCTGATTTGAAGTTGTCACTTTTTCTGGTTGCACCACCTCGACCTCGGCCCATTATTTGTCCACTAATTACACGAATTTCCACGAATTGCTTCCCCCGCCTCGCCCCCTTTTAAGAAATACTAATTTCGCCCCCGATTACAACTTCGGAGCGGAGAAATTACGCGAATTTGAAAAGGTCGTTCGAAGTTCGAAGTTCGATGTTCAGCATTTAAGCCATCTTCCGCCGCCCCGTTCGAAGTTCGGCGTTCGACGTTCGATGTTCGATGTTCAGTTTTTAAGCCGCCTTCCGCCGCCCCGTTCGAAGTTCGGCGTTCGGCGTTCGATGTTCGATGTTCAGTTTTTAAGCCATCTTCCGCCGCCCCGTTCGATGTTCGGCGTTCGACGTTCGATGTTCAGTTTTTAAGCCATCTTCCACCGCCCCGTTCGAAGTTCGGCGTTCGACGTTCGATGTTCGATGTTCAGTTTTTAAGCCGCCTTCCGCCGCCCCGTTCGAAGTTCGGCGTTCGGCGTTCGATGTTC
>Ga0307991_1000604_pt1 | contig 25901 bp, 36 predicted proteins | sample EllFjometagen131_FD_203146 | JGI IMG/M metagenome (GOLD analysis project Ga0307991, IMG submission 203146) | Marine microbial communities from Ellis Fjord, Antarctic Ocean - #131 | ecosystem: Environmental > Aquatic > Marine > Unclassified | place: Southern Ocean | collected 2014-10-08 | reverse complement strand
ATCATAATATATTAAAAAATAGGTAGTTTTCATAATATAATACATTTAGTATGTTAATTTTTTTTAAAAAAGTTAATCTTTTGTTAAAAGTTCCCAATTTTCCTTTTTATACATATTAATCCATCCTTCTAGTTGTTTTCTAAGTATAACATAATGTTCCACAACTATACCGCTTTTTCTTTTATATCTAACCACATCAATCAACCATTCATCCGGTAAATCATCTGTCATAAATTCTATGAATAATGGTGACCTTGGTTTTGTTAATTTGTATAATTTTTTAAATTCTTTTCCGAAATCATTTATATGTTTATCCATTACTTTATTTTATCAAAGCGACAACCACAATCTTGACAACTATAATAACTATCAACCACCCATGAAGAAAATCCTGGGCCTATTATTCCATTACTTTCTCGTTTTTCTATCAATTTTGTATTTAAACTTTTGCAGGCTGGGCAAATTATTTTTTTTTCTTCTTTCATTATAATTCTTTATCTAGTAAAACAAAATCTAAATACTTTTTATAAGATTCAAATAAATCTTCTGGTTTAAGAACGTACCAATGTTGTCCGCCAAAATCTCCTGATGGTTCAGCACAGGGAATAATTTTACAATTAATTGTTCCTTCCATTGAAAGAATATAATTATCTCTTACTCTTTTTTGAAAATCTAAATCAGCTTCATGTATATCCTGTTTTCCCTTAAGATACTCTCTATCTTCCCCTTCCCTTTCTTCCCTTAAACGTTCTTTAATTACTTCAATAGGAACATCAAGAAATATATTTAAATCAGGGAATGGTAGATTTAAAAAATTAAATTCAAATTCATAAATCCATTCTCTAATTGTTTTATTATCTTCAGATTCTTTAGGATATTTAGCTCCTTGATATGCTATATTAGAATAAACATATCTATCTAATACAACAACATCATTTTCTTTTAATGCTTTTTTTAATGTAGGAAGAAATCTAAAACGATCCATTGCATATATATTAGCAACAAAAAGAGGATCTACTTCATCAATAGTTCCAAATTCTCCTCTTAAAAATCTTGATATCATATCAGAAAATTGATTATGACCATACATTGGAAAATGATAATATTTAAAGGAAAGATTATTTTTTTCTAGATATTTTTTAATGAGATTAAGTTGGGTTGATTTTCCGGAAGAATCTATTCCTTCTATACAAATTAATTTTCCTCGCTCCATAATAAATTTTAAATATTGTATAACTTAGTTCTTAAAAAGTTTTGGAAAGATGTGTTTTGGCCAAAGAGTTATTACGTTATTAAGTAAAAATCCTACTGCTAATGCACCGAATATTGACCAATCTAGAAAAAATATAGTTTTAATAGCAAAGCCATATAGAAAAGAAGCAAAAAACATATCACATAATTTAATACCTCTATTTAATAAAAATATTAAAAAAGGTTGTGGTTGCTCAGGAATTGGATATAAAGATTTGGGTGGTTTGGGAATAGGAATTCCTTCTTTCACCGCATTTAATCTATCTTCAAGTAGGTTATCATTTAACATTATCTAATTCTTTAAATAATTTTTCTTTTGCTTGTTTATTATCAATATAATTATTATTTATAAGATAAACTGCCCATTCTTTTGGAACTATACTTTGAACACGCTCGTCATTTATTTGACGCCAAGCTCCTATAATTCCCTGATTTAAATCAAATAAATTCGGTTTTAATTCAAGAAGGGTTGGCATATATTGTTTTGCCATATTAATTCTAACACGTTTTAGGTCTGATATATCTTCAGGTGTAGAATTTTTTCCAGGTTCTGCGGATAAAGAGGAAGGATTGTATTTTTCAATTTCAGCCTTTGCTTGCATAATTTTTCTTTGATCTACTTTAATACCTTTTTCTTTTTTAGATAAACCAAAAACTTCGTTTACTTTACTGCTTTTTTTTTATCTTCTTCAGTTTTATCTTCTTTAGTTTTAGCTTCTACCTTTATACCATTTTGTTCTTTATCCTCCCCTTCAGAAGATTCAGAAGATTCATTCTTATCTATTTTATTATCGGAATCACCTTTAGTTTCACTACCAGGAAACTTTGTTGTAGAAAGAGCATTTGCTTTTGGTGCTTTGCCACCTTCTGTGTCTCCTGTTTTAACGTCACCATACATTCCAGGTTTAAAATCTTTTACACTTTTTAAATCAGTATCAAGATGATATCCTGGTTTAAACTCATGATAAGACATTTCAACTTTAACTTCAGTTTTACCTTTTTGATATTCTCTTTTTAACCAATCATAGGCTTTCTTATTTTCTGGAGGTAAAATAATACCTTCTGAATCAGGTAAACTTCCAGCTTCTTCCTCATTTAATGTCAAATCTTCTTCATTAACATTTTCATAAAGTTTATTTAAATAATCCTGAATATTAAATGTTCCCGCTTTCATATTTAATCTATTTTATTTTATATATCTATAATAAATTTTCAATCTTAAATCATTATCTCTAGTAGTTATTATTCTGTATTTTGCTCCATTCATGATATGCATCCGAGTCATATTTATCATATAAATTGGATTGTTTATCACTATAAGAAAAATATTTTATTCCTAATTTTATTTTACGAATTAGTTTTTTTGCATCACTTATACTTATTGATGATTGTAAACCACCGTCACTTCCTTCTAATTTAAAATTATTACGTGATGATGTTGAAAAGTTTATTGCTGCCATTAATAATTCCTCTCCCATTGCCTTTGTGGGAGATTCAAGTATAACTCTATTATGATCTAATATGTGCCATTGTTTTATTTCTATTGGCATATCTGAAATATATACTGACGCAGCAGGATTACTAAAATAATCCTTTAATTTAGCATTTACATCTAATTTATTTAATTCATTTACAATTTTTTGAGCTTGTTTTATAGTAACCTTATTCTTTCTAAGAAATTCTTTTTCTATAACATCAGATATTTCTTCTTCAGATTTTCCCTTTAGAACATTACCTATTGTTTTACCCTTTAAAACATCACCTATTGCTTCATAAATAAATTTAGCACGCATATTTATCAATATTTTTATATATATTTACGCCCCTTTACTATATAAATCTATTTTTCTATTCCAAATATTTTTTTATTTCAAATATTTTTGTTATATTACCTTTTTATTATATGAAAAATAACATTTATTATTAACTAAATTTTTTATTATGAATGTAAAAATTAAACACGAGGAAATGCAGAAATTTTTAAATCATGTTTATGATCTTCATCTCCAAAAAGGAAAAATTACCGGATTAAGCGACTTGTATGGAACTTATGGAGTTTCAAAGTATACAGGAATGTCTCTTCAAAGAACACAAGTTATTGAAAAGGTTCCAGGTAAATTAGGTGTTTACCAATGGATTTCAACGGCTCGTCCAAACAATGTAATGATTGCGAGAACCATGAAAGAAAATACTATAATTGGCGGCGAATACACATCCGGGATCAAAAAACAACCAAAATCTGATTCAAAAATTGTTTCATTATCAGCAATCAAGAAAGAAGCCGCTGTTGAGGCTAGAAGTAAATTAATAAAAGCTGCTAACATAGCTTCTATTTTTGGACTTAATCTCCTTGATATGTCAGAAGAAAAAATTAATGAATTGACAGATGTTGTAGATATCGTAAAAGATATTATTAAAGATTAGTTTTCAAAGGAGAACCTTAGAAATAGGGTTCTCCTTTAACTTAAAACAATTATAATGAAAACAAACCATACATCTGTTAATAAAATTAATGATACTTCATATATGATTCACTTTGATTTAGATTTAGATTCTAAATTAGTAAAAGAAGCAGTAGATGTAATAAGAAGGGCTGCAAATGTATACATTACAGAAACTTTATTGAAAAAACTAGACTAATTGAATTTAATAAAAAAGTGGGAAGTTAAAGAAGAAATAAATATAGTTAAAGAAGACTTAAGAGAATATAATCTAAAAAAAGTTTCCTTTGCACGAAATGCTATCAAAAGTAATTTATTTAGCGAAGATCAAATTACAGAAATATGTAAATGGCTTGATTTTCATGATACAGCATTTAGAGATAAAAAATCTAAAGATAAATTAAAAGATTATTTATTAAGTAAAAAATATTGGAAAAACTGGATGACATTGCAACGATAATTAATCTGGTTCTGGTCCTAAATCAGGACTCCTAATTTCAAGTATAGGTATGTCGATATCTAACATAGATCTCCAAGATTTATTTATGGGAACAGGACGAGCTGTTCTAAAATGAAAATCATGTTTATTCATTGGACAAAATTCTCCAAAATGTCCTCCAACACCAATTGGTAAATTATCAGGGGTATTTTCTAATATTTTTTTAAGATCCCCAACAGTAAAAAAGTTTATTTTTATAGATTTCATTACTTTATCCATAGCTTCTTGTACTTCTTCTTTAGTTTTTCCTTTAAGGATATCTTTTATATCTTCATTTATTTTCTTAGCCCTCATTGATATTGAAATTTATTTTATATATTAAAAAATGGTCCCCACTTTCGCTGAGGACCAATCTCGTTACGTTGGGTACGATATTACGCAGCCATCGCAAATTGTGTTTGTTTTTCGCCGTTTATTGCGATTTTTATTAAGCTCTTCAGTGCTACTTACATCCTGCCTGTCAAAAGCCTTTCATCCCCATTTTAAACATTTTTGTGGAGATGCGGGGATTCGAACCCCGGTCCAAACAGTTGTCTCTCACAACTAGTTTCAAAGAACGAACTTAATTTCTTTATATATTATTCAGCTTCTATTTCTTCATCTGGTTCTCCTGCAGTAAATTCTTCTCCACCCTCAATTTCTTCTCCACCACCTAAGTCACCACCAAATTCACCGCCAAATTCACCTTCGCCTCCACCCGCTCCTAAGTCGCCACCAAGTTCACCGCCGCCTGCTCCACCAAATTCACCCATTTCTCCAGGTGTTGCTTCTATACCGCGGGCTTTCATTATACGCGCATATGCTGCAGCAAGTTTTCTAATTTCTTTTCTTCTTTCTTCTTTATATTTAACATTAAGTTTAATTTCATTTTCTTTTAATTCCATAAATTTTTCAACAAGGAACTTTGGGTCAAAGTAATTTTCTTCTCCTGGACTTCCATCAGGATTTACAGTTGGTTGTGAAATTCCCATCAATGTATTAATTGTATTAGCACTCTTTTCAGCTAAATCTCTTTCTTTTGCTTGTGTAAATAAATTCTCTTCATTAAAAACAATTCCAATAGCACTTTTAAGGGATTCATCATTTGCAAATTCTTTGTGTTTAATTACAAATTGTAACCATGTAGGTTTTATAATAATCTCTTGAAAAATAGCCCGAATACGATTTATGAAATTTTCAAATCTCATTTCTTCTCTTTGAACACCATCAGCATTAGATGTCCAAGTAGCAGTAGGACCATTTGCAGGGTCACTTGAAAATCTTGAATTAGGAACTTTAGTTTCAATAATAAAACGCATCCAGAAATAGTTAAGAGCTTCTGTATTTGAAAGATCATATCCTGTTGGTTGAAAACCATCAATTTCAGTTTGCGTTCCATCTCTTGTTGGTATAACAAATTGTTTAGCAAAAGGAAATTGAACTTGACCATTATAATTTACTTCTCCTGATTGATCATCAATAGTAAGTTCTTCTTTATACATACCTCTTAATTCCGAAAGTCTTGTTCTTGCCTTTGCTTCACTCTGAGTTCCTATCGGAACAAGAATTTTAACTCTCATTTGAGCATTCCAAACGTTCCAAATAATTCTTGAATTTTCAAGAGTTCTAAGCATATTAAATGAACGAACTAATCTTTCAACATATGATAATCTTGATATAAAATTACCACGTGCCCATGAAATATAAATGAGGTTTGAATCTAAAAGTTCTCTTTGTCTTTCTGTATCTCCTCTATATTGAATCCATACACGATATTCTTTTCCATCTGTATCTTTACGAATTTCTGGTTCTAAAGAAACAGGATCTACTTCTTTAAATCCAATTACATTTTTAGCGTCATCAGTATCTTCTCCATCATAAATAATTTCAAAGGCTAAAAATCCATCAGTAAGAAATTTTTTACAATAATGCCAAGCATCATGGCTATTATTAAATCCAAAAGCAAAATAAACTTTTCTAAAAGCTTCATTAAGATCATCAATAATTACTTTTGCTTTGTCTTGTTTTAAAATACCTTTCAAATTTTGTGTTGATGGATATCCAAAATAATTATTTTGATCATAAATAATTGTTTCGTCAGAAATAACTTCAAGAACATGTTCAATTTCGCCATTCATGGCGAACTTTCGAAGAAAATCACGCCGAGTTGGGTATTCTTTGTCATAGAACGCTATGAACTCTTTTTGCCCAACATCAATTCCCATATATTGACCTTGTTGATAGTAAAGACCATATATAGAATCCATCTGAGATTCAGCAATACCAATAGATTTTGACTGTTGAAGTATTTCATGATCCCATTTCATTCCTAATGAAGCAAGTCTTCTTATATTTCTTTGAATACGAGAAATAAATCCAGCACCTTTATTATCAAGTGCCCTCATGGTAAATCCGGCCATTTTTATTTAATTTTATTTATATATTCATACTTTAAATTCCCAGTTCCATAAATTTTATAAAATCCTTTTTCATGCATTATTTCATTTTCAGTTTTAATGAGATCAGCACCGTCTTTAACAAGTTTATGTTTCATAAAATTACTTCTATGATATTTATTTATATTATTACTCCACCAATAGTTAACTCCTGTATGACCAATTTCGTTAAAACCTAATATTTTATATAAAGATCCGTTACTTATATCACAAGAAGCATAAGATATAATATTTTTATGACCTAATAATAAAAAGTTTTTAAATAAACGAGATGCGCCGCCTATAACTGAAGTATTTAATTTAGAACAAAATCTTAATAATTCATAATAAGATTTTCCACTTATTTTTCTTTTTCCAAATGTCATTAAAGAAACTAATTCATCATTATAATAAAGACCTAATTTTATTGATGATGGAACAAATCCCTGTAAATGATTATTTATTAAGAACTTTCTAATTTTATCCTTTTTAACTTCTTTAATCAAACATTTTCTTGCATAAATTTTTGATGATAAATTTAATTGATTATTTATAATTGATTTTATAATATCTTTTTTAAAATTCCAATCATCTTCCCATACAGTAATTAAATGTATATTTTTATCTTTACAATATTTCCATTTATTATAATGATATTTTTTATCCTTAAATTTTTCATTATGCCAATAAAGACCATTAAATTCAAGTGCTAAGTTTTTCTCTGGTAAATATATATCTAATTCTTTTTTATCTATTTTCAATTTCTTAACTTCGCCGTCATATATACTTTGAATATATTTTAGTAGTTCAATTTCTCCTTTAGATTTATAAGAATTAACATGGGTTTCACAAAAGAAATTATAAGATTGATTTGATGGAGAAAATTTGGTTTTCTTTTGACAATTATCAAATAAACAGGTTTTTGGTTCTTTCAGCTCTTCCTTAAATAAAAAAACTCTTTCGTTCCAATTTAAAACATCAGAATTATTAATTATACATTTATAGAGTACAAAGTGATATTTCTTAATATATTCTTTTTTTAATGAACTACTCCCTTTCTTATATAAGCCTTTTAAAATATTTCTGTTATAAACTAAATCTTCATTACTTATATTTAAATTATTTAAATATTCTTCTCTACATTTATCACAATATAATTTTAAGTTATTATTGTTTTTAAAATAAATAAATTCAAAAAAATCTTGGTTTATATTTAAATTTCCATGTTCACAAAAGTTTTCTATAAAAAACAATTTATTTTTTATTATTATAGGAAAATTAAAATTTGGATATTTTTTAGCCCGTAATTTTGTTCTATATACTATTTGTGCTTCACTAGCAGATAATCGTTTCTTTGGAGGTTTTTTTATCCTGATTTTCTTAGGAGGTTTTAATTTAGGGGGTCTTTGATTTACATGAACATAAGTTCTGTTTACGTATAAAGGATCATCTACAGAAACTTGAAAGTTTTTTCCATTTTTATCTTTAACAGTAACCATTCCTTTATTAATACATGTATATTCATGAAATTTTGGGTCACTTTTATCTTTAAGAAATATATTTCCATTTTTATCTTTAACAGGAACTTTGTTAAATATATTTCGATTATATGTATCATGTTTGTTAAAAAAATCTCTATTAACAATTTCTTTATATTTTGCCTTCATATCCTCTTTATTAAAGAATGTAAACAAAATAGTTCGTTTAAAATTTTCTTTGCCTAAAGATTTTTCATCTTTGGAAAGATCACTTTGTTTTAATTGTATTTTATCTAAGGGAGTGGATCCAGTGTAATAACCTATAAATATTCTTTTAGTTAAAATATTGGTTACTTTGTAGATGGTATATGAAAGAGTCACGTATTTTATATGAACGGTAAGTTAAAAAGTTTTGATTATAACAAATTCTTAACATTTTTATCTTAACCACAATTTGTGATATTATTCTTCGTCTTCATTATCTCTTCTTGATGATAGTTTTCTTTCCATTGACAAACCCTTCCATCTTGTAAACGTAATAGGTCTTGCATCTAAATAATTAAGCATATGACCTTTACTATAATCAGTTTTCAAAGCATTAACAATTTTATCCCCTAAATCATCTTTATCTTCATAAGCAACTAAAGCTCCTTCACCATCCATAGTTCTTAGAACATAATCTTTATCATCTAAACCTATACCTTCTTCATCTACCCAATTTTCGAGTTCTGTTGCCCCCGCTTCAGTAGCAGATTTTTCAACTAGAAATGCAGCATTATTTATTATACGTTCTCTCGCTTCTTCAGCACTTATTCTTCTTCTTTCTTGCACTTCTGGAGATACAGCTCCTATTTCTATCATTTCTGCCCCCTCATCTTCTAATGATTTAGAATTAAATTCTTTGAATTCGCCCTGGCCACCAAAACTAACTATATCAAATTCATCATTAATATTTTCTACCTTTGTAATAAAATATTCTTTTCCTTTCCAACTCATTCTTCCAGGACTAAAAATTGAAACACTTTCTACCATAATTTTAATTTACAAAATAATTAGAAACATCTTTTGATTTTTATATACAAATATCTAAAAAAGTTTTATTTAAAATTAATAAAAATCATCTAAATATAATTTTTAAAATAAATTTTAATAAAAAAAATGCTATATTATAATAAAAATATTTAAAAATCAATTAGTTAAGGGGTATATCTAAAAAATAACTTATCTAGATGATTAGTTCTTTAGATATACTGTAAAAGGACATTTTTTAGAAGGTATAATAAAATTTTAACAAATTTTTAACAAAATAAATTTTCAATTTTAAGAAATTTTTATTTATTTTATAAGCAATGATTAGAGAATAAATTTGAAGTATGAAACGGCGTTTTATTAATATTATACAAAATCACAAAGGTGTATTTTTTGGACACTTAGATGAAGATAATTATATTGAAATACAATATATAGGATGGAATCAAAAGGGAATAAATAGCTTTAAAATACAAGTGTGGCGTAGTGAATGTGGTTGTATTTATGATCAAATTAAACGGTTCAAAAATATGGATGAAGCTATTTTATGTGCAATAGAAAATGCTACTGAAATAAATCCTATTTAATGTCTCTACGATAATATAACTTATGAATCTGGGCTTGATTCATCTTTCTAAAAGCATCTTTAGAAGAATAAAATACTATATAAGGCCATTCTGCATATTCGATCATTCTTATTCGTTTAACTTTTTCTATTTTATATTGTCGGTATCCAAAATTAAAATTAGCTCCATCCTTTTTATTAAATAATTTAATCATTTTTTGTCCCCCACCACTTTTCATATACTCAATAAATCTCTTATTAAGAGCCAGTTTTTTATTTTGGGCTAATTCATCCACTTTCTCTTTAAAAAAATCTTTAAATGTTTTATAAAAAGATTCAAAAAATTGTACTCTTGCTCTCTCAGGAAGCATGTTCATATTAATTCCAGAAAATGAACCTCTTTGATTATTCATGCAAAATACTACAGGAGCAACGTCAATGAAATCTTTTTGTCCGAATTTTAATTGTATTTGATCAGGTTCTCCATAAAGAAAAGTATAAGTACAGCCAGGTATTGGATATCCACCATTTTTAGTTATTATAAGACTTTCTTGATCAGTAGAATCTATTTCGATAAGTTTTTTATCACCCCTTAGATTTTGCACTAAGTATTTCTCAAATATTGTAAAATATGCAATATCACGAATGTTATTAACATCCTTCATGAATTTATATTCTTCCCTTGGGCTTAACATTTATTTATTTTGTAATTTTGAATCTTCTAAATTCACTCTTCTCTGAAACCTATCATCATTAATATGGTTATTAGCTCCATACTTAAGTAGAATTTCTACAATATCTAAATGACCAAGTGATGAAGCATAACGTAAAACCCAATCATTATCAACATGGACATTAGCTCCATGTTTAAGAAGAAATTCTATAACAGGAAGATGACCATGATATGAAGCCATTTGTAAAGCAAAATCATTATTACCATGAACGTCAGCACCTATTTCTAGGGCTTTCTTTACTCCTAATAAAAAACCTGCTTTTGAAGATTGTATAAGTAAATCATTTGGTTTTAATTTACTTTTTTCTAATGAAGACAAAATTTCTTTTTCAGATTTGGGTTTTAATATATTACCAATTGGCTTCATTTTACATATATTTTTTTAATAGTTTTATAATATCTTTATGACCATTTTTTAAAGCCCGTCAGAAAGCTTGATTATTATAAGCATGAACGTCAGCACCATTCTTAAGTAAAAGATCTACAACATCTAAATGACCATAATATGAAGCATTTCGTAAAGCCGCATCATTGTAAACATGAACATTAGCCCCATTTTTAATTAAGAATTCTACCACATCTAAATTATCATGAGATGAAGCATATCGTAAAATCCAATCATTATTAAAATGGACATTCGCTCCATACTTAAGTAAAAGTTCTACAACATCTAAATGACCATTTTCTGAGGCCCTAAGTAAAGCAAAATCATTTTTAGCATGAACATTAGCACCTATTTCTAGGGCTTTCTTTACTCCTAATAAAAAACCTGCTTTTGAAGATTGTATAAGTAAATCATCAGAATTTAAATTACTTTTTTCTAATGAAGACAAAATTTCTTTTTCAGATTTAGGTCTTAAAATATTCTTCATTACAGTTTTAGCCTTCATCTTCTAAGGTCTTTTTTAAATGATCATAATCAAACCAAATTTTATCTGGTACAGTTCCTATACAACTTCCTCGTTTATCAAGTCGAAATTCAAGAATTATTTTTTGTTTGGGTAAGTAAAAATATAAGCTATATACTCTTGTGCCATAATCAGCTTTTATTTTAACTGTATCCTTAATAAATGGTACATTAATTGTTGTACCCATTACTGGATTAATATTTAATGTTTTGATACCATAAACATTTCTAAGTATATTTGTTATTTTATCAAAACTACTATATCCTTTTGTATCATAGTAAAAATTAGGACCTGCTTTGACCTCTTTTGGAAGATTTTCTAAAAATTTTTGAAGTACCATCCTTCCTTTCCCAGAACGAAATACTTTTGAACTATGAATGAAAATACTAAAATCAGATATTAAAGTATCAATAGAAGAAATTATTTCATCTTTTATTGATGATAATTTTTTAGGTCTTAAAATATTTTTTATATCTTCATTTACAAGTTTGGCTCTCATTCATTAACATGATTTTACTATTTTATCTAAAGTATTCTCAACAAAATTTCTCATATCATCTGTAGAAATTGATGCTAAGTTATCCTGAAGAGTATGCATATGATATAAAATTGAAAAATCAGGTTTGCCATCTTCTAATAAATTAATTGTTGTTAAAACATTAGATGCCAAACCATGTTCTCTAAAAATTATGGCATCATTAAATGGTGTTCCTGTAACAATAGCATCTTCAAAATTATTTTTAATACAAGTTGAAAGTTGCGTAGTAACATTATCAATAAAGAAATATTCTCCTAATCCAGTAAGTTCTAAATTAAGAATCCATTTTACTGAAATATTATATTTTTGTAAATATAAAGATGCAAGATTTGAACCAGCCCCTAAATAAGGGGCTTCTTCACCATCTAAAATAAGTAAATTTATAGATGGATTTTTAAGTTTATATGCAATAAGGTTAATAACAGAAGCACTGTCATCATTTGCACTATCAGAATTTATATTTGCAACATCATAGTGTGCAGATAAAAATTTATTTGAATTACCAAAGCAGTAAATATTATAAAAATATTTATTGTGTCTAAGGCTTTTAGTACGAACAGTTTTATGTTCAATACCTAAACGAGTAAGAAGATCTCTAAGAAACTGAATTCTATTAGAATAACTTTTTCTATTTTCATCCCTTACTCTACAAAAGTTATTTATTTCATTATATATCATTTAACAAATATAATTATTTTTTATGACAAATAAAAATCTTTTACCAAGTTACTTTATATTTATCTATTATTTCCTTTGGATAAATTGTATGAGAGTTATTAGCAACAACATCTTCCCACCAACGAATTCCAGCTCCTAAACGAGGGACTGCAAATTTTCCTAAATCATTATTATGTACATAAAAGAAAAGATCTTTTCTTCCACCTTCACCGCCTTGTCCAGGTAAAGTTGTAACTTCTTCCATAAATTTTATTTTTACTCCAAAACTTTCTTCCATAAATAATTCAAATCGTTCAGGTGTTCCATCACCAAGTCCTGTTCCTGGCCACACACAAAGTTGTGTATAATTTGGAGATTCAACATCTTTTTCGGTTTTTTTCTCCCAAGATTTTTTAAGTTTTTCTGCATCATTCATTATACATATATTTTTTTAATAATTTTACAATATCTTTATGACCATGTTTTAAAGCTGATTGTATAGGCTCACCATTATAAGCATTAACATCAGCACCATTCTTAAGTAAAATTTCTACAATATTAGTATGACCACGTTTTGAAGCCCATCGTAACGCATAATCATTATAAACATGAACATTAGCTCCATTCTTAAGTAAAAGTTCTACAACAAGCAGATGACCATGATATGAAGCCATTTGTAAAGCCTCATCATTATAAGCATGGATATCAGCGCCATATTTAAGTAAAAATTCTACAACAGGAAGATGACCACCATATGAAGCCACTCGTAGAGCATTATTAAAGACATTAGCTCCCATTTTTAGAGCTTTCTTTACTCCAGGTAAAAAACCTGCCTTTGCAGCATTGATAAGTAAATCATTTGAATCTAAATCAGTATTTTCTAATGAAGACATAATTTCTTCATCGGATTTACCCTTTAAAACGTCACCCATTGTTTCATATACAAATTTAGCCTTCACCTAACAAGTTTATTTTTGATATTTATTTCTCTCTCGATCATAATCAAATCTACCTCCTAAAATTCCAAGTTTAGCCATAATATCCTCCGTAAAAACATAAAATTTAGCTCCATGTTTTTTAGCCCATTCATTTAAGGCTGCAAATTTAGCTTCATTAATTAAATATTCTTTAGCTTGTATATTAAAACGTCTTTCTTCTTTTAAAGAAGCTCCTTGCTTTGGTGGTATTGGTTTTTTTAATTTATGTTTAGGTTTAACTTCTATAAACCATTTTTCAGGTTTCTCTCTTCCGTTATCAATCTCAACCCAGAAGTCTGTATTATAATTCTTCACAACCCAATTTTTAGGATTATTTGGATCAAGACCAAGTTTTTTACACTCTTCTAATTTAGAAACACGATTATAATATGGAATCTTAATAGGTTCAGAACTCCATCTTAGGACTGATGGGGATGCATCGCACCATTTACAAAAAGAAAATTCCCATGAGGAACGATATATTATTAAATTTGGATCACCTATGTATTTATCTCTATTCTTAACTCTATAATATCCTTGATAAGTTTTAGCTTTCGGGGATCTATCAGGTTTATGCCATCGTTTGTAATTCTGATTGAATGCCATATATAATTATTCTATTCAAATTATATATTTAACTTTAAAGACTATAAATATTATTACTTGAAATTGAAATTTTACAAGATTTAGGCATCCTACCATAAATTTTACGCCATCCTTTAGCGAAACCATTCTTTATTATTTGAGTTATATATGCGAAAGCGTTAGCGCTTTTTTCAGGTTTATACCCTCTCCAATATTGATAACAATCCATAATTGCAAATGAAATACAATCTTCTTTATCTTCTACATAAATATATGTAAAATTTGCTGAAAATCTATTTGCCATTAAGATAAACATGTCTAATGCTTTTGCAGTTAACACATCTTGTTCTTTTGAAATTATTAATTGTTCCCTTAGATCTTTATTCTTTACGTATATTTTTTTTGCTTTTCCTTTTTTTATCATTTTAACAAAGTTTTAACATTTTTTTATGTTTTTAATGAATTCTTTTTTATAAATTTGAAAGTGCTCAACAAGAATTTCACTTTAAAATTTAATTTTTACTTATTTTATGAAAAAAGACATAACAGGTTTTGTTATATCATATAAATAAAAAATAATATTAATTTTTTATTTTTATTTCTTCAAGTTTTATTTCTTCAAGTTTTATTTCTTCAAGGGTTTTTTGAATATCTGATTGAGATTCTTTAATTTCGTTTATTTGAAGAGTATGTTCTTTAAATGTTGAATCTATAACGGGTACTTTTTTATCAAGAAAGCAAGATAATTCAACATATTGTTTCTTTATATTTTTCATTTCACTCTTAAATTGAGGATTGGTGTGTAATATATCAATAAAAATATAAGAAAATATAATTACTATTACAGCTATTACAAATATTGCTTGAAAAGAACCCCATTTGTTTTTCATTATTTGTTTTTTATTTTATTTTTTTAACTTTTATTGTGGCTGGAACTTTATTATCTTCTAAATTTGGAATTTCAATATCTCCTCTATAGATTTTAGACAATTTATCAAATGATTCATTAAGTAATAAAATTTTTTCTATAATTTGATCAGTATTTTGACTTCCAGAACTAAGAATCATATCAAGTTTACGATTATTTGTTGTATTTAATTCATTAACTAAATCATGTAAATTATGTAGATATACTATTACGTCTTTATTATAAATATCTTGTTCTTTACGAAAATCTTCAAAATTATCAATAAGTTCATATGTAGCTACAATTCCTATTTTCATAGAATCTAATTCTTTAAGATGATTATCATCCATTTTTTTAGAAAGAATAAAATAAGATGTTATAAGTAGAATTGCAAAAATTAAAATATATTTTAACGGAGCTGGGGTTTTTTCCCAAAATCTATTTATTGAAAATTTTTCTAGTGGTATTATTCCCATCCATTATATTTTTATTTTTATTAACTTTTCCAAAGATTATATAATCCAGATATTGCTCCTAATCCCTCGTCATCATCTTCTCCATATTTATAAAGGGTATTTGGTTCAAATTTCATTAACCATAATACAAAATTAATAGCCTCAGTAGCTTCTGGAGTTCCTGGAGTTCCTTCTTCTAATTGTTCTTTTACTAAATAAACCATCTATACTGCTAATGTTCTTAATCTTGCTTTAGGAAGTGTATCAGTTCCAGGATCTTCCCCTTCGCCACCTCTAATGATTCTTACTGGATCAGCATCCCCTATAGCTTCTGTGTAATCAACTACATTAATTCTTACATTTTCTAATGCTTCTTCACTTACTTCATCAATTATAACACCTTCAATATAATTATCGAGATTAGCAAAAGTATTTATATCTTCAAAAATCTTTATTTGTTCTTTAGGTAATAAAGTTAATTGACCTTCTACTACTATATTAATTTGATCACTATTAGACGCTTCTGTCCAATCTGAATATCTAACATAACAATCATTAGTTTTTATAGGAGATTGCCCCATATAAATACCACATTTAACATATTGTTCAAATAATAGTTTTTGTGTTTCTTTACTAAATTTAAAGGGTGGTTTTATTGTTTCTACTTTTGTGCCCATTACTTTTACTTCTGATGGGTTTACTAATTCTGAAGAACCCTGAACTTGTACAATCAAGTTTCCACCTGTTTGACCAATAATGTTACCTTTTTGTTTATTAAATATTACAGTATCACCAATTTGAGCATTCTCATTTAATTTTTTGCCGATTTTAATTATTTTTTTCTCATTTGCTGGCCAACCAATATTAACAGTAGATAAATCTTCTAACCATTTATCATAATTATCAGAAATTTCAACCACTTCATCAGCATCAAGCTCTATATTATTTTGAGCTGCGATATTAGCAACTAAATTCGGAGAGATATAATCAGGATCTATACTAGCTTGAAATAATAATTCAGATATTTTATTAATTAAACCATATCCTGATTGGTCTTTACTAAGGTTTCTTCGATAATTCCTTTCGGATTTTTTTTTGCCCCATAATTCATTTACTTTTTTTTTATCACTTTCAACTATACCTTTTACTTTTGGAGCTTGTTCATTTATTTTTTTACTTTCAGTTACTTTTTTCTTAAGAAAAATTCTTTTCTTTTTTTTCTTTTCTTCTTTTTTCTCTCCTTTATCTTCTATTTCTTCTTCCCCTTCGCCTGCTTCTCTTATAAAGGAGGATTTTTTTAGTGACCCATCTGAACTTTCAAGTTTTTCTTTTTTCTTTTTTCTTATTTTTTCTTCCTCTTCTTCCTCTTCTTCCTTATCTTCTTTTTCAACCTCATCAGAATCAATATCAACTTCATCTTCTATTTTTATATCATCATCTCCCTCAACCTCTTTTTTTTCTTCTTCAGCTTCAACTTCAGCTTCTTCAGCTTCAGCTTCAGCATCTTCTGTTCCTAAATCAATTTCATCATCAGGAATTGTAGGAGTATCTCCTAAGAGTTCAGTATCTTCATCATCAAAAGTTATTGCTGAAGCAGGTTCATCTGAAATAAACTCTCCACCAACGTCAGTTCCAACTGATACTCCTTCTTCACCCTTTTCACCCTTTTCACCGCCTCCATTAACTTCTTGAGGAATAGGAATTGTATATTTTTTCCCATCTATATTTATATCAATGACAATCTCTTCATCAATATTTTCAGAAGGTCTCATATATTTCTCAATATGGTTTAAATAATCTTTATATTCATCTTTAACTTCTTTAAGTTCTTCTTGTAAAGCTTCAACAACTTGTTCATTTACTTCTGTTCCAAATGGATTTAATTTAAATTCTGATTCACGTTTTACTAAATCTTTAATATAATCATTATAAGCTTCTTTAGTTTCATTAATTTGGTTGTTTATTTTTTCTTCATCAGGTAACAATCCTTTAAATACAGAAGTAACATCAAAATGTAAGTGTTCCATCATAATGTTTTTAGCTTGTATAGGATTTACATTTCGGAAAAATGTAGATTTTCCTAATTCAGGATTATGAGTAGTTATAAATACATTATCTCTTAATTTAAATACATCTGCTGAATGACTAAAATTTTCTTTTAAATAAACTCTTTTTACGAAATCAATTTCTGCAACCTCATTAAAATTGCTTTTTAAAAATTCAACTAACATAAAGAATTCTTTATTTCCAACGAATTCAGATACTTCTACGGAGCTTTTAAATTCCTCTTCATTCATTAATTTATCATTAATAAAAAGTTCTTTTTCTGAAATAATAGCTTTATCATTTCTATGGTAAATAATTATTTTTTCTTTATTTACAACAATATTTGGATTACTTAATGTTTCGCAAAGTGTTTTAAATTCTTCATCTATTTTAAGAATATCAACTTGTGGTAAACGACTTACATTATTTCCTTTTTTAACATAATAAACATTATTAACAGCAAAAATTGCTTCATTTTCCCCAAGATAAAGAACTGGAGAGTATACCTTTTCAATATCACATTCTGCGTTAGCATATTCAAGTTGTAGTTCAGTAGCATCTAATGTAATAAGACTTACAATATCTCTTACAAAAGGATCATAAGTGAATTTCATAAGTGTTTCAGATAATTGATGTTTTGTTTGTGTATTTTTATCTGTTATATAATTATTGATAACATCTTCAATAAAAGGAATTAAATAATTACTTCTTGTTTCCTTCATTGTTTCAACGATCTTTACAATATCGACATCAGATTTATATGTTTTAACCCTATCCTCAACTGCTTTAATAGCATTTCCTACAGTAGGAAAATATCCAAATGGACTTAAAGCTGTAATGAATTGTTCATATAACCGAGCTTCATGAACACCATTGTTTAATAAATCTCTAAATGATTCAAGAATTTCTTTAAGTTCTTTAGTTTCATTTAAAGAGTTAATAGCTTCACGAATTCCAAGATTTCTAATTGTAAAAAGTCTTTTTTGGGTGTCGCTCCATTTTTTAACTTCTTTATCATTTATTTTGGAAAGTTCTTCAAATAGTTCATTAATAGTTACTCTCTCAATTTCAATTTTCGCTTCCGGAGTTACGTTATTATAAATGGAAGAACTAATAGCATCAGTAGCGGTTTCACAAAGAGTTTTAACCTTATCTGAATTTGATTTGGTTTTTAATAAGTTAATTTTTTCTATCATAGTCAATTAATTATTTAACATAATATTTTTTTTTATATATTTATGATTTTCCTGTAATTTATTTCTTTTTTCACTATTTTTACAACATCTTTATTATAAAACATTAATAAAGCTTAAATTAAAAAAAATATATAAAATATGAAAGCCAAATTAGTAGCAGAAAATTTAGAATCCATAAATGAAAATTTAAATATTTTAACTATAAAAGATTTAGCTGAAATGAGTGCTAGAACACAAGATCCTTCTATGCAAGAAATAGCCGAAGAAGTTTTATTAAAAATGTATCTTAAAGCTTTACGAAGAGATGGGGATGAAGGTGTTATAAATTTATTTAAAGAACATACTAAAATAGACTTAGATACTATTAGAAAAGGCAGGTATTATATTATATAAAGTAAAAATAGTTTAAGCACGAACATCAGCTCCATTCTTAAGTAATAGTTTTACAACATCTTCATGGCCTTTTTCTAAAGCCCGTCGTAAAGCATAATTATTACGAGCATGAACATTAGCTCCACATTTAAGTAAAAGCTCTACAACATCTAAATGACCATTTGTTGAAGCCCATCGTAAAGCTACATTATCAATAGCATGAATATCAGCACCAGCATTAAGTAAAAGTTTTACAACAGGAAGATGACCAATTTCTGAAGCCTGCCATAAAGCCCTATCTTCAACAGCATGAACATTAGCACCATTCTTAAGTAAAAATTCTACAACATTAGTATGACCATATAATGAAGCATTTCGTAAAGCCCTATCATCGTTAGCATGAACATTGGCACCCATTTCTAGTGCTTTCTTTATTCCAGGTAAAAAACCCTTTTCCGAAGATTGAATAAGTAAATCATCTGAATCTAAATTAGTATTTTCCAATGAAGACATAATTTCTTCTTCAGATTTTCCCTTTAAAACATTACCTATTGTTTCATATACAAATTTAGCTTTCACTTACACTACTTTTATATTTTCTACAGTACCATAGACATCTGAATCATTAGAATCGTAAACGTGTATATCAATGTTCTTAAAATCAATTGTTCCAGGAAAATATATAGATGCATCTGGATTTATTGAAATAGCAGACGCATCTAATTGATTCCATTTAATATTAGCCCATATAGATCCATCTCCAAGAAGATCATTTGTGTATGTAATAGCTCCAGTATCATCTGTCATCTCCAATTGAATATTCATTGTAGTTGATGCATCTCCTGATGTAATAAAATATCCCGGGTCAATTACCTGAAATGAACTTTCAGTTATTTCATTTGTACTTAAATCTGGAACTATTCTAATTTCAGGAACTCTAGAAATAGATATAGAAGAATCTTCTTCCCATATCATTATAGGTTCCTTATAATCTGTAAATGTTTCAGGAATATTCCATATATAATATTCGTGATTTGAAACCATATATTCTATTTCTGTAGGATCATTACCTCCATAATAAACCCACGATAAATCAACTTTATTTATTATCCTCCCTTTACTATTAGCAATCCATTCAATCCATATTGGAGTTCCTTTAGGTATAATTGCTTCTGTACTAGGAGTTGAAATTTCAATTGTATTTAAATTTTCCTTTTCATCAACCGGATAAAGATTATAACCAATTTTTTTGATTCGTGAAGTTGTTTTCATTTCAGTTGTTTTATCAAATACTGGCTGATAAGATTCAATTTCTAATTCAAAATTAAGTTTTATTTTATTATCTGCTTCAAATGAATAGTTAACGTTTTTATCTATTGTAATATCTTCAGGAAAACCAACAGTATTTCCAATTCTTAAGCCTTTAAAATATACATAATAAGTAATTGTTTTATAAAAAACTTCACGTATTTCTTGTTCAATTTTTAATGCTGTAATTTGACGATCAATCCACATTTCACAATCAATCCTAACGTTTAATGGGATTGAATAGAGGTAAGATACATATGATTCTAATTGACCATCAATCTCTTTAACATAACGTCCCTGGACATACCTGGACGTTATCCTTTGGGCGTTTATACCTGATCCAGTGTAAGTAATCTCTCCCCTTGGAATCATATCAAAATTCCCGTCAACTGGGCGCGGAGGAACACACTCAGCATAATGAGTATAAAAATCTTGCATGAAACGTTCATCCCCTGATTGGTTGTAAAACCAGGGAACTTCTATTATCTCTGATGCTATAGATGCATCACCCCATACTTGAGTATATTTAATTTGATTATTAAGAATATCAAGTAAACCAGCTAGTACAGCGCGTACTAAAATGTTTTCATTATTATATTTGTGGTATAAACTCATTATTTAGAATTATTTAGCTTTCATGATTTAAATATCCCAAGTCATTCCTTTTGTAGCAATATTCCACTCTTTAAGGGTTAATCCAATTTTTTTAGCATATCTTTTTGTATAAAAATGTTTATAAAGAAAGGCTGAAAGTGCCCATAAACCTAATGTAAATACAATAAAGAAAATTCCTCTAATTACAATAAAAAGATCAGTATTAATAATTGCCAATAAAAATGCAGCTATAATTAAAAAAAATACAGCATAAGATAATACATTTTTAAAAAATCTATAAAACCATCTATAATAATCTGGAGGATTTTCAAGAAACCAATTTATAGCTTTATTTTGTTTTTTAGTCAATTTAACCATTTATTTATTACTTTTATTATTTATTCATCAATAATTTTAATTCTATTCAATAATTCTTGGGAGAATAAATTTCTATTGTTATGTATAAGATCTGATAAAGCACCATCTAAATAATAAGAAACACACCAATCTTCTTTATTTCTTATAGGTCTTCCTAATCCCTGAATTATCGAAATTACAGTTTGCCATTTATACCATAAGGGATTTATATTCATTTTAGTTTTTATAAATCTATCAGCTAAACTAGGATATGGGGTTTTAACAAAAATCAAAAATCTAGCAAGATCATCATAAAGATCTAAACCAGTAGTTAAACTTGGTCCCATTATTATTTTCCCTTTTGTTATCTTCATCATATCAAGTACTTTTCTTTTTTCTTCAGTTCCAGAATAAACAAATACTCTTTTTCTATTTTTGGGTGTTAAATTTTCATTTATTTTTTTTGTTAAATCATAAGAAACAGAATGAATAATTCCCCTTTCTCCTTCATGTTTTTCAATAATTTCATTAATTTTAGCATATAACCAATCCCGATTCTTATCAATATGTTTATATGACATTCTTCTTTTTGGATAGTAGTAGATAGGTGATTTAGAAAAATCAAAAAGAGACTCCATTTTTATATATTTTGCCCCTTTAATATTCATATTTCTCATATATTCTCTAGGGTCTGAAAATGTAGCACTCATTAAAATTGTAAAACCTGTATACTGATGAAAATAGCTATTCATCATATAACTTTCTTCAAGACAATTAAATGTTAATTCTTCATCACTTGTTGGATTTTTTACAATATTACGAGTTGATGTTTTTTTAATAATTTTATTATAATCTTCAACTTTACAATGAATATCCTTTACCCAATCAGAAATAAAAAGAGCGTTCCTCCATTCTCTCGGAGGTTTTTTATTTGGATAATCTTTTTTTACTTTATCTTTTAAAATTGTTATAGATGATGAAAATGATGTTAAAACAGATTCTATATAACATAAATAATGAAATATAGTATCTTGATTTTCTGTTTTCCATAATTCTTTTAAAGATAATTTAATAACCCCTACATCCTGTTCATGATCTTTAACATTATGAAGTTTAAAAAAATCAGAAAGTTTTTGTAATTTTTCAATAACATTCTTAGTAAATCTTGGTGAATAGTGATTTTGAACTATGTTTAAAATTTTTTGAGCCTCATCACATATTGTAAAATCTCTTGCTGGAAAATATCCTTTATCACTATTTTGCATAATGAGCCAATAATTATAATTCAGAATTGCTGTATCAGAGTTATATGCAAAATCCCTAGCAGAAAAATAAGGGCATTCGGAATAGCAACCCATCTTCTTTGGATTTATATTTCGAATTTTACAGGTTCCTAAGGAATGTTTTTCTAAATTATCAATACATAAATAATTATCAACGCCTTTTACAGAACCCCATGACAATTTAAATCTTCTTACATCAAATTCATATTGATCTTGGAGTGAAATTTCTGAAGTAAGAACATATCCTTTTTTCCCCATTTCATTAAGAATAAAAGCAGATGCCATAGCGATCAAGCTCTTACCTGCTCCGGTTGGAGCATCAAGAATTACAACATGGTATTTATTTTCTAAATAGGTATTAATTATTTGTTCTACAGCTTCTTTTTGTCCCTTTCTCCAAGTCCACCCATTCGGTAAAAATGTATCTTCAAACCGACCTAAATAATTCTTTATGATTGTATTAATTTCACTTTTGGACTTTGGTTTTAAAACATCGGTAATTTTCATATAGTATTTGTATAACGGAAAGATGTTTAAGTTTTAAGTGTAAGGACAATAATTTTGAAGTAAAAATTTACCATTCTAAATGAAATTTTTTTGCAAACGCATCACATATATTGTCCATAAAACGCCCTTCATTTTTTTCATTATAATCAAATATTTTTAAAATTTCAGGGAAGCGAGATCTATAATTACCCGGATCTTCTCCTATTACTTCATTTGCAAAAAACCAAATAGCATTAACAATTTCACCCTTAGTAGTAGATATTACAAAATCTTCATCATTAGTAAATATTTTTGTAAGTGGATAATTATCTAAAATATATTCTTCAAATTCTGCTATTGATATACGATTTACAAAATTTTTAATAATTATATTTATTTCTTTATCAATATCTTGTTTACTTTTAGGTCTTAAAATATCTTTTATAGATTCAGACATATTTTTATATTGATTTACTATTTTTTCAAGGTGATCAAAATTAGAAAGTTTTTTAACTTTTTCAGATGTTCCATATTCATCAAATTTAAAAATCATTAAACTTAAATTATTTGATAATACCTGAAAAATGTAGTAACCCTCCTGAAAAATAAATACATAACCTTTTCCATGATCGTATTTAGATAAACATGGTTCTATTTTATTATCAGGATTTAATATAGCTAAATCATACTTTTTTTTAGCTTTTTCATAAATATCTAAAAAGAGTGGTGTAAAATAAGATAAAATTTCTTCCTTTGTTTTAGGTTTTAAAACATCTTCTATAGATTCAGATATGAATTTCATTTTTATGTAGTTGATATTCTTGGTGGTTTTCTACGAATAAGTAAATCAGCTAAATTGATATTTTCTTCATCTTCTTCTTCATCTTCTTCTTCATCATCCCAATTACTGTCATCATTTTCTTTCTTTTTTATATCACGAAAAAAGGAAGAAGTAGGATAAAAAGATTCATCTTCATCCACCTGTGGATAAATTCCTAAATTTGATGCAAAATCATGTATTGCATAAATTATCATTTGCATTTCTGTCCCAGTTGCATTCATATTATCAATAGCTACATTTGCAATATCCCTTGGTTCTATAAAACGACTTCCAATTGCATCGTCTATCCAATTTACAACGGTTTTATCATATATGTTTTCAATTTTATTAAGTGATGCCATGGTATCATTTTCAGATATCTCCCCAGATTCTATTTTTTTGTATATTTCCCTTAATAAAGAAATAGCCCCTTTTATTTCTGAACCATAATTAACTAAAAATTCATCATATGTTCCTTCATTCAATTTTTTAGTTTTATTTATTTTAAAAGACTCTTCTATAATATCATCCATATTGAATTTTTTAAATTTATCTCCTATTTTCATAAGAAATGAACCATCCTTTAAATGAGCCATAGGAACACCATCAATTATTTTATGACTCCCTTTAACCCTAAATGAAACACTTCTTCTTGCAAATTCAGGAGAATTTAATTCATTTTTAATTGCAGATTCAAATCTATCTTGCATCTCTAATTCATCTTCAACAGATAGTTCAATTTCTTCAGTTTTAATAACTTCATTTAACGTTTCATTAACTAATTTTGTTTTCATTATATTAAAATTTTTATTTTATATTACCCAAGAAATTGCTGATGCCTCATTCTCGTCACTTAAATGATCTTGCCATTTTACAATTTCTTCACGATATGATTGACTAAGTAAATTTAAACCTTCATCATTTAATGGTATTTTTAATCCATTTTCATCCACCATTGCTAAAAAAGTCGTAGGTTCTCCTGCCATTCCAGGCCCATTTATTTCATAAATCTAAGCTCTTCTTCCATCATTAAGAATAATCTCATCAGCGCCCATTGCTTCCATTCCTTTTATTATCTCTTCTTTAGATTTTCCTTTTAATACATCACTTAAAGATTCTGTTAAATCATCCAAAGGTTCAGCCCCAATCCCTGTTACAAAATCATCTATTTCATTTTGGGACCATTCCCATGCATTATCATATTGTTGTTTTATTTTTTGTAAAATCAAAGGTAAAGTTTTATTTGTAACAAGTCCTTTTTCTTCTAATTTACTTAATTGTATTAGAACATAGTGTGATAGTTCCACCACCTGATCGAAATTAAAAAAATCATCAATAATTTTTTCTGGGTCTTTTCCTTGTAAAACGGAGTTAATATCTTCATTTATACATTTTGCTCGCATTATAGATATTTTATTTTATATATTATGAATAAATAAAATAAAATTATTATAAAAATTGAAAGCTAAATTTGTATATGAAGCAATGGGTGATGTTTTAAAAGGCAAATCTGAAGAAGAAATTATGTCTTCATTAAAAAATACTAATTTAGATTCAGATGATTTACTTATTCAATCTTCAGAAAAGGGTTTTTTACCTGGAGTAAAAAAAGCCATAAAAAAAGGAGCTAACATTCACATTGATGATGGTTATGCTTTACAATGGGCTTCACATAATGGTCATTATAATGTTGTAGAACTTTTACTTAAGAATGGAGCCAATGTACATGCTAGTGATGATTATGCTTTACGGTGGGCTTCCCAAAGAGGTCATTATGATATTGTAGAACTTTTACTTAAGAATGGAGCTAATGTTCATGCTAGAGATGATGAAGCTTTACGAACAGCTGCATTTCGTGGGAATTTATCTACCGTAGAACTTTTACTTAAAAATGGAGCTAACGTTCATGCTCAAAATGATTATGCTTTACGAACAGCTGCATTTCGTGGGAATTTATCTACCGTAGAACTTTTACTTAAAAATGGAGCTAATGTTCATGCTA
>Ga0307991_1000602_pt1 | contig 25991 bp, 21 predicted proteins | sample EllFjometagen131_FD_203146 | JGI IMG/M metagenome (GOLD analysis project Ga0307991, IMG submission 203146) | Marine microbial communities from Ellis Fjord, Antarctic Ocean - #131 | ecosystem: Environmental > Aquatic > Marine > Unclassified | place: Southern Ocean | collected 2014-10-08 | reverse complement strand
GGAGAGAAAGCTGGAGTATATATCATGAATGAAATGACTTCCTGAAATCAGTAAAACCTTATCAGTCTGAAAATTAGTATCAGCTTTCTGCATCTATTTTCCTGCACTTTCCCGGTCGCACCTTCTCAAAATTTTCAAGGTCTGCAACAAATTTTTCAGACAATATATATCCTTGCTTTACAAAGCAAGGGATTTTGATAGGAACGATGATAGAATAAGTGAATTCTTGAATTCTTGTCGGACCAAATTAAGTTGTTGAAAATTATCATAATAAGCATTAGGCGTGGGGCTGTTTATGGTCTTAGAAACGTCTTTTTGGCGGTAAAAAAGCAGTTTTAAGAAAGATAGACAATTAATACCGATATTTCACAATTCAGAGCAATCATATAATTATCACCGGTGATAAGACCGTCCTTGAAATAAAAAATTACATGGGCATTGAAGTTTTAACACCAAAGGATTTTCTGGATCAATTTAGCATTTAAGCAGGGTAAAAAATTTCAAATTCATTTCTTGTCGTTCTGCTTTCAGTTTAGATGTTATTCTCTTATGTTGCCAGTTTAATTATGTTTTGTGATTTACTTCTTATCTGATTCTATTTACTTAAAAAAAATCAGAAAAGATCCTTTTAATTCCTTTTTCTTCCCACCGGTTTTTAGTGCGCATCCTGCACCCATTTAATTTGCGAAAGGTTGAAAAAAGTCTACCCCTCCATTAAAAAAGGAAAAGCCCGAAGTGGCATCTTCGGGCTTTAAAGAAGAGCTACTGCGAACAGCCAAGAGCTCATTCAGTATATCCTTTCTAATTCATTCCTCCGGTTGTTTGCAAGACTGGAGGGATATCCATTTTGCTATTGATCAGAATTACCTGCCGATGGTGCGGGTTAATATTTTGTATCTGCCGATCCTGCTTCAGAGGCCAGACTTATTGTGGTGATCCGTGTCGAGTAGCCGGAAAACGAAAAAATCATTGTGAAGCGCAAAGACGATATCGGCAAAGCGATAAAGGCAAAAAAGCCCATCGCAACGCCGAAAATCGCCGCCGGCATGGCCTGATCAAAAACAATCAAAAAAACATGGATGATCCATCTTCCACAGTACTATCCGAACGGGTTATAGGAGTTTTATGCAGACTTTCAACCCATCTTTTTCATGTAAAAAATAGCTCGTATTGCCTTTTTTGCGGATGTGACGGTCAAATCGTAGATCAGTTCCCCCGCCGGGGCTACGGATAAAAAGGAAAGGAGTGGACATGATACGCAAAAAAATACTGGCGCCCGATCGGATTAGACAAAATGAGGGGAGCTTTGCCTTCATTCCCCATCGCTTTCTTTCCGATGGATTCTTAGCCAAGCTGAGTCAACACGAACTGCTGTTGTATATATTTCTGATTTTGGCGGCTGACCGTTACGGTCTGTCATTTTATAGCGGCCATTCCATTTGCTCGCTGCTTGTCCTTGATGCCGATCAGTACCTAAAAGCAAGAGACGGCCTGATCAAAAAAGACTTGATTGCCTTTGATGGAACCATTTTTCAAGTACTTTCTTTACCGGCGTCGTTAAACACCTATCAGCGTCAGCAACCTCGATCAAGAAAGGAAAATGCTCCTGTGTCAATTGCCCAAATTCTTCAATCATCGCTTAGGGGATTGCCCCATGACCGATAACCTGATTCAAACACTTAAGAAAGATATTGACGAGTATCTGCGATTAATGGTCTCCAACGGATACGCCTTCCACACATGTGGTTCATATCAAGCTGAATTAAATAGTTTTCTCCTCTTTATCATCCGGAATCAGATTGACTGGAATGACATATTTACCCTTGATACATTTAAAGATTTTCAAAAAAACAAACCGGCAGCTGAAGGGGCTGCGGTAAGAGGCTTTTGGCAGCACCTATTTGATCAAAAAAGAATCCATCAGCCCGTAGATCCGCCAGGTCTTAGACTGCCGGATATTTATGAAAACTATCTGCTCTATTATAATCAAACCCGGCAACTGTCATCCATCAAGCTTGCGCGCATCCGAAGGGTTCTTGTTGCTTTTCATGATTACCTTGAAAGACAACACATCAAACTGGCCTCCATCCGCATTGAACAAATCGATGCGTTCCTGGCGGAGTTTTTTATCCCCTTTTCTCCAATGACCCGCCAAACATACCGCACCTATCTCCGGGGATTCTTAAAATATTTGCATTACCAAAAGATCATTCACAAAAACCTCGCCCCATTGGTGGTAGGCCCCCGTCAATTTGCTCAAAGCACGCCGCCTAAATTTTTTCGTCCTCATGAAATCCAACAACTCTTTGACAGCTTTGAACTTACTTCATTCAAAAACATTCGAAATCACGCAATGGTCCACCTGGCATATGGTTTAGGTCTGCGGCCGGATGAAATCAGGATCATCACGTTAGATGACATCTCATTTGCAAAATCAGAACTGACCTTGACCACGCGTAAAAACGGTTGTCCTGTTAAGCTTCCTCTTCCTGAAAACATCATGAAAGCCATTGCCGCTTATGCCATTGGCGCAAGACCCAAAAGCCGCCACCGGGAACTTTTTTTAAACCTGGTGGCGCCTTACCGGCCCGTCTGTACCAACTCGGTCGGCGCGCATATCACAGAGTGCATACGCAAGGTCGGACTGCCCGGCTCTGCCTACTGGCTGAGACATACTTATGCTCAGAATCTGCTGGAGGCAGGATCGTCCATTTATGAAATTAAAGAGATGATGGGCCACAACACCATCAATTCCTCTGAAAAATATCTCAACATTCATATCAATCTGATGCGAGAGGTCATATTCAATGAGGAACTTTGAAAGCTTTCTGGCTCCCCAGTTCAATGACTTTATCGCTTATCGCCGGGACCTGGGGTATTCCATAAAATCAACACGCTCATACCTTTTACGGCTTGACCGTTATGTAATAGACCAAAAAATCAAACCAGGACTATTGCAGCCATCGTTTTTCCTTGATTTCAGAAACACCCTTAAAATGGAGCCGATTTCTGTCAATCATCTTCTTAGCGTTATTCGCGTGTTTTTTAATTTTATGGTACGAACGGATTGCTATACGCTAAATCCATTAAAAGACATCCCGCCTTTGCCGGAGTATTCATTTGCCCCATTTATCTTCTCTCCGGAACAAACCGATCAATTCATTGAAGCGGCTTGCAAACGCATCCGTAAAGAACCCAGGTATTACCTGAAAGATTTTTCTGAATATATGGCGATTCTACTGATGGCGCGATGTGGCCTCAGAATCAAAGAACCCTTGAGATTGCAGTTACATCATTACCGATGCCGTGAAAAAAGCATTTACATAGAAAAAACCAAATTTAACAAAGACCGTCTCATCCCTGTTCCAAAATCCGTGACTGCGGATCTTGACAATTACCTTACCGTTCGAGATACCTTGTTAGCCGATCAAAATCCATATTTGTTGGTCCGAAACCGACAAAAAAGATTGAATGACCCCAGGCTGCGTTTTGTCTTTCACCGGGCGGTTCATGACACCGGCATTGATCGCCCCAGGCAAGTTATCGGCTCTATGATTTTTGCCTCGCCAATGCCTCACAGCCTGCGCCACAGCTTTGCTGTAAATTTATTAAAACGCATCAAAGAACGCGGCGATTCCCCTCAACATGCACTGCCCGTTTTAGCGACATATATGGGCCATCGCATCTATCAGTATACAGCTAAATATCTGAAGTTCATCGATGCAGAGCAGCGTCAGGGATTGTTTGATTTTGCCAGATCAAAAAGGAAAAATAAATGAGGCTTGAAACGATCATTTACCGGTTCTTTGATCAGTATCTGCCGCGTATAAAGGGTTCCAGCACCCAAACCATCAAGGCATATCGGGACGCTTTTTCTTTGTTGCTGTCTTTTGCCGCAAACCGGCTTTCCATAAAAGTTTCTTCTCTTAGAGTCGAGCATCTCACGCCTGAGATGCTGTTTGCCTTTCTGGATCATCTGGAATCGGATCGCGGGAATGCTGTCCGGACCCGGAACCATCGGTTGGCGGCCATAAAATCCCTGGCCAAAATGATCCGGCTTATGTATCCGGAAAAACGGGAGGTAGCCCAACAGATCCTGGATCTTCCTCAGAAACGCGCCCAAAGGCAACTGATCGGCTTTATCTATCCGGATGAAATCCTGAAAGTTTTTCATTGCGTAACTCTTATAAAAAAAGGCGGCTTCCGAGATTACACCATTCTTCACCTGCTTGAGGACTCCGGTGCCAGGGCGAGTGAAGTCGCAATGTTGGAACTTGAGTATTTTGATCCGTCAAACCATACCTTGATCATCCTGGGTAAAGGAAATCGTTATCGGCAAATACAACTGGAACCCAGAACCGTTGGACTTATCAAGCGCTATATTGCTAAATTTCGCATCAGCCCCAAACCGCTTTATAATCACCGTCTATTCATCAATCAACGTGGCGAAGGAATCACCCGCCATGGTATTTATCGCATGTGTAAAAAATATCTGCAAAAAACCCTGAGCCCGAAACGTCTTAAACATATCAATCCGGTTCACAGCTTTCGTCACAGTTGCGCAGTCAGAATGCTTTTATCCGGAAAAAGTCTTACGGATATTAAAAACCGCCTGGGGCATGAAAACATTCAATCCACAACCGTTTATACACATATGGACTTGACTCGCAAACAGGCAGTACAGAATAAATTTATCGAATACATGAAATCCAATATCTCTGAAGATCCAAAGATCAGCGAATGGGTTGATTGGGAAAATAAAAAGGACATTTTGAAATGGCTCGATAGCCTTTAATGGGAAGGAGACTATAGATGCTGCACAAAGGGGTATATAAAACGCTAAATTATTATGTTGACAGTTTTTTTTAAAAATTATCGTTTTCTTTGTAACTTGTTGTTTTAATAAAGAATTAAAATTTACATGGACCGAGTTGGATATTATAATAATCCCAAAAGGTTAAGCATACTCGCAACATAAATTCTCTTATCGCAGGGTTGAAACGGCCTGGCATTTCTTGTTGTGATCACAACTTTTGAGTATTTTTTTTACCCCAAGATGTTGTGTCATCTTGATATTATAAAAAACAGGCACTGATACGTATAGTTATCGATAGTGTTCCCTGTTGAAAAATTTCGCACTAGTGCCGAAACATAGACACAAGACTCCAATTCATTTTGTGAAGCATGAAAAAGATATTCTTGATTTTTCAGAGCACTCAAGGGTCAAGATAATACAGACTTATCAATGATTTTTCATACATTAAAAAAATTGACATATCTTCAGCATGTCAGAAGTTTTTTTAATGTTTTTCCAACCACAACATATTGATATTGCCATTTGGAACTAATTGGCAGGACTTGCTATTGGATTGTTCAGGGGGATATTGATTTGAGCGGTGAACACTGGTTGCAAACAAGCTTGAATGCAATGGTAATAAAATAGAAGGAAGCATGTAATCAGTGCAGTTGAATTTTATAACAAATTTAATCCAACCCGGCTTTTTTCAATCTTTTCCATAAGGTGCTTCTGCTGACGCCAAGTAGTTTGGCGGCTTTTGTCTTTGAGTAATGAGTCTCTTCAAGGGCCTGTTTTAGAATTTGCACCCCATTGTCGTTTTTCAGGTTTTCCAGTTGTCTTTTAAGGTCAATTGTTTTTTTTGGGGGAGGAGTTTGTTGTTGGTGATGTTGATTTTGTAAAGATTTTGAAAATCTGTATTGAACCAGCTCTGAGTATAGCTTGTCAAAAATTTTATCCGTGAATGTTGAGTTTGAAAGCAACACCAGCCGCTCTGTAAAATTTCGAAGCTGACGGATGTTGCCCGGCCAGGCATAGGCTAATAAATGGGATATACTATGTTTCGGAACATCAATGGAGGATACGCTATGTTTTTTTGAGAAATAGCGGATAAATTCTTTTGTTAATAAGGGGATGTCCTCCGGGTGCTCTCTGAGTGGCGGGATCTTTATGCGTAAAATATTTAAGCGAAAAAATAGGTCTTCTCTAAATCTGTTTTTTGCAACTTCATTGCTCAAATCTTTATTGGTGGCGGCAATCACACGAACATTGATGGGTATCAGTCGGTCGCCGCCCAGTCTCATGATTTCCCTTTCCTGGAGCACTCTTAGTAGCCTGATCTGCACCTGTTTTGATGTTTCACCGATCTCATCGAGAAAAATTGTCCCTTTGTGGGCGATCTCAAACAATCCCGGCTTGCCGCCTTTTCTAGTCCCGGTAAAGGCACCTTCTTCATAGCCGAACAACTCGCTTTCCAGAAGTTGATCAGGTAGTGCTGCGCAATTGATAGATACAAAGGGACGTTTTTTTCGTTTGCTGAGATTATGAATGCTCTGGCATAAGACTTCCTTGCCGGTGCCTGTTTCACCGGTGATTAACAGGTTTGAGTCGGTTCCGGCATATTGTTTTGCTTCCAGAACAATTTTCTGCATGGTGTCGCTTTGATAAAGCAAATCTTCGATCATGTATCGGGCCAAATACCCCTTTGCCAAGGATTTTCGAATCATGTTTTCCGCTCTGACAACTGATGAAATTTTGTTAAAAGTCGACACGCACCCGGCCACTTTCCGGTCTACTTCAAAGGGATGGTGATTCCAGACAAATGTTGTCCGGTTGATTTTTTCCAGATTGTCCGTAATCGGCCTGTTTTCATCTAATGCTCTGGTTATGGATTTTATAGATAAAAACTGATCAATTGGTTTTCCTGTCACATTCTGTTCTTCTAAACCCAATAGTCGTTTGGCTGTGCTGTTAACAGTTGTTACCCTGCCGTGTTCATCAACAGCAATAATGCCGTCTGATGCAGCGTCAATAATGCATCGGTATCTGAGTGTTTTTTTCTTTTCTTCCCGGCTGGCGCGGGCCAGGGATTTGGCGAATTCAATGGTTGACAATATGATCTGATCTGATCTTTGAAATTCCTGGTGAGGAAGATTAAGCTCACGGGCATACTGAATAATTACACCACCGCCGAAAACCACATCATAGCCGTTTTCTTTGGCAAAGTGGATCAGGTCCCGTGCATTATTCGAATCGGAAAAGACAAACTGATCGATTGTAGCACCGATTACTTTCTCTATAATATCCATGCCGTGTATGGTTTTTCGAAACATGGGGAACAGGATTTTCTTTCCCTTTTGAGCGGCCTGCATCAAACATTTAATTGCATCCACAGTGGTGATCTCAAAACAGACAACTGGAATATTCAGGTTCTCCCTTAATATAACTCCGGTGATTTGCCCCACAAGAAGGACCTCTGTTCCATCAGCTTCCATTCTTTTGGCATCCGGAAGGGCTTTGTCCATGGATGTAAAGGAGACTCGCAGGTCTATATTCTTAGCAGATGTCGCATTTTTAACCTGGCCGATTAACTGATTACTGGTGGTCAGCAATCCGAACTTGAATGGTTTTTCTTTCATAACTCACCAATTTTCAATTTGATTGTGAGTATATTGATGGATAGGTGTTTTTGTCTGAATCAACTTGTTTAAGCTATAAAACAATTTGTTTAAAAAATCAAACACAGTTTCAACGTTATTAAATGGCAAAACTATTTTTTGGAATAAAAACCATGTTTATATGTGTGACACGACATACACAATATCCTATTAATAAAGACAATCGCAATGTTTTAGGTAAGCCGAATTTTTTTTGTTTTTTTGTTTGGCATGCCCATTGCAAATTCATTTTATAAATTTAAAATTAAGGAATAATTGTATGACGAATAAAGCCATTGGAATGACAAAAAAACTGGCAGAATTCATTGTTACCACGAATGTTTCAGATATTCCGGATTCCGTATTTACCCACGCTGGGATCGCGTTTATGGACTGGCTTGGGGTTGCTTTGGCAGGTTCGGATGATCCGCTGGTGGAAAAGCTGCTCCAATATGCGGAATTTCTGGGCGGCAAGGAGCAGGCTGCGATTATCGGTCATCCTGACAAAAAAACCGTGGTGCAGGCGGCTCTTATCAATGGGGCGGCTTCTCACGCGCTTGATTATGATGACTCCCTGGCAGCCTTTTTTGGGCATCCGACTGTTACGCTTTTTCCCGGTCTGCTGGCTTTAAGCGAGCTTGAGCATAAAAGCGGTCGTGAATTCCTGACGGCTTACATCATTGGACTCAAGGTTGGGACCGTCATTGCCGGCAGCGCCGGATACGACCATTATATGAGCGGTTATCATGCCACATCCACCATGGGATCTCTGGCATCGGCTTCCGCCTGTTCCCGCTTACTTGGACTGGATGTAAAGGAAACGGTTTATGCTCTTGGAATTGCAGGTACCCAGGCAGCCGGTTTAAAGGAGGTATTTGGTACCATGTGTAAGCCGTTTCATGCGGGCAGGGCATCGGAAATCGGTGTATCAGCAGCCATACTGGCCAAAAACGGGTTCACCTCTGCCGAGGACATCCTTGAAGGGAACAATGGCCTTCTACCGGTTTTGAAAGGATCGGTAAACGAAACGATTATGGAGACGTTGGGGCAAACCTGGGCTGTCGAAGATCTGGCTCAGAAATATCACGCCTCCTGCCATGCCACTCACTCACCCATTGAAGCTGCTTTATCGGCATTTGAAAAAAATAACCTTTCCGTGAGTCAAATAAAATCGATCCGGGTCTATATTTCCAAGCTCGCTTTGAGCGCTGCATTTCGAACCGACGCAAACACCGGCTTGGAAGGAAAGTTCTGTATCCCCTATTGCATGACAAATGCTTTATTGCGGGGAAAAGAAATGACCGGGCCACAGGCTTTCACGGATGAAAAGGTCAGGGACCCGCAAATCAGAAAATTCATGGGTAGGATTTCAACAATCCAAGATGACGCATATCTGGGATTTGAAGCCAGGGTGGAGATCGAGACGGAAGCAGATAATACATATTCGGCATTTTCAGATATTTTGAACGAAATTCCCGGACTGGAAGATAAAAAAATGAAAATTGCCGATAAATTTACCGACCTGGCGACACCGGTGATAGGACAGCAGAAGACCCTGAAAATAAGTGACGCACTTACGAATCTGATTGATTTCAAAGAAATGAATATGTTGACGAAAATTTTTTAAAAAATGACCCCCAATCTATTTAGGAGGATTTAATGAAAAACTATCAAATGTACATTGATGGTCAATGGTGCGATGCTTCAGACGGCAGAACGACCGATGTTATCAACCCTGCAACAGAAAAAGCATTTGCCAGGGTGCCGTTTGGTTCGGTTGAGGATGCGGGACGCGCAATTAAAGCAGCCCATAATTCATTCGAGACCGGAGAATGGCGCAATATGGATCCGGCTGAGCGTTCACGCATATTGCTGGATGTTCTGAAAAAATTTCAGGAGAAGTCACAGGACTTTGCCGCCCTGGAAACGGAAAACCTCGGAATTCCGATCAGTCAGAGTGCTTTAATAAACGTCAGCACGGCCCAGAATCGTTTTGAATGGTTTGCTAAAGCCGCCAATCGGGTATTAGAAGAACCCATGCCCCTTTTCCGCGGTCTTGCCGTAGCAGCACCCTATATCCGTCGAGAACCGGTGGGTGTTTGTGCAACGATAGTGCCTTGGAATGCTCCTTTGGTCCTGGGGGCTCAGGGCCTGGCCGCTGCCCTGGCCATGGGAAACAGTATTGTGATTAAGCCCGCCACGATAATGCCCTGCTCACTGATCGAACTGCTGAAAATAATCGATGAATCGGAAATACCCAAAGGCGTGGTAAACTTGGTAACCGGTTCCGGCAGCACCATCGGTGAGGTAATGGCATCACACCCCTTAGTCGATAAAGTCACCTTCACCGGTTCAACAGATGTTGGCAAGCATGTGCTTTCCCTGGCATCTGAGACCCTTAAAAACACAACCATGGAACTGGGAGGAAAATCAGCCGTGATTTTCTTAGATGATACGGATGTGGATCTTGCCGTCAGCTCTGCGATTTGGGGGTGTTTTGTTAATTCAGGCCAGATCTGCTACGCCACCACCCGCGCCCTTGTTCCCGCGTCAATGTATGATGAATTTGTTGAAAAATTGGTGGAAAAAGTCAAACGAATTAAGGTGGGGGATCCCCAGGACAATACAACAACGATGGGACCACTGGTTTCAGAGAAACAGCGCGCCACAACCGAGCATTACATTGAAATCGGAAAGAACGAAGGTGCCAGGCTGGCATGCGGCGGCGGTCGTCCGGAAGGACTGGGTAAGGGGTATTTTATTGAACCCACGGTATTTGTTGATGTGGACAACAGCATGACAATCGCCCAGGAAGAAATTTTCGGGCCGGTATTGTGTGTAATTAAATACAGTGGTGACGATGAAGCGGTCCGCCTTGCCAATGATTCGCCATTCGGCCTTCTGGGGGCGGTGTTTTCAAAAAATATTGAACGCGCCATTGGCATTGCCGAAAAACTCCGGGTCGGCAATGTATGGATCAATGAGCTTCATTTCATGAGCCTGGATCTTCCCTACGGCGGAATCAAACAGAGTGGTATCGGACGGGAAAGAGGTCTGTACGGCATGTTAAATGAATATTCCGAAATCAAGAGTATCCAGATTGACCTGGGTCATGATCTTTCCCAGCGTTTCTGGCATGGACTGATAGTTCCCCAATAATTTTTTTACACCAAGTATATTGAATCCAATAAGGGAGGCTGTAATGTTTGACTATATTATCATTGGTGCCGGATCTGCCGGATGTGTTATGGCAAATCGGCTTTCTAAAAATTATTCCGACAAGGTCCTGTTGCTTGAAGCAGGGGAAAAAGATTCAAATCCCATCATTAAAATTCCCGCCGGCGTAGCAATACTGTTCTCCCATGAAAAGTTAAACTGGCGCTACTGGACAGAACCCGAACCGGGGCTAAAAAACAGAAAGATCTACTGGCCGCGAGGGAAAGTACTGGGCGGATCCAGTTCGATTCACGGCATGATCCATATGCGCGGCCACGCTGAAGACTATAATGACTGGCAGAAGCTCGGCGCCGAAGGTTGGGGCTGGGATGACGTATTCCCGTATTTTAAGCAGATAGAGAACTTTCAAAACGACAGCAAAGACAAGAAAATGGGATATAGAGGGAGCAATGGTGAAATGATTGTTCGCAATGTTCGTCCGTTAACCATCCTTGCGGATGATTTTATTGAAGCGGCTGTTGCATCAGGCATCCCGCGAAACAATGATTTCAATGGCGTCACCCATGAAGGAACGGGTATCGGACAAGTCAACGTAACGCATAGCAACCGTCGAGTTTCCTGTGCCAAAGCGTTTTTGGATCCTGTTAAAAATCAAAGCAACCTGGAAATCGAGACCCGGGCATTTGTGAAACGAATTCTGTTCGAAGGTCAAAAAGCATGTGGCGTGGAATACGAAAATGCCGACGGCAGTATTATAGAGGCAACATGTGCCAAAGAGGTCATTCTTTGCGGAGGTTCCGTGAATTCCCCCCAACTCCTTCAATTATCAGGAATCGGGGCAGCCGATCATCTAACGCCTTTGGGGATCGATATGGTGCATAACCTGCCGGGCGTAGGTGAAAACCTCCAGGACCATACCTATACGCCGCTGAAATACCGGGCCAAAAAAGGAGTAAGAACCCTTAACGGCAGTTTACGGCCCTGGAAATATCCTGTGCATATGATTCGATGGCTTCTGACTGGCGGCGGCCCCATGTCCTTGAATACATCCGATGCTTATGCGTTTGTTGCTTCGAGTCCGGATGAAGAACGCCCGGATCTTCAGATTTCAATCCGGTCGTCCTGTTTCAGTTATGATGAAGAACGAAATCCGATTGTAGATGATTATGAGGGCTTTTCTTTTAATATCTTTCATATCCGTCCCAAGAGTGTCGGTACAATAAAGATTACCTCCCCTGATGCGAAAGTTTATCCTTCCATCAGGGCCAATTACCTGTCGGATGAAGCCGATTACGATGCAAGGGCTCTACTCAGCGGAATTTTGTGGACGCGAAAAATTCTCGCCAACAATCCGATTGCCTCCCGGGTCGAGAATGAAGTATCTCCCGGAGAAAAAATGACCGATGAAAATGAATTGATAGCGTATATTCGCGAAACCGTGGAGCCGGTGTATCACCCGGTGGGGACATGCAAAATGGGCACGGACAAGATGAGTGTTGTCGATCCGCGCCTGCGGGTTCATGGCATTGAGGGCCTGCGGGTGGTTGATGCCTCTGTAATGCCAAAGGTTACGGCTGGCAACACAAATATCCCAACGGTTATGATTGCCGCAAAGGCTGCGGATATGATTTTAGAAGATAATAAATAACGGGCAGCTCAAAACGAATATAAACCATTTACACCATCACAATAGAAAATCTTTAGGCATGGAGGATAAGATATGGAAACACATCAGGTAAATACCGTTACCGGTCAAGTATCGACAAAGGATCTTGGAACTACGCTGGGTCACGAACATATTCTGTTCGGTTATCCCGGGTGGGAGGGCGACCAAACCATGGCCCCCTTTGACCGAAATGCAATCGTTAAAACATCAGTGGATACATTTGAGCAGCTTAAAACACTTGGCCTCCGGACATATGTGGATGCCACACCCAACGATTGCGGTCGAAATCCTGAAATATATCGGGAGGTTTCTGAGAAATCAGGGGTTCAGATCATTTGTTCCACCGGATATTATTATGAGGCGGAGGGGAGTTCCGCCTACTGGAAATTACGCAGTGTATTAGGTGATATTTGCTCTGAAATGAGAGATTTGTTTGTCAGGGAAATAACCGATGGCATTCGGGATACGGGTATTAAAGCAGGCGTCATTAAAATTGGTTCCGGCCATGGAGAGATCAGTGACTATGAAAAAACGGTTTTTCGGGCCGCGGGTCAGGCCCAGGAGATAACAGGGGTTCCGATTATTACGCATACCCAGGAAGGGACCATGGGACCGGAGCAGGTCAAAATACTGGTGGAAGCCGGGGCTGATCCTAAAAAAATCCAGATCGGACATATGAGCGATAACCTGGATCTTGACTATCAAAAGGCGGTTTTCGATCAAGGGGTATTTGTTTCCTGGGATCGGATGGGACTGCAGGGACTATTCGGCTGTCCCATGGATGACGAACGCTATCCGGTAATGGTTGAACTCATCAATCAAGGATATGGCAACCGGCTGATGATTTCCCATGACAGTTGCCTCAATATTCTTGGACGTCCGTTAGACATTCCAGATGATTTTTTATCCCTGGTCAGTGACTGGCATCCGGCCCATCTGTTTCAGAAAATAATTCCGAATCTGCAAAAGTTGGGTGTGACGGATGAACAGATCCAAACGATTATCAAGGATAATCCCAGACGATTATTTGAAGGCGAATAGAAACTTAACAAAGGAGATTGATAGTGGATAAAGGAATATTGCAGGTTAAAAAAAAAGATCATTTGGCGGTGCTGAGCTTCAACCGTCCTGAAAAAAAGAACTCGCTCTCTATTGACCTGCTGATTGCAATATTTCAGGTGCTTGAGGCGTTTGCCAAGGGAAATGATGTCAGGGTTGTTATTTTCAGAGGAAGCGGCGATGTGGCATTTTCTTCGGGTTTTGATATCAGCGCCATCCCCTCCAAAGCATCCAAGGAGGTTCTGGAAGTCATGAAAACACAGAATCCACTGGAATTAGCATTGGACAAAATAAAAAATTTTAAGTTCCCGACAATTGCCATGCTCAATGGATACGCTTATGGCGCAGGATTTAACCTGTCGATGTGCTGTGATGTCAGGATCGCGGCCGATGATATCAAAATGGGCATGCCGCCGGCAAAACTCGGTCTTACATATCATCCGGCAGGGATTCAACAGTTCATCGAAACCATCGGCTTGGGCAAGACCAGGGAAGTGTTTCTGACAGCCCGGACCTACACGGGCGAGGAGTTGATTACCAACAGGCTGGTGGATTATCTGATCCCCCGAGATAAATTGGAAACCTTTACTTTCGATTATGCGGCAAAAATTGCGCAGAACGCGCCTCTGGCGCTTAAGGGCATGAAGAAGATTATCAACATGTTCGGCCATAATATGGCGCTCAATGAAATTCAGAAAAAAGAAACCGAAAAATTGATACAGGAATCTTTTCAAAGTGATGACTTAAAAGAAGGTCAAATGGCATTTCTTGGAAAAAGAAAGCCGGTTTTCACGGGAAAGTAATCGGGCCACATTGAGTATAACATATTGTTTTTAAAATACATGAAGTAAGACAGGAGATTTTTATGGGCCAGATATGGAATATTGGATATATAACAAAGCAGCAGGCTGCTACAATGCCGGACAAAACCGCCCTGATCATTGAAGATGTCCCGATCACCTACAAGCAACTCAACCAGGAAGTCAACCGTACCGCACATTACCTCCAAAACCTCGGACTGAAAAAAAGAGATCGGGTGGCCTTATTTCTTATGAACTGTCCGGAGTTTGTTTACCTGTATTTTGCCATTGCCAAAACAGGCCTCATTATTGTTCCGTTAAACACACGCTTAGTAGGGCCTGAGTTGGAATACCAGATCAATGATTGTGGTGCTGAAGCATTGTTTTTTAACAGTCGGTTTAACAGCACTATCGAAAAGATCATGGGTCATATTTCGGTTGGAAAAGACAAATATGTTTGCATCAAAGAGCATTCAGGTGACGTTAAGGGATGCCCGGAATGGGCCCTTGATTTTAACGCGCGTATTTCGGATTTCCCTGATACTGAACCGAAACTGGATGAATATGTTTTTTTAGATGACCCCTTGGGCATTCTTTATACGTCTGGAGTAACAGGCGATCCCAAAGGGGCAGTGGTCAATCACAATCAGACTTTTTTTAAAATTCTTAGTCTGAGCGGCACGTCAATTGGCGGGCTTGTTTTTTTAACGCAACTTCCGCTTTTTCATTCTGCCGGGCTGTTCATCAGCCTCTCCATGTGTATCGGTCAGGGAGCCGTCATGGTCTTTAGACGGAAATTCGATCCGGTGCAATTTTGTCTTGATATTGAAAAATACAAGGCCAACGTTGTTTTTGCCCTGACCACCATGTGGCGCTTGATTCTGGATTCCGGCAAACTGGATGAAATAGATAAAGGCAGTGTCATTACCGCCTACGGTGGCGGCGAACGAACCCCAAAATCCTTGCTTGAACGGCTGAAAGAGAAAGGAATCGTAATTCAGGTGGGATTCGGACAAACCGAGAATTCCGCTATGATGATGTTGCCATTGGAGGATGTGGACAGAAAACAGGGGTCGGTGGGAAAACCCCGCGAATGGACCGATATATGGATTGAAGATGAACAGGGTAATAAACTGCCCCCCGGTAAAATCGGAGAAATCGTTGCCATCGGTCCAAAGGTGATGAGCGGATATTGGAATAAGCCGGAGTTGACTGCCGAAACAATCGTCAACGGAGTGCTTCATACCGGAGACTTGGGGTATATGGATGAAGAAGGGTATTTCTATCTGGTGGACAGGGCAAAAGACATGTATCGCAGTGGCGGTGAAAATGTCTATCCGGCAGAAATCGAGAAAGTGCTATTAGGGCATCCGGGAATCATGAACGTGGCAATCATCGGCGTGGCTGATGATAAATGGGGCGAGACGGGAAAAGCCTTTATCCAGCCGGTAAAAGGCTCAACCCTGACCCTGGAGGAGATTCATCTGTTTCTTGCGGGTAAAGTCAGTAAATATAAATTCCCTGCTTATATGGAAATTATGGAGCAGTTACCGTTGACTGCCACCGGGAAAACAATGAAAGCGGCATTGAAAACCAAGCATGGAGTCAAGCTGGACGAATAACCGGCATTTATTTGGAAAAGAAGAAATAAATATGTCGAATACATGGGATAAATTAATCAGCGAAATGAAAGGCGGGTCGGTTTTAGCGCTTTCCAGGTTGATTACCCGGGTGGAAAACAGGGAGCCCGGCTGGATGGATGCCATGCAAAAAATCTATCCACATACCGGCCGGGCATGCCTGATCGGGATTACCGGGTCGCCGGGAGCCGGCAAAAGTACGCTTACCAACCAGATTGCCCGTATATTGACTGAAAAAGGGAAAAAAGTCGGCATCATTGCCGTGGACCCTTCCAGCCCGTTTTCCGGTGGTGCAATTTTAGGAGATCGCATCCGCATGAATGATGCTGGCAACCTGAAAGATGTATTTGTCCGATCCATGGCAACTCGCGGTACGATGGGCGGATTAAGCGCATCGGCCAGGGATGTGGCCAAGATCCTGGATGCGTTTGGCAAGGATTACATTTTGCTTGAAACGGTGGGGGTCGGTCAGGATGAGGTTGAGGTGGTTAAGACAGCAGATCTTGTCTTGGTGGTGTGTGTACCCGGACAGGGGGATCGGATTCAGGCCATCAAGGCCGGGGTTATGGAAATTGCCGACCTGTTTATTGTGAACAAGGCCGATCATGAGGGAGCTGGTCAGGTGGTTGCTGATATCCAAATCATGCTTGATCTTGGATTGGAAACAGGAAATCCCAAGCCGCCGGTTTTACAGACAACTGCCCTTTCCGGAGACGGAGTTGACGAACTGGTGACGCAGATGCTCGAACTGGCAAAAAATATGGTTCATAAAACGTCTTTTCAGACCGAACAAATCAAGGAAGAGTTAATCGGATTGCTCGCCAAAGAGACCATTGATCAGATAAAAACCCGTTGGGAAGCAACCGGCGCGCTGGATAAAGCCGTAAAACAAATACAAAATCAAGAGCGAGATCCATATTCCATCGTACGTGACGTTATGCAGTCATGGATGATGGGAAATTAAAGATCCAAAGAATAAAACACGGAGGGAAAATGTCAGATATAAATGCCTATAAAAGGGATAAAGAAAAATGGGAACAGGAAAAATTAATCCCTGCCGGCCAAAAACTGCATATGGAAAACCCGCCAAGAATGTACACCCCCGCTGATCTGGATGGATTTGATTTTAAGAAAGATGTGGGGTTCCCCGGAGAATTTCCGTTTGTAGCAGGCCGGCATACAATTCCTTTGCTTAGTGCCTTTTGGGGACGGGGGAAAACATTAGGGGCGGGCAAAGCAATGAAGACTGCTTTCGGATATTCGGGGTGCGGGACCGGTTCTGATTTAAGAGATTTTTATGAGACGGAAAAAGGAAGAGGCCTGTCCGCAAGGGGACCCAATATCGCGTTTGACCTTCCCACCCAGATCGGGCTGGATTCGGATGATGAAAGAGCTGAAGGGGAAGTAGGCAAAGTCGGTGTGGCAGTTGATACCCTCAAGGATTTTGAAACCATATATGAAAATTTTATTGGAGACAGGGGGCTTGATAAAATTTCCTCCAACTGGACGATCAACGGAACGGCCAATATCATCCTGGCCATGTACATTGCCCTTGCGGAAAAAAGGGGCATCCCGCAGTCAAGCCTTCGGGGCACACCGCAAAATGATATTTTAAAAGAGTTTATTGCAAGGGGCACACAGACTTTTCCGATAGAACACTCCATGAGAATGACACGGGATACCATCACCTATTGCACCGAACATATGCCCAAGATGAATACCATCAGTATTTCGGGTTTTCATATGAGAGAAGCCGGTGCAACACGGGTTCAGGCCATTGCGTTTACTTTTGCAAATGCCATGGCATACATTCAGGAAGCCATTGATGCGGGGCTGGATATTGATGCGTTTATCGGACGTACATCATTTTTGAACTTCGGCGGCGGGATGGAGGTGTTCAAGGAAGCCGCTGCAAGGCGCGCGGCAAGGGTTGTCTGGGCAAAGATTATGCGGGATAAATTCAAATCCCAAAATCCCAAACACTGGATATACAAAGAAACCGGCGCCGCACTGGCCGGATTTTGGACGGCAACAAAGCAACGGCCATTGAACAACTGGATCCGGGTGGCCATCGGGGCGGCTTTTTCCGCAATGATCGGGGATGCACCGGTTTTAAGCCCGCCTTTTGACGAACCCCTGGGCCTGGGGCATAGTACGGAAGCCGGGCAGTTTGCCGGGGATGCGGCACGAATTATTATCGAGGAATGCAAACTGGGAGATGTTCAGGACCCCTTGGCCGGATCATATTATTTTGAACATTTAACGAAAAAATATACGGATGAAATATCGCAGACGCTTGAAAAAATCGATTCCCTTGGCGGCACAATCAAGCTGGTCAAAGACGGATGGATGAAAAATGAAATAGTTAGAAGTGCAGTGGCGTTTGGGAAAAAGATGGCCACCGGAGAAGAAATCCAGGTCGGTGTCAACAAATACACCGAAGACGATGAAATCGAAATCATTCCCAAACTGACCCCGATGTATGCATCTATTGACAGAGATTCTGCGGAAAAAAGACAACTTCAAAACCTGAATAAGATAATGGAAGAAAGAGACGGGAACAAGGTCCGGTCCTGCCTTGAAAAGATTGAAAACGCCGCAAAAGATGAAAAGATGAATCTGATTCCGCTGTTTGTCGACGCGGTTAAGGAATATGCGACGATTGGTGAAATCTGCAATTCATTAAAAAACGTGTTTGGCGAAGCACTGTAGTTATTTTGGAAAATGAATATTCAAATCATTATGTAATGAGGAAACAATGAATACAAATAAAAAAATAAGAATACTCATGGCCAAGGTCGGACTTGACGGACATGATAAAGGCGTTTTGCTGATTTCAAGCATATTACGAGATGCAGGGATGGAAGTTATCTATACGGGGTTGCGGCGTACACCAGCCGAATGCGTGAATACGGCCATTCAGGAAGATGTGGATATTATCGGGATCAGTATTCTTTCAGACGCCCATATGTCAATTGCGAAAAAAATGGTTGCCCTGATGAAAGAAAATGAAATTGAAGATAAACCGCTTCTTATGGGGGGGGTCATACCTGATGAGGATATTACAAAGTTAAAAGAGATCGGGGTGGCCGGTGTTTTTACCCAGAGTTCGACATATGAGGAAATGATAAATTTTATCCATTCAGCCATCAAAAATTAGATTTAAGGAGAGAGATGAAAAATATTTTACAGGTTCAGGAACTGGTTGATATTTTAAATAATGACAAAGAGTTCAAAATAGCCGCACGATTCTGGTCCGGCGGCTTGATTATGAAGATTGGCAAAAAGATACTCTCCATCAGTATTGATGACGGGGTTCCCTCGGCAATTCCCCCGGCAAATTCCGAAGGCGTATTAACGCTTAAAGGGCCGATGGATATATGGGAACCTCTGTTGTCTATGATACCGCCCCGCATTTTTAATGATTTGGCTCCGTTAAGGGCACTCGGAATGACCGTTGAAGGTAGCCGCACCACCTTGGCGCAATACTGGCATGCGATTATGCGGGTGATCGAACTCATGAGGCCCCAAGATCCTGATGCGCGTACCAAAGTTACGGAGTCCGGCGAGATACCTCGGTTTGACACACCCGTTGGGCGTTATATCCACCTTAATCTGGAAGGCTATGATCACCGGGTATATTTTGAGGAAGCAGGCAATGGCATACCTTTGTTACTACAGCATACTGCCGGCTGTCACAGCAGCCAATGGCGCCACCTGTTCGAAGTGCCTGAAATCACCGACCGCTTCCGCCTGATCGCCTACGATCTACCGTTTCACGGGAAATCGATTCCCCCGGTTGGCAAGCGCTGGTGGACGGAGGAGTATCGTCTGACAGGTGAATTCACCCGAAGCGTTCCCGTGTCTCTTGCTAAGGCGATGAACCTGGAAAAGCCAGTCTTTATGGGGTGCTCCATCGGCGGTATATTGGCCCTTGACCTAGCCTATCATTACCCGAATCTTTTTCGGGCCGTGATTGCTATCGAAGGCAGCCTGCGGATTGGCAGCGATGATGAGGAAATGCTACCTTTTATGTGGCACCCGCAGGTAGGAAATGAATTTAAGGCCAGCGTCATGCAGGGACTGATGTCACCCACCTCTCCGGAACCGTTTCGAAAGGAAATCACCCAGGCATATGCTTCCGGGTGGCCGCCGTCATTTCTGGGTGATCTTTACTACTACATGACAGAGTATGATCTTACCGAGAAGGCTGAAGAGATAGACACCGGTAAAGTGGGTGTGCATATTTTATCCGGCGAATATGACTGGATTGCGACACTGGAAATGGGTGAACATGCTCATGAGACCATTGAGGGTTCGACCTGGAGTGTTTTAGAAGGTATGGGCCACTTCCCCATGTCCGAAGATCCGGAAAGTTTTTTAAAATACCTGATGCCGGTTTTAGACGGGATCGTTAAAAATGGAAAATAAAACGGAGGCAACAACATGGTCACTTATTACAGCAAAGCATGGCTGGAAGCAGGCAAAGAAGCACTTAACAACTCTGAAAAACATTTAAAGCAAGGAAAAAAGTTAAACGGTATTTTCGATTTCCGAATTCTGGACGGCCCGGACGGCAAGGACCGTCGCGGCACCTGGGAATTTGAAAATGGAAAATGCCTTAATGTATCGTACGAATGCCAACCAGCGCCGTGGACCGAACTCAGGGAAATGCCGCTTGATTCCGGTCATGTGGGGCGCATTTCCTGTCCGTTTAGTTTATTGGCCAAATTGAATAAAGGTGAAATGAGTCCCATGAAAGCTTTCACAACGCCTGAATATATACTTGAAGGTCAGAAAATGAAATTCATCACGATGATGACAGCCCTCAATTCGTGGAATGAACATGTTGCCCGCATTGAATGTAATTATGACTTTCAGGCGACAGATAACAAGGGCAATGAAATATAAAAAGGAGTTAAATGCGACCAGGAATAGCGAAACTTCTCAATGTAAAATATCCTGTGGTTTTAGGCCCTATGCGCCTGATTACCCTGGGCAAGATGGCGGCTGACATTTCCAATGCAGGCGGATTTGGGATTGTTGCTGCATCAGGACTCTCAAATGACAGGCTTCGAAATGAGCTTGAAATCGCGGGTAAATATACGGAAAAACCTTTTGGCGTCAATATACCGGTATACCGGCCAAACGCCTATGATGCCCTTGAAATTTCAATAGACGCCGGAGTCAAAACGATTTACACATCTGCCGGCAATCCGTCAAAACTGATGGGGCGCATAAAGGAAGCCGGATTAAACGTGATTCATAAAGTATCGTCAGTCAAAACTGCAAAAAAGGCGGAAGAAGCAGGCGCGGATGCTATTGTGGCCATGGGTTTTGAAGCCGGGGGGCATGTAGGCAGGGAAAAAATCACGACATTTTGCCTGATACCCAAATTGGCCGATATCCTGAATATCCCGGTGATTGCCGCAGGAGGTATTGCAGATGCGCGAAGCCTGGTGGCAGCCTTTGCCCTGGGAGCAGAAGGTGTTGAAATCGGTACCCGGTTTGTTGCGACCGAAGAATGCCCGGTTCCCGATTTTTTTAAGCAAAGGATAAAGGACGCCGACCTTGATGACACCCTGCTTATTGGTAAAGATACAATGCCGATCCGTGTATTAAAAAATAGAGTAACTGCCAATATGGCAGGACTTGATGATAAAATCCCTGATGAGGAAGGGGCAACGTCGAAAACAGCTTGTTATGTACAGACAGGCGGAGATATGGATTCCGCGGTCATGCCGTGTGGTCAGGTGGCAGGACAGATAGAGCACGTAGAAAAAATCAGCAAAATATTGGACGCAATGTTTAAAAAAGCCGGCTTTGTATCACAAAGATTGGAAAAATTATTTTAGGAGAATAAAATGGAATTTACGCATCTGTTATTTGAAATTAATGAACATGTGGCGACCATTACTTTGAACAGGCCGGAGAAATACAATTCTTTTAGTGGTTTAATGCGGCAGGAAATAGTCGATGCGCTAGAAGTTTGCGCAAACAGTGACGATGTTCGTGTTGTATTAATCACCGGAGCCGGAAAGGCCTTTTGTACAGGCGGTGATGTCAGTGAATTCATGTCCGGAGATACAAAAGCGCTCGAAAAACAGGTATCAAGTAGGCGTCACGCCATGTGCCGGGCAGCGCTGTTAATTAATGAAATGGAAAAACCGGTGATTGCCGCCGTCAATGGGGTTGCTGCTGGCGGGGGATGCAACCTGGCCCTGGCGTGTGATATCCGGATTGCAAGCCAAAAAGCAAGGTTCGGACAAGTATTTACAAAAAGAGGCATCCATCCAGACTGGGGCGGCATCTATTTTCTGCCAAGAGTTGTCGGATATGCCAAAGCGGCGGAGCTGATATTTTCTGCCGACTTTATTGATGCGGATGAAGCAATTAAAATCAGGCTTGTAAACAAAGTGGTTCCCCATGAAACGTTTATGGCTGAAGCTCTGGGCCTTGCAAAAAAAATTGCCGCTAATGCGCCAATTCCTGTTGCCTTTGCAAAAAGAGGACTCCAGAATTTTCAGAAATGGGATCTTTGCCAGGCCCTTGACTATGAAGCGTATGTGCTTGAGGTCGTGATGAAAAGCGAAGATATCATTGAAGGGTTTGGGGCGTTTCTGGAAAAAAGAGAACCTGTATTCAAAGGTAGTTGATCTGTTACAAACACCTTTTTGATAACGGAATTAAACAACGGAATAATGATAAGTCTTTTTTTAAGGCAATGCCTGATGGGTTGAATAGTATTTAAAAACGACAGTAATGCAAATTTTTTCAGAAGTGCAGAATATCGATAACTATAAGCCCCGTCGTCTGTTTTTTATATTATCGTGATGACACAAGATCTTGGGGTAAAAGAAATAATCAAAAGTTGTGATTGCCCCGAAAAATGCCAAACCTTTTTTACCCGTTGATAAGAGAATAATATCATAAAACCTCTGCTTCGGTATCATTGGTTTGATTTGTGATAAGATTCAACAATACTGATGGTATTGTTCATTTTCTAGGATACTGAAAAATCCACCTTGCTTGCCAGTTCATCCCATAGTGCGATCTCTCTCAAATCCTGCACATAGCTTCCGCCAGTCTTTACAACCAATATTTCAAAATTTGTTTTTTTAATGAAAATTGTTTATAGAAAGGAAGTCAAAAAGCAGATTCTATTTAGTAAATAAGCTCGGCATTTAATGGAATGGATAAAAAAAACGAAAAGTGAATTGATCGATCGTATCAGAAGGTAAAGAACTTGTTTTTTGTCCGCCATAAAGGATTTCTATTAGATTAAATATTTAATATCAAACATAATAAGCGTTATAATAATCGGAGCAACACTATACTAAGGGAAATTCAGATTACTGAATTTTTAACAGGTGCACAATGGGGACGGTATTCAAATATTTATTTTTACTTATTTTTTGTTCAATGCTCATATCTTGTACCAGTATTGATAAAGAGTTTAGAACTGCAGCACAGACAGGTGACTTATCAACGATCAAGACATTGATTGTTTCGGGTGTCAATGTAAACTCTAAAGGTAAAGACGGCCAAACAGCTCTAATGCAGGCATCCTTAATGGGAAATAGTGAAATTGTATTGGCCTTGCTTGTTTCAGGTGTGGATGTGAATGCAAAAAACAATGCGGGCGCAACAGCCTTGATGTATGCATCGTCGTTTGGAAACCTCGGGATTGTCGATGCTTTAATACTCAAGAGAGCTGAAGTGAATGCAAAAGATAACAATGGTTGGACATCTTTAATGCTTGCTTCTCTCGGGGGATATAAAAATGTAATTAAAAAGTTGCTCGATTCAGGCGCTGAAATAGATGCAAAACATAGAGATGGTTCAACGGCTTTAATGATGGCTTCTTTAAAAAGCTATAGCGAAAATGTTAAGATATTGCTTGAAGCTGGAGCTAATGTGAACGCAAAAAATAATAATGGCTGGACCGCATTAATGTTTGCTTATCAAAAGAATTGCCGAAAGATTGTCGATCTATTAATTGAAACTGGAGCCAATGTGAACGCAAAAAATAATAATGGTGAAACAGTTTTCGATATATCTAACCATGAAGAAAAAAAAGAGCTTATGCCTATTGCAGAAGATACCCTAATCTTATTTTCAGGAAATGAACCAGCAATTATAGCACCGTCATATGACATTGAAATTTTAAAAGTTGATGGGCAGAAGGTGAAGATTTCTCCAAACAGATCAAGCAAATATTGTTATTCAAGTGTTGCCATTGAACCTGGGAATCATAGGTTAATTGTTAATTTGCCAAATTGGGATGAAGGAAGCATATTTTTTATAGACACCTTTGTTGTCAGTGGACAATTATATTCTCTGAAATTTGAGATCACCGCTAAAAAATTTAGTTTTGGGGTTTCTTGTGATGTATGGATTGAAGATATTGTAACAGGCGAGAGAGTAAGTACTTATTACTTAAATGTTAAATGAATTTTTGATAAATCTTTATGGAGCCATATTAATTCGGCATTTAAAGTGATGGATGCTTGTGAAAGCCTTATTTCCAAGACATTGACAAAAAAAGGCCTCCCTGTGCGCATCCACGCAATTTTAAGCGACGCTGGTTGGTTACAGCGAAGTTGTTTTTTGTCAGGGAGGTTGACAATTTGTAACATAATTCTGGATTGATGTCAAATGCATAATAATTTCAGTAATTTATAAAAAATCTAGACTTTTTGGTTGTAATACAGTATGTTACGGACGCGTCCGGCAGTTAATTTAAACTGCATGGAGGTGACTTATGAATTACAACAAATTTTCAAACTGGATTTCAAAACAAATCAAAGCTTCAAAGCGACTTAATCCTGTGATTACTGCATATATTATTTTTCTTATGGCCTCTTCAAGAAAGCATACCCTAACTGCTGCTGCAAGATTTTCAGATTCATCAAAATCCAAATACCATTACTTTTTAAAGGATCACTCTCCGGTAGCTGTTTATGCTTTAAATGAACTGTCAAAAAAACAAGCCCGCCAATTTTCTAAAATAAATAAAGGATTGTCTACCGGCAACCTGCCATGGAATATTGCTATCTCTGTTGATGCCACAATCCAGAACCGGTCAAGTCTGCATACCCAGAATTCTAAACGGTTTAATCATGGCAAAGGATTTGTTGTCGGTCATCAATGGACAAATATTATTTTACATATCAATGATAAAGTGATCCCGTTGCCACCGATTCCTTTTTATACCAGGAAATATTGCAAACAAAACAAGATTGGATACCAAACTGAAAACACGCGCGTCGCAGAATATCTCAGTCAGTTATCTCTTGAAGAATATATTGGGCCTCACAATCCTGAAAAGGTGGTTGTTCTTGCTGACAGCGGTTATGATGATCAAAAAATTCAAAAAGCAATCGCCGTTAAAGAATGGAATTTTATCATAGCGTTAAAATCAACAAGAAATGTTAAAACTGAAACAGCATATCACACCACAAAAAAAACCGAGGACTGGAAATCAGTCACCGTAACCTTCAAAAATAATCGCAAAATCGGGTGGAAAACCATTCAAGCGCCAAAGAATGGTGGGAAAAAGAAGCGGATGGAATTCCGCGTAAGACAGATCACAGGCTATCTTAAGAATTTCGGAAAAGCTCAATTGATTTGTTCGCAATTTAAAACAAAGTCCAATAAAGGACGAAGAAAACACCTCGCATGCAATGATTTGAAGGCAACCCCCAGGCAAATCGTTATTGGCTACCGGCTTCGATGGGCAATAGAAATATTTCATAAAGAAATAAAAATGTTTCTGGGGTTTGAAGATGTATCGGCGAAATATTTCAGTTCTGTCATGTCACATGTTCACTGGGTTTATTGCGCCTACATTCTATTGAATTCGTCTCCACCGGGCATTCCAATAGGAATGAAATCAATGGCGGAAAAGCAATTAACAATCAACAGGATCATTGAGAACAAGAGTTTATCAGTGATAAACCAAATCTTGACGCAGGTTAAAGGACCACAGCGATTAAAAACCCGCATCCATAAGGCTCTCAAGGGAGGTAGTATTGTAGAATCCCTTTATTTAAAAGAATTGGCAGGGTTTTAAATTATTTTTACTGAACATTTAAGTATTAAAGTCCGTGAGGTTCAGGGGGGCTATGTTACGACTGATGAGCGTAAAGCAAAAATTTCTTATCAGGGGCAATTGATTACCGTTGAACAGTATGC
>Ga0307991_1000597_pt1 | contig 26094 bp, 10 predicted proteins | sample EllFjometagen131_FD_203146 | JGI IMG/M metagenome (GOLD analysis project Ga0307991, IMG submission 203146) | Marine microbial communities from Ellis Fjord, Antarctic Ocean - #131 | ecosystem: Environmental > Aquatic > Marine > Unclassified | place: Southern Ocean | collected 2014-10-08 | reverse complement strand
AAATTGGGCTAATTGATAATACGATCTGAATTTTCCTTGATGATTGAATTTAGATCCTTTTAAAATCGAATTCATCGTATTCTTTTCCAGGGTCATTTTCTCAAATTTGCATTCTTCGTATACAAATATAATTATTTCTATTAATCTATTTAAACCTCCGTTTAAGGAATGATTAAATAATTTAATTTTATTATATTTCTTTTCAATAGATGTTATAACTTGAAGGTCTTTTTGCGAGAAACTGCTAAAAATTATTCTAGCGCATTTTTTAAACCAAGCATCTTTATCGGTAGTTTTTAAAAAAAGATATCGATTGATTTCATCTAAAATCGTTTTTTTTAAAGATAAAAATTTATACCTTATATCTTCAATAAAACCAAGTTCTTTATAAGATAATATTTTCGATAATGAAACCGTTTTACAGGTGTATTTTTTAAATGGATTGATTTCATTTAAAAAATATTTTTTTACGAAGAAATAGGGGTCATTGCCGGGATTTTTAAATTTATGAAAATTATTAATGTATGCCGGTATTTCTATAGGATAGTTCGGAGCTAATTTACAAAAAAGCCATGCACTGTCAGTAAAATTGTACTCAGGCCAGCCCGTTTCTATTAAAGATACGCTGTTGTCATGAAGATATAAAGCAAACTTTTTACAAAGCTGAGATAATTCTTTTAGGGTAAAGTAGGGAATAATCCCGTTTTCCTGTTGGTGAATCAAGTGTTCCCGGACATAATATTTATTCACATCACCTAAATACTTTTTTTTAAAAAGATCCAATGCCCTTAATGGTGAGAGATATTTTAGTGATTCTTCAAAATCTGGAGAGAATAGTATATTTGAATCGGCTCCAAAGGTATCCTTAGCAGATAAAGAATATGTTTGGTCCAAATATCTTTTTCTTTTCGGGGTGACCAAGGTTCTTTTTAAGATAAAGGAAATTTCTTTGATAATATTTTCTTTATCGTTTTTTTTTAATCAGTGCAATGTCAGGAGTATCAGAATAATATGTTTTATAAATACTACAAGCCTTAGTACGAATTAATGCTTCGATATCTTTTTTCAATATTCAATCACCTTATTTTAAAATTGCAAACATTAAATATTATAAGATATTAAAATTGAAATTCAAAATAAATAAGCTCATTGTTTATTTATTATTTCAATTCTAACCTGATCCCTGATATCCTCTAATTTATCAGGACATTTTTTGCAATATTCCGTGATTTGATTTAACTCACTTTTTGCTATTTTCTTTTATTTCTAGCAACCTGTAACCGCATTTAGCGATTTATCGCTGAATATCAGAAACAATATATAGAAAGTTCGAAATATATTTTAAAAAAGAAGGATTTTGTATTTGTTTTGTCGTAATAGTATAAGGTTATAGAATAATTAAAAATGATCAGCTTTTTACTCTATAGATGGCTTGATAAAGTTAATTATTAATTCATTAAGTGTGACAAAACCATCTCTTGATATATTAAGTATTTTCCCCTGAATAGTGATTTATTGATAGAAAATATTCAAAATTACTCAAATTTATAACCCACGTCCACATCTTGAATAATTAAAAAGGGAGGAATGTTTTACAAATATGCCAATAATATTTGATAATATTGAAAACAAATTAAAAAAAGGCCTCAATAAAACCCTTAGTAATTCAAAACGCGCTGATTTCTGTATAGGGTATTTTAACTTAAGAGGTTGGGGACAGCTATACGAACAAGTCGATAAATTATCAGGAGATTATCTCCCTGAAAAATATGAGGATGATAATAATTATTTTTGCCGTCTCCTTATCGGAATGCAACGTCTTCCTATCGAAATACTGGAAGAGTATTTTTCAAGAGATGAAAACAATAAACTTGATAATTCAAGTGCAAATGAATGTAAAAAGAAATTGGCAAAAGAATTACGTGAGCAACTTACTATAGGAACCCCAAATAATTATGATGAGATTGCTTTGAGAAAGTTAATAAAACAGCTTAAAAACGGTAAGGTCAAGGTGAAATTGCATTTAGAATATCCGTTACATGCAAAACTCTATCTCGCATATCGGGATGATTATAACAGCCCTGTTATTGGTTTTGTTGGGAGCAGTAACCTTACATTTGCGGGAATTTTAAAACAAGGCGAATTGAATGTTGATGTGGTAGAACAGGACGCAGCGGTCAAATTATCTAAATGGTTTCAGGATAGATGGAATAACCGGTGGTCAATTGATATTACTAATGAACTAATAGAAATAGTAGATGAAAGTTGGGCATCTGAAAAAATAATACCCCCATACTATATCTATTTAAAAACAGCATATCACCTCTCGAGCGAAGCTCGTGCGGGTATATCAGAATTTTCTTTATCAAAGAGGTTTAGGGAAGAATTATTTGAATATCAAGCTAATGCAGTAAAAGTTGCTGCTCATCACCTTCATAAGCGGGGCGGTGTTATTATTGGAGATGTTGTTGGGTTAGGAAAAACAATTACAGCAACTGCAATTGCAAAAATATTTGAAGATGATTTTTTTCTTGAAACCCTAATACTTTGTCCTAAAAATTTAGTTACCATGTGGGAAGATTATGTTCATGATTACCAATTAAGAGCAAAAGTAATGTCCATAACACAAGCCCAATCAAGACTAGGCAACGAAAGAAGATATCGTTTAGTTATAATTGATGAAAGTCATAATCTGCGGAATCGTGAAGGAAAGCGATATCATGCTATACACGAGTATATACAACTTAATGATAGTAAAGTAATTTTATTAACAGCAACACCTTACAATAAGAAATATTCGGATTTAGCTAATCAACTAAGACTATTTATTGACGAAGAAAGCAATCTTGGGGTAAGCCCTGAGAAGTTTATAAAAAGTATAGGCGGAAGGATTCAATTTTTAGCACAATATCAGTCCAAAGAAAACACGATTGCCGCTTTTGAAAAAAGCCCTTTTTCTGATGACTGGAATGAGATAATGAGGCTTTTCTTAGTGAGACGAACAAGAAGTTTTATTAAAAATAATTATGCTATTAAGGATAGTGAAACAGGAAGATTGTTCCTTAAGTTCCCTGATGGTTCAAAGAATTTTTTCCCGGAACGGATTCCTAAAAGAGTAGATTTTTCTTTTACGCGAAAAGATAAAGATGACCAATATGTAAAATTGTATTCAAAAAATGTTTTGGACACGATAGATAAAATGAGATTTCCCAGGTATGGATTGGGACAAGATATTTATGTTAAAGATTATCCACCTGAAAAACCGGAAAAATCTGAAGAAATAATTCTTGAAAATCTAGGAAGGGCAGGTATTCAATTGAAAGGGTTTGCTCGTACTAATCTTTTTAAAAGACTCGAAAGTAATGGCTACTCTTTCCTTTTATCTGTAAGCCGACAGTTGCTTAGAAATTGTCTTTTTCTTTATGCTATTAATAACCACAAACCATTACCGATTGGAAAACAGGAAACTGCCACTATTGATGATTATCTTTTTTCAGATGAAGAAAATAGCGCTTTGGCAAAGATTATGGATACCGAAGAAGAATATATGCAAAATGCTGAAAGTTTTTATTTAGAATTGATAAAGAAACATAAAAAACAGTATGAATGGATTCGCAGCATCTTCTTTACCAACAATCTCAAAGAAGATCTTATGAATGATAATGAGCTTTTACTCAAAATTATCAATATTAATAAAAAGTGGAAACCTGAGAATGATCGTAAACTTTCTGCTTTAAAGGAGCTTTGTAATACTTTTCACCCAAATGAAAAACTACTGATATTCAGCCAATATTCAGATACCGTTGAATATATTTACAAAAACCTAAAAGGTAAAATTAATGGTTTAGAATATGTAACAGGTGGTTCAGAAAATCCCACTTCAATTGCTTACAGATTCAGCCCGGAAAGCAATAAAAAAAATAATGAGATGTTCAAGTCAAATGAAATACGTGTTTTGATTTCTACAGATGTCTTAAGTGAAGGGCAAAATCTTCAGGATGCTCACATTGTGGTTAATTATGATTTACCCTGGGCGATTATCAGATTGATACAGCGAGCTGGACGGGTTGACAGAATTGGCCAAAAATCCAAAGAAATTATTTGTTACTCTTTTTTACCGGAAGATGGGGTTGAAGATATATTAAATTTAAGAGGACGTTTACAGCATAGAATCAAAGAAAATGCGGAAGCCATTGGTTCAGATGAAGTCTTTTTTGAAGGAGATCCTATAAATATAAAAGACCTCTACAATGAAAAGGCCGGGATTCTTGATGATGAAGAAGATAATGAAGTTGACTTGGCTTCATATGCTTTTCAAATTTGGAAAAATGCAACAGATAATAATCCAAAACTAAAAAAAATTATTCCTGATTTACCTGATGTAATTTATTCCTCAAAAAGAAAGACAGAGTATGTAAGCCCAACTGGGGCTATCGTTTATTCTAAAACTGCACAGGAAAATGATATTCTCACCTGGATAGATACAAATAAAGAAATTATCACCCAATCTCAATTTTCCATATTGAAAGCATTAAAATGTGAACCTGATGAAAAAGCAATGCCTAAAATGGAATGCCATCATGAGATTGTATCCAAAGCCATTGAATACATCAAAAAAAATGAAAAAGAAATTGGGGGTCAACTTGGCAGAAAAAATGGTGCCAGATATAGAGCCTATATGAGATTATATCGCTATATAGAAGAATACAAAGATACTCTATTTGTAACAGAAGAACTAAAACGTAGCATTGAAGATGTTTATCGATATCCTCTTAGAGTATATGCCCGGGAAACGATTAACCGTCAGCTAAAAATTGGTATTTCTGATAGCACCTTGGCAGAGATAATTGTTTCGTTAAGAGATGAAGGAAAACTTAGTCTTAAAAATGCAGATGAAATAAAATATAAAGAACCAAAAATTATATGTTCAATGGGGATTGTTAATCATGAATAAAAAACATTTTTTGAAACATATAAAAGATTTTGATTTTAAAAATCTGTTTATAAATCTTGGTTGGGATAATTTTAGTAAAGAAATACTTATAAATATAAATGGTTACAAATATTGCCTTCATGGAATTGCAGAAAAAAGAGGATTTGCCATTGTTGTATGTCCTCCTGAAAGCAATGGTGAGATACCCCAAAAGTCAACTAGAAAAAAGATTGAAAGCCGTTTATGTAAACTTCACCAAGAACATCTGATAATTTACCAGGACAAGCAACATGAAAAGCAAATTTGGCAGTTTGTTATTCATGAATTTGATAAACCAAGGCGCGTCAGAGAGATTCCATATTACAATTTTCAGGATCCGGAGAAATTATACCAAAGAACTCGAGGATTACTTTTTAACCTAGAGGAAGAAGAATATATTACCCTAGTTGATGTTAATGCACGGGTAAGAGAAAATTTGGCTAAAAATTCAGAAAAAGTAACCAAAAAATTCTATGTCCAATTTAAAAAAAATTACGCTTCCTTTCTTTCATTCATTGAAGGCATCGATGATTTTATTAAAGATGAAAACAATCAAGATAAACAGTGGTATGCTTCGATTATGATGAATCGGTTAATGTTTTGCTATTTTATTCAGAAAAGAGGTTATCTTAATAATGATGTCAATTATTTACAGAATAAGCTAAAAGAAGTGAAGCAAAAAGCTGGGAGAGATAGATTTTACGATTTTTACAGGATATTTCTTATTCAGCTTTTTCATCAAGGTCTTAGTAGACCTGAAGAGGAAAGAAACCTGAATGTAGAACTGGGGAAAATCCCTTATCTCAATGGCGGCCTATTTGACGTGCATGAACTTGAAAGGAAATTCAATTCAATTCAAATCAAAGATGGAGCATTCAAAGAAATCTTTGATTTCTTTGATAAATGGAACTGGCACCTGGATACTCGAATCGAATCAACAGGGCGAGACATTAATCCAGATGTATTGGGTTATATTTTTGAAAAATATGTAAATGATCGAGCAGCAATGGGCGCCTATTATACGAAAGAGGATATTACTGAATATATTTCTAAAAATACCATTATTCCAAATTTATTTGACAAAGTGAAATTAATTTACCCGGAAGCTTTTGAAGAAAAGGGATATATTTGGTCATTCCTTAGAAATAGTGGAGATGCTTATATATATGAAACAGTAAAAAAAGGTATTCCGTCAGAGTGTGGTCTTTTTGATGATTTACCTGAAGATATCAAAAAAGGATTTAATCCGGATTTAGAAAAGAAAATAGTAGACAATACAAAATCTCATCTTTTTGAAATTAGAAAAACCTGGAATCAAAGAGCACCTTCTGAAATTGCCTTGCCCACCGAACTGTATCGTGAAGTGATTGAAAGGCGTAAGAAATATGCTGAAATCAAGAAAAAAATTGAGCAGGGAGAGATTACAGAAATTAATGATTTTATTACTTATAATCTTAATATTAGGCAGTTTGTACAGGATATTATTGAAAATACTGAAGATCCAGTTTTAATAAGAAACTTTTTCAAAGCAATTGCTGGTAATATGAAATATAAGGAAGCCAATGAAAAGTTAATTAAACCTATATCAATTCTTGATCCGACTTGTGGTTCAGGTGCTTTTCTCTTTGCCGCGATGAATATTTTGGAACCACTCTATGAGGCCTGCATAGAGAAGATGGAACAATTTACTTCAGAATATCCCAGGAGATATAAATTTTTTCATAAAGTACTTGCAGATGTGAATAGCGAAGAACATCCAAATCTCAAGTACTATATTTATAAGTCTATTATTTTGAAAAACCTATATGGTGTTGATATCATGCATGAAGCTGTAGAAATCGCCAAACTGAGATTATTTTTAAAAATGGTCGGTACAGTTGAAAGCAATATTAATAAACCAAATTTTGGTTTGGAACCATTACCGGATATCGATTTTAATATTAAAGTAGGTAATACACTGGTTGGTTTTGCAACTGAAAAAGAATTATTTTCCGCCATAAAAAATCATGAAGATCTTTTTCTTTTTGATGATGATAAATTAACAAAATATATAGATGAATGCAGTATAGTTGCCACTGCTTATAAAAGGTTTCGAGATGAGCAATTCATTATAGATAAAAATACAGAATCGCAAAGAAATGCGAAATCTCAATTACAGAATAGATTAAATAATTTGAATAAAAACTTAAATAAATATCTAGTCTCAACTTATGGTATAAAACAATATGAAGATTTTGGAGGAAATACCAAACTTTTTAGTTCGGATGATACTTTAAAACAATACAGCAAAGAGTACGAGAAATGGCTAAAAACACACCAGCCATTTCACTGGTTTGCCGAATTTTATGAGATTGTTAACGAGAATGGAGGATTTGATGTCATTATTGGCAATCCGCCTTATGTGGAATATTCAAAAATAAAGAAAATTTATAAGATAAATAATTACCAAACAATAACTTGTGGAAATTTATATGCAAATGTTGTTGAACGTTGTCATTTTTTGTTGAAAGAAAATTCAAAAATTTCTATGATAGTTCAGTTACCAATAGTTTGTACAGATAGAATGAAACCAATACAAAATATCTTAAAGAAAGAATATCATTGCCAGTGGTTTGCAACTTTTGATGATAGACCTGGAAAACTCTTTGATGGATTAGAGCATATACGCGCAACAATATTTATTGTTGAGAAATTTCAATCAGATAATCCAAAAATTTACACAACTTTTTACAATAGGTGGTATTCTGAAACACGCCAATGGTTGTTTGATTTTCAAAGCTATCTAAGCAATCAATCAAGCATTTTTAATGGTACAATTCCCAAGGTAGGAAACAAAATTGCTGCAGAAGTCTTAAAGAAAATTAAAGAAAAAAAAGAACTATACGAGGAATTGGCACATCAATATAATAACAATATATTGTACTATCATAATTCTTCTCAATATTTTATAAGAGCCACATTGCTTCCTCCTTATTTTTGGAATGAAAGAGAAGGAAAAAAGATATCTGTACAGATTAAATCATTACATTTAAGTAATCATAAAAAAGCATCCATGCTAAATGCTAGTTTAAATAGTGCTCTATTTTATTTTTGGTTTATCATTATGTCTGATTGCAGACATTTAAATATGCGGGAAATTAATAATTTTCGAATTTCTTTAGAAAGTATTGCATTAAATGACTTAATAAAAATAAATAACGATTTAATGGAGGATTTAAATTGTCATTCTCATCGAAAAGAATGTTTCTATAAATCAACTGGTAAAGTAATATATGATGAATATTATCCCAAAAAGTCAAAACATATTGCTGACAAAATTGACAAAATCCTTGCCAGGCATTATGGATTTACCGAAGAAGAATTAGATTTTATTATTAATTATGATATTAAATATCGAATGGGCGAAGAGCTTTTTAATAATAACAATTAGGTAAAATAATGATAAAAAATGACTTTGTACCTTTTGAAAGAAAAAATAACGAAAATAAAGACCTATTATTTCTGGGCAATAAAAAGATTTTAGAAAAATACAAAACAGCTTTCTTATGCTCTAAAAAATGTCCTTCTGATATAGTGATAAAATCGCTTGATTGGGCAATTGAAAAAAAGAATAATGGAGAGTGTGTAATTTCTGGATTTCATAGTCGTATAGAAAAAGATGTGTTTAATATCTTGATAAAAGGCAAACAACCCATTATTCTTGTTCTAGCAAGAGGAATGAAAAAACGATGGCCAGTAGAAATAAAAAAGGCAATTAAAGAAGAAAGATTGCTCGTAATAAGTCCTTTTGAAAATAATGTAAAAAACATAACCCAAAAAACTGCAAATAGAAGAAATGAATTGATGGCTAAAATTGCCGATGAAATCTTCATAGCTTACTATACCCCAAATGGTAATATACATAATTTAATTGAGATACTAAAAAACAAAAAGATTTCTTCTTTTTATTAGGAATTAGTTTTGCTTAAAATAATAGGACTAAATAAAGTCTAAGAGGTGTTGTGATTAATGTTTGAGCCACGTGACAAACGCTATTTGTCATTACAATTTAGAGATAAAATTTATTCAAAGAAAGGAACTGAATTTCAAACCTTCTTCGAAAATATTATGAGAAAATATTATAGTGATTTTCGAGTAATAAGACCTTATGGCAAAGAAGGCGATAGAGGTAATGACGGATATAGGAAGTGTGCCGGAATATATTATCAAGTTTATGCTCCCCATGAACCAAAGGTAAAACAAGCTAAAGCAGCAAGGAAATTAAGAGAAGATTTTTACAAAATTAAAAATAACTGGGATAAAATCTCAGAAATAAAAGAATACTATTTTGTTTTCAATGATAATTATGAAGGTTCTACTCAAAAACTTGAAGAAGCAATAACAGAATTAGAAAAAGAAAACAGCAATATTAAATTTAATATTTTTATCGCAAAAGATTTAGAGGAAATATTTTTTAATTTAGATAATGCTGATATTTTAGAACTTGGTTTTGATATTGATTTAACCAAAGCTATTTCAATTGCTTTTAAGTTATTGGAGAAAATAAAGATTGAGATTGATAAAGAATATTCAAAGACTGCATTGAATATGCTTGAAAATAATAGAGAGATAGTATTTGACTTAAATGATGATTCTCTGAAATTAGAGTATGAATTAATAGAAAGTAAATGTTTTCAAAAAATAGAAAGAATAGATATAGCAAAAGAAAAATATAAAAATATCACCAAAATATTTCCAAATAATCCTCGAGCTTTTTTATATCTAGCGGAGATTTCTCTTCAGGAGGATAATCTAAAAGAATATAAAGAGTTTTTAAAAATTGCTGAAAAAATTGATTCAAAACATTGGTTATTAAAAATTGTAAAATTAATTCGAAGAATACATTTAATAGAAAAAATTGATATAAAAGAAATAAATGAAGAAGAATTTCCAAGTCAAAAAAGAATAAAAGCTGCTTTTTATCGTTTATATGCAATTTTGCTTAAACTTTCAAAAAATAAAGATAAATCAGATTATTTTATAGAAAAGGCAATAAATCTTAATCCAAACGATTATAAAAGTGTTATTACAAGATTATCATTTAAGGTGAATAGAGTTTTGTCAAAAGGGGATTCGGACATAGATGAAGAATTAAAAAGATTTTTAAAAGAAATAAATGAAATTGAAAAAATATTTCACAGTTTTGGAGATGTTGGAGCAAGAAATATGGCAACATTAAATTTAATGAAGCTTGATTTGCTTTCCAAACTTGAAGATATTTCAAAATTTGAGGACATTATACTAGACACTCTCAAATTATGCTTTAATTGTTATTTTGACAAACATCTCGATCAGATTATTTCATGTTTAGCTAAATACTTGAGAATATATGGTGAGGATTTTGAAAAATTATTAGATTACATTGAAGAAGCGAAAAAAGATATTTCTGATGAATTGGCAAGGTCGCTTATATTTCAATTCAATATTAGAAATAGTCTTTTGGGGAGAGGAAAAAGATTTTTTAAGAAAATTAATAAACAAAAATATATTGATTTTATAAGTGATATAGAAAAAAGAAATGATGAAAATATTTTGAATTTTTTGAACAATGATAAACAACTGGCAGTTGTAATCGCAGGAACAATGCTGAATCTTCCAGATTTAAGGAAAAAAATAATCGAAAACCTGCCTGATAACAAAGAAATGCAAAAAGAAAAATTATTACTTCTATTGAACTATGATGAGAAAAATTTCAATGAAGCCTTTTCAATTTTAAAAAATATGGATATATCTAAATTACATTTTTCTGAATGTATACCAGCATTGAGAATTGCCAAAGAGAAAAAAGCATGGGAATTTGGAATTGCAATTATAGAAAAACTTTTAGAAAAAGAGAATAATGAAAAAAATATATTTAGCCTTAATTCAGAATTATTTCATGCTTACTATAATCTTGAAAAATATTCTGACATGATTAAAATTGGAGAGGAATTATTAGAGAAAGATTTAACTGAAAATATGATGGATGAAAAAAACAAAGAAATTTTACTTGCCCAAACAATTAAGGCTTGTTTTGAAAGAGGAGTAATTGATAAAAATAATTTAGACAAAGCTAAAGTATTACTTGAAAGATACCCTTTAATAAATCCAAGTTTTGAATTTAAAATTAGTGTCGATACGCAAGTTTACCTTAGAAATAATAATCCACAAAAGGCATTAGATTCTATAATTGAAGGAGTGAAAATAAAGAGAAAGCTTTCCTCTGAAGAATATGCAAGATTATATTTTTTACTGTTTATTCAAATTTGGGAGTTGATTTCTCTTAATATAAACGATTTAGAAAAAATAGAAGAAAATACATTTGTAAAGTTGAAAAATAAAGATGAATGGTATTTTATCGGGAGAGGTAATGAGCTAGATGCGATTAAAATATCAGAAGTTAATGATAATTATACACTTTTTATTAATAAAAATATTGGCGATGAAATAGTTTTTAAAAGTTATTCCGCTAAAATTCAAAAAGAAGTTATAGAACATATATTTTCAACAGAGAAGTATTTATTTTGGCAAGTCAATTACAATTTTCAAAAATTATCTCAAATTAACATTTTCAAAGATATGCAAGCAATCGAAATACCTAAAAAAGAAAATGGTATTGACACTAAATACTTAGATGCTTTTTTTAAGGATATATATGGAAAAACGAAATCTTTTTTTGAATTATATTGTAAGGAAAGACTACCATTAGCGACACTTGCCATTTGTGAAGGTGGACTGACAAATGCAATTGGACGTATTACCCGAGAGAATAAGGGATTTATAAATTTCAGTTCAGGAACTAGAGAGGAATTAGAGCGTCAAAAGATTACTGCAAAAAAGGTGGTTAATGGTAAAGCATCCTTTTACCTTGATGGCACATCCGCGCTTGTATTATCTGAAATGGGTTTCTTAATCAGAATTTTACCTTATTTGACTAACTTAAAAGTTTCTCAATCTGTCATTAATCTATTGATTAAAACAGCGAAAAAGTTCAAACCTTCTAATGGAACAATTGGCTATATGTATTACTCTCATGGCAAGACAATTGTGTCATCAATCGAAAAAGAACAAAGTGAATCTATTTATATTAATTTTGTTGAAAGCATAAAATTACTTGAGTCAAAACCAGAGAATATTGTATCTATTTCTCAGGCTAATAAGATTGATTGCTTTTCGGAACAAAAAGTTCCTACTGAGCTAAATGATGCTTGCATTTTAGCGCAGAAGGAGAATATACCAATTTTAACGGAGGACTATCTTTATCTAAAGATGAATGAAGTAGAAACAAAAAAGAAAGCGCCTGAATATTTTTCTTCATTGATATTATTGAAAATCCTTAATGATCAAAAAAAAGTTAGTTTTGGCGAATATCTGGATTATTTTGGACATTTATCTTCGTATAGATTTAGATTTTTATCATTAAATTCAGATGATTTAGAAAAAGCACTTCTAGGTGATCGAAAAATAACAAATGTAAATATTCAGAATATAAGAAAATTTAATTTTTCTCTTATACTGTCTGAAGAATATGGCGTTTCATTTCATAGTGCATTACCTGTATTAGCAAATTTTTTATATAAGATTTTAATAGATGATACAATTATTCCAGATATTGTTGAAAAAACATTTATTGAGATAATTAAAAATTACCCTATGGAAAAATATAAAAATATACTTAGTCATATGTTGATAGAAGTCTGTGTAAAAAAAATTGAAAAAGATAAATCAATATTTATTTTAACTAGAATAAGTGACTTCACAAAGGAAAAAATAAAAAGATTAAGAAAAGCAATGCAAATATTTGGTTCAAAAATTTATTATAGAAAAAATCTTATAAAAAGGAACTTTTAAAGCATGAGGTTATTTGATTCGTTAGAAAAAATCGATTTAGTTAAGCCAGGCGAATATTTTAATTTGATAGAATCGCGAAAGAATAAAGGAAATAAGGCAAAAATATTTCGAAATAATAAGAAGGTAAAACAACTAGATTTATACTGTTTTTTGAAATTGAATTTTGGAGAACCTAATGGATTTTTTTCATTATTAAGAGGGGACCATTCAAATAATTTTATAGAATGGCATTATAGTCTAAAAATAGATGATATTTACACTTTGGATATTATGGGTTCTAAAAGATTTTTAGAGTTCCATGTTTCTTCAATTAATAACAACGTGGCTTTAGATAATTTTAACGAGATTGATTTTTTTGCATCTCTAAACAATCAAATTTTTTTAAATAGAAAAGAAATATACAAAAAAAAGAATCAGCTAGAGTATTGGGTAATATTTCTTAATACATATAAACGTCTGAAAGATACAATAGAAGAGTTTTACCAAAAATACCAAAAGTTAGCCCTACAAGATCCAGAACCTCTTCAAACAGAATCTCCATTAGTAACTAAATTAGAAATTGATAGGTATCAAAGTCAAACAAAAAACTTAATAAAAAATATACTCACAAAGAAGAGTTATGGAATTGTATTAAGAATGCTATTTCCTGTTCTAGGCGAATCATTAGTAAATTTAATTATCTTTATTTTAGCCAAAGATGAAATTAAAAACGACAAAAGACTTCTGGATAATATGTTTAGAAGCCAAATTGATATCCGAATTAAAACTCTTTATTTAAATTGTAACAAAATAGAAAAAGCTTATGACCAAAATGATGAAAGATTTAAAAACTTTTTAAAACTAATGAATAAAAGAAATGATTTTTTGCATGGAAATATTCTTCCAGCTATTAATACTTTTGATGAAGTATACTTTGATGGTAAAATACCATTTTTTGAAGAAGAGAAGGATATTGTAATGGAATATGTAAAGCAAAATTTATTTCAAGTTACAGAAAAAGAGGTTAATCAAGATTATCAAACAATTGAACAATTTAAAAACTATATATTAGATAATATTTCATTGCCAAGTAGAGATGAAATCAAATTAATATTAAATAAAGGTGATTTAGGTTGGAATAAAAAAACTAAAAGAATAGGAATACTTTTTGATAATGAATTATTGCAGGCTTTTATGATCAAGGGAGATGGGCAATAAATAGATTTTTGATAATGCCAAGTTAAACGGTTTAATTTAAAGAATTAAGTATAATATTTTAGCAATTGTAAAGTTCTTATTAGAAAAATAAAGCTATTTAGAATAAGGAGTAGAACATAGAGGTACGTTTCCATATTGCAAAAACAGTACAAAAATTCCAATTTGTTTATTAAAAGGAGAGAACAACAATATGAGCAAAACTGTATTCACAAAAGTAGATTATAGTTTGGATAAGTTAATCAATTCTATAGAGCTTGGTGACATTGGATTGCCGGATATCCAACGTCCTTTTGTTTGGAAGAATGCTAAAGTACGTGATTTGTTCGACTCCATGTATAAGGGTTATCCCGTGGGATACTTGTTACTTTGGCAGAATGGTTTAACTGCAGATGAACGTTCTATCGGAACGGATATTAAACAAAAACCTCCCAAACTTGTTATTGTCGATGGACAACAGCGATTGACATCTCTTTATGCTGTATGTAAAGGTATTTCCGTTTTTCGCGAAAATTATGAAAGTGAAAAGATTTATATTGCCTTTAATCCACTCGAAGAAAAGTTTGAGGTAGCCGACGCAGCTATCCAGCGTGACACAGCATATATCCCGAATATATCAAAAATATGGAACAAGGATTCTGATATCTTTGAATTTGTTGACGATTATTTATTAAAGCTTAGAACATCCCGAGATTTTTCAAAGGAAGAGGAGAAAAAAATTAAAAAATCCGTTACAAAACTACATGGTCTTTTAAGTTTTCCATTTACCGCACTTGAGCTTTCGGCAAATATATCTGAGGAAAACGTATCAGATGTTTTTATCAGAATTAATAGCAAGGGAACGCCACTTAATCAGTCGGATTTTATCCTAACGCTAATGTCGGTTTTTTGGGATGATGGGCGCAAGGAATTGGAAAATTTTTGCCGTGCTTCAAGAAAACCATTAAAAAATAAACCTTCACCATTTAATTATTTTATTGAGCCGGACCCAGATCAACTTCTTCGCGTGATTGTTGGTCTAGCCTTTAAACGTGCGAGGCTTCATTATGTCTACTTAATACTACGTGGTAAGGATTTGGAAACAGAGAAATTTAGTAATGAACTAAGAACTAAACAGTTTGATGTTTTAAAAAAGGCGCAAGAGCGGGTGTTAAACTTACAATATTGGCACGATTTTATGAATTGTGTAAAACAAGCAGGTTTTAGAAGTAGTAAGATGATTACTTCTCAAAACAACTTACTTTTTTCATATATATTATATCTCATTGGTCGAACAGAATATCAAATTGATGAGTTTCAACTTCGACGTGTTATCACACGCTGGTTTTTTATGTCTAGTTTAACTGGTCGATTTACAGGATCACCTGAAACTGCTATGGAATTTGATTTAGCTCGTTTCCGTAATCTTGAAAATGGTGACCAGTATCTTGAAATATTAGAACGCGAATGTGATGTAACACTAACAAATGATTTTTGGAATTTATCATTGCCCAATAATTTGGCAACATCTTCGTCGCGTAGTCCCTCACTCTTTGCATATTATGCTGCATTGGTCTTGTTGGATGCCCGTGTATTATTTTCTAACTCAAAAGTGTCGGCATTGCTTGATCCATCAATTCATGGGAATCGTTCGGCCTTAGAACGTCACCATCTTTTCCCAAAGGATTATTTAAAAACAATAAAAATTATTGGTATTCGCGAAACCAATCAAATTGCTAATTACGCATTGGTAGAATGGGGAGATAATGCAAAAATATCAAACCAATCCCCCGCAGAGTATCTTTCTGAATTAAAAGATCGTTTTGAAAAAGACGAATTATCCCAAATGTACTACTGGCATGCTTTACCAGAGGATTGGGAGTTTATGAATTACTATGAATTCCTTGAAAAAAGGAGGGATCTAATTGCAAAAGTCATTAAAGAAGGCTATCAAACATTGACCAATAAAAAAGTACAAAAGCTATCCTTTGGAAAATTAGATCTGAACCAATTAGTTTTGACTGGTGAATCGGAAGCAGTTGAATTCAAAGCTACGTTAAGAACAAATTTACACACAGGTAATAAAGATCCACGCATGGAATTTGCAATTTTAAGGACAATTGCTGGTTTTTTAAACACCAAAGGTGGAACTTTAATTATTGGAATGTCTGATGAAAGCGAACCAGTTGGTGTCGAGGTAGATAGTTTCTCCAATGAAGATAAAATGAGTTTACATCTAGTAAATTTAATTAAAAACCGGATAAGTCCACAAGTAATGACTTTTATACATGCCCATTTTGAAGAGTATAAAGGAAAACGTATAATGGTAGTGAAATGTAGTAAATCTCCTTTAGCAGTTTACGTAAAAGATAGCAAAATCGAACGGTTTTATCTTCGTACAGGTCCGTCTACAACCGAACTAAGCGCGAGCCAGACGCAAGATTATATAAAAATGAAATTTTCTTGATTATATTATAAGTAGAAGGATAAAAAATCCTTCATTCTTGACAAATAATTTAAGGGAAAAGTCAAGGGGTGCTGAATTTCATAACGAAATAAGTAAAGAAAATTATATGAAATATGGCAATAAGCAGAAATTAGAGGTAGGTAGGGATATGAGGAAAAGTGATATTGCAAGACCACACAATATTGAATATGGTAGTTAGTTATTATATGCTAAAAATACATAAATGTTACAGATGTATTGAACCCAAAGAAATATTTGATTTTTTTAATTTATTTTGTTATACAAAAAATGTAAGTTTAGTAAAATAAATATTCTATCCTACCGTTTTTAGTTTTAAACTCCAATATTGCTAGAGTGAATGGAAATTAAAAAACACATAAGAATGTGGACTTTTGGAATTTAATTAGAAGAATCAAATATAAATTATTAACACCAAAAGTCGGATTTAATAATTTTTCGTATAAATATTATTTTTAGGGGGTATTTGTAAAATATTAAATATTAAATCTTCAGATTCATTAAAATTTATCAAAAATAAAGCTTTAAAGTTACTGGATTATCTTACAGAATTAGAGCATCTTAAATTAAAAAATGTTCGGAATCTTAAAGATTACCAAAGTGTCCTTTGGCTGAGCGAAATTCCCGATGATTCAGAATGTTGTTTTACTCGTGCATGGGGGAAAAACGAAGATTTCGATGAAGATGTTTGGATTTATATTAAAAAATATAGTGAACCAGTTTTAGATGGAATTCCTAAAATATGTGAAAAATGGATTGATAGATTAACTTTAAAAAATACTAAAGACATTCCTGAGCTACTTCCAAGCATTATCATTCAAGAAAAAGTAAAAAACCCCGATACAGAACCAGAGAACTCACAAGTAGATGAATTTATTACAGTAAATAAAACTATTTTATTGATTGACTACCCTGAAGTTTCTGAGAAATGGGAGGAATTTATTGAATCAAAATGGTTTTCCTGGGTGGATTTATATCAAAAATGGCAATCTGTGCAAAGAGTCTATGCTAAACTTTTTTCAATTTACCAAGAGCAACAAAAACTTGGAGAGCAATACGAACTTATTCTAGGCCTTGGTCTTCTATCTTGGCGTTCACCTTCTGATCACATTACAAAACGCCATCTTATTACAGCGAAAGCATTATTAACTTTTGAAGCAAGATTAGGCAAATTTACCGTAAGGCCTGCTATGGACGGTGCTGAAATGACTGTTGAACTTGATATGCTCGACATCGAAGATCAACCCCTTAATTTGAAACAAACTGTCATGGAAGGAGTACTTACCGCTAAAGACAATCCTTGGGATCATTCTTCTATAGATTCTGTACTCAAAGTTATTACTAATTCTCTTGCAGATAAAGGGCAAGGTGAATATTATAATACTTTAAAAAATAAAAGAAGTGCAGGAGAAAAACCTATAGTAGAATTTGCTCCTGCACTAATACTTCGAAAACGGTCGATTAGAGGATTAGAACAAACGCTTAAAAAAATAAGGGAACAGATAGAATCAGATGGTGAATTTCCAGCAGAATTTACTAATCTTTGTGAGGGTAATATAAATAATGGTAACAATGCAGGCGAATATAAAAGCAACAATACAAAAGTAGACCAAAATATTTATTTCCCGAAACCATTTAATAAAGAGCAACGTGAAATTATATATAAACTTCAATCTAATAAAGGGGTTCTTGTCCAGGGACCCCCTGGAACTGGGAAATCTCATACTATAGCAAATCTTATTTGTCATTTTCTTGCCACCGGAAAACGGATATTAGTAACAGCTAAAACACCGCGTGCTTTAAAAGTGCTATACTCACAAATGCCTGAGCAAATACGGCCATTATGCATTAGTCTATTAGGGAATGGTTTAGAAGAGAAAGAATCATTAGAATTAAGTGTTAATAGCATCCTTAATAAACAAGATAGATGGAATAATAGTTCAGTGCTAGATAATATTAATAAATTAGAAAACAAAATACAAGATCTTAAATCTAAAAAGGAAGAGACAAATTATAGGATACGTTCAATACGTGAATCTGAAACCATAGAACAAAGTATTATTAATGGAAAATATCGCGGTACATCTGCAAAGATTGCTCGACTTTTAAAAGCGGAATCCGAGAAGTTTAAATGGTTTGTAGATAAAATTAGCTTTGAGCAAGAGGTTCCATTATCTCAAAATGAAATAGAAATATTGCAAGAAAATTTAAATCTTCTTAAGCCCGAAATAGAAGCGGAATTCCAATTACATCTTCCCGATTCCGAAAAAGATTTACTTTCTCAGGATGAATTTACAGATATAATAAACCAATATAATAAAGCTGAAGGTAATTTTTTACCTAAAAAGAATTTGCTTAATTCTTATGAAGGACAAATTTTAATAAAAAAATCTCATAATGATATCGTCAAGATAATAGATTCTGTTTCAAAATTAATTGAATCAGTTGATAACATTGAGAAACGACAAATACCATGGACTAAACAGGCTATATTTGACGTATTAACAAGCAACGATACTATATGGAAGGATTTATTGGGTATTCTATCCGAAAAAATGAATGGTTTAAAAGAGCGTGCTAAAAAGATATATGCTTTAGAGGTAACTATTCCTAATGCTCTTAATCGGAAAAAAGTGTTTAAAGATGCTGTAGTTATTAAGAAACATTTTGATGAAGGTGGAAAAAATAAATGGTGGAGCTTTAAAAGTAAGGAAATTCGCAATTGTAGATATATTACCAAAGATGTTAATATTGACTTACAACAATGTAACTCCCGTGAAAAATTGGAGTTGCTAATTGAATTTCTTTCAGTAGAAGAAGCCGTAGATTGTTGTTGGAATCTTTGGAAAGATAAATTAGAAAGAAGCTCGGAACCAACTTTTCTACAAGTATCAAAATTAGAGGAAATGCAAAATATATTAATTGATATTGTTTCACTTTGTGAATCTTTAAAAATTTCAAAAGAAGCTTTAAGTTGTACTCAGGAGCTTGCAAGTGAGCTTTTATGGCATAATTTACATAAAGTTATCAGATTACAAACTACTTGTCAGGCTGTTATTTTGAGTAATAATTTCAATATAGTAAAATTAAAATTGCAGCAATATGTCCAAAAAATTGAATTGATTGCTCATTTACCAAATGTACACCCTATAATCAAAGAAATCCTAATAATTATTCAAGAAAAAAATATTAAAACTTACCCAGATTTATTGAGAAGAATTAGCAATCTTAAAAAGCGCTCACAACGTGTAAAAAGAGCGAGAGATCTTTTCCAAAAACTATCTGAATTTGCCCCCCTTCTTGCACTAGAACTTTCTCAAAATTCTCAAGGGGCGTTATTTGAGTTTAAAGCTCTTGAAGATGCCTGGAATTGGGCAAGAGCAAATTCATGGTTAGAAGATTTTATAAATAAAGATGACCTTCCAAGCCTCGAACGTAGTTTTCGCCAAATTAATAGTGAAATTGGCAAAAACCTTGCGGAGCTTTCGGCTTTTTTAGCTTGGAAGTTTTGTTTTAGTCGCATGGAAGATAAGCATAGAAGTTATCTAGTTGGATGGCAACAAGCGTTCGAAAAGGCTAAAAGAAAATATAGCAAATATAGAATTCGATACATGAGAGATGCACAACAACAACTCTCAAAATGTAAGGATGCTATCCCCGCATGGATTATGCCTCTTCATCGTGTATATGAAACAATTGAGCCAAGTCCTGGAATGTTTGATATTATCATTGTTGATGAAGCATCGCAATGTGGACCCGAAGCCTTGCCATTGATCTATTTGGCTAAACAAGTGCTTATTGTGGGAGACGATAAACAGATTAGCCCGGAAGCGGTTGGTGTAAACAGAGAACAAGTATTCCGTCTTAGAGATGAATATTTAAATGATTTTGAACAGGCCGATTCTTTTAGTATTGATAATAGTCTTTTTGACCATGGAAAAAGACGTTTTAGTAATCCAGTTGTACTTCTTGAGCATTTCCGTTGTATGCCCGAGATAATACGTTTCAGTAATGACCTCTGTTATCAAACCTCTCCACTGATCCCGTTAAGGCAATATCTACCCCAAAGACTTGAACCTTTAAAGGCAGTTCAAGTTTCTAACGGATACCGAGAAGGAAGTATTAATAGGGTAATCAATCGCCCTGAAGCGGAAGAACTAGTTAAAACTATTATTTGTTGTTGTGAGGATATTCGATATAAAGATAAAACTATGGGAGTTATCACTCTTCAAGGAGACGCGCAAGCCTCCCTTATTGAAAGTATGCTGCTTGAAAGACTTGGTGCAGAAGAAATGCATGAGCATAAACTTATTTGTGGTAAACCGTATAGTTTTCAGGGAGACGAACGTAACGTTATTTTTATTAGTATGGTAGCAGCACCAAATGAAAGAATTGGTTCTCTGAGTAAACCATCTGATCAAAGACGATTTAATGTTGCTGCAAGCCGCGCAAAAGACCAGGAATGGCTTTTTTATTCTGTAGCTCGAAATGATTTAAGCTCAACAGATTTACGCAAGAAATTACTCGAATTTTTTGAAGATCCGAAAAAATCTATGTTTCCTTCTGATATTAATATAGATGAAATACGTATGCAATCGCACAAAGCGAATAGACAAATAGAAAAATCACCACCTCCTTTTGAAAGTTGGTTTGAAGTTGATATTGCATTAAAAATAGCTTCTAAAGATTTTCGAGTTATACCTCAGTACCCAGTTGGCGGGAAGCGGATTGATTTGGTTATTGAGGGAAAAAAGACAAGACTTGCGGTAGAATGTGATGGAGATCATTGGCACGGAGCAGAAAAATATGAAGATGATATAGCGAGGCAAAGAGTTCTTGAAAGATGTGGCTGGCATTTTCATAGGATTAGCGAGTGTGAATACTATGCAAATCCAGAACAAACTCTTAAAAGGCTTTGGGAAGAATTAGAGTATATGGAAATTTATTCTATAAAGGTAGGGGAAAAAGTGATTCCTACTGGAAAAGAAGAGTTTTTTGGGAAAGTACAAAAGGTAGAAGAAAAAGTAGAAATTCCAATACAAGACCATTTTTTTACAGATTCCAAAAATAAAAAAATAGAGGAAGTAATAGAAAATAATCAGGAACAAGAAAAGAGGGAGATTAAAAAGGAAAAAGTAACTCCTATTGTTAAAGTAGGAGAGAAAGTTATTTCTCCCCTTAAGAAGGTAGAACAAAAGGTCACTCCTCCTATTATCGAAACCGTAGATATAGAAAAACAGATAGAAGAACAAAAAATATTGCTTGGGAAGTACAATCGTTCCAATACTAAAACTACTAGACACCCTCAAGGTATAAATGCTAGTTGGATAAATAAAGTAGAAGTGAAAATAAAAGAACTTGAGGCAAGTAAGGGAGGCTCCGTTAAAGGTGAACCTGCCGAAGTAGATGATCATTTAAAAAAGATTCAAACTCCTTCACTTAATAAAACAAAGGAAGAGATTAAGGAAGGCTTTGAAATTGGAAAAAAGAGAACATTGAAAGATTTGATTAAAGAAGGAAAAGAACAGGGCTACTTATCTTATAAAGAAGCAGAGAAATATTTAGCCGAGGACATTTTAGATGTGAGTAAAGTAGTAGATTTATACGATATTCTAAGTAAATCCGGGATTGATTTAGTTGAAACTGAGGAAGAAGGAAATTCGCTAGTCAAAGATAAAGACACATGAGAGAAAGACGAGAAAATCCACCCTTCCAAAGAAAGATTTGATTTAGAAATAGAATTGGTGAAACAATTAGAATTAGATGATTCTGTAAAAATGTATTTAAAGGAAATAGGAAAGATAAAATTATTAACAGTTAAACAAGAAGTGGAGCTGGTCAAAAGAATACAAAAAGGAGAACACGAAGCCAAAAAAAGATTGGAAGAGTCAAATTTAAAGTTGGTAGTAAGTATTGCCAAAAGATATGTGGGTAGGGGAATGCTATTTTTAGACCTGATCCAGGAAGGTAATATGGGTCTAATCAGAGCAGTAGAGAAGTTTGACTACAAAAAGGGATATAAATTTAGTACTTGTGCTACCTGGTGGATAAGGCAGGCAATTACCAGAGCTATAGCAGATCAAGCCAGGACTATTCGCGTTCCTGTTCATATGGTAGAGACTATTAATAAATTAATAAGGGTGTCACGCCATCTCTTGCAGGAATTAGGACGAGAACCGACTGTTAAGGAAATAGCCAAAAATATGGAAATTACTGAAGACAAAGTAAGGGAGATATTAAAAACTGCCCAGGAGTCTATTTCTTTAGATACTCCAACCGAGGAAGAAAAAGACAGCCGTTTAGGAGATTTTATAGAAGATAGGGAATCACCAGATTCTCTAGAACCTGTTTCCTTAGAGACTCTAGGAGATTTTATAGAAGATAAGGATTCACCAACTCCGCAAAAAATTGCTAATTATACTCTTTTGAAAGAACAATTAGACGATGTCTTAGAGACTTTGACTTACCGAGAGAAGAGAGTGTTGAAATTGAGATTTGGAATTGCCACTGATCATCCTCATACCTTGGAAGAAGTTGGTAAAGAGTTCGGGGTAACTCGAGAAAGAATTCGTCAAATCGAAGTCAAAGCTTTCAAAAAATTAAGATATCCGAGCAGAAGCAAAAGATTAAAAGACTATTTATAGAATAATATAGAAATACATTCCATTTTCTTAGACAATTAATATTTTTGTTTTAAATTGGATAAATAGGAAAGGTGTGCCAGGTCAATAATTAGATAATTTTTAGCGGAAAACCTATGAAGTCTGAGGAGTTTCTTAATCAGATGTTTTGGGCTTTAAGTATTACCATAGATAGACGCCCTAAAGGAAGACCTTGCAAAATGGAAAGCTAAACCATAGAAAAAAATAGGGCATATCTCTTTAAGCTGATCATTTTTATAAGAACTTTTGATTATATAAATAAAAATAAAAGAAAATTTAAGCAGGAGAAGAAATATGGAAACAGAAAACATTGAGTATAAACCTTCTTGGAGAGATGAATATCTCAAGGTAGTAGTTGCTTTTGCTAATAAAGATGGTGGAGAATTAATTATTGGGGTAGATGATAATGGTAATCCCATTGGGGTTAAAAAATCTAAAAAATTGTTAGAGGATATTCCTAACAAAATTAGAAATAAACTTGGAATAATACCTTCGGTTAAAATTGAAAAAGTGGACAATAAAGATATAATTCATATCTTTATTAAACCTTCTTCTGTATCTATATCTTACAATGGGAAATATTATATTAGAAGTGGCAGTAACAGCTTCGAATTAAAGGGAGAAGAACTTACTAATTTTTTAGTAGTAAAATCCGGTAAGACCTGGGATGAGTTTATGGAGGAGAAAGCAGGTTTTGATGATATTGACCTAAAGACAATCGATGAATTTAAGAAATATGCGGCAGATAGAATTCCTTCTATTGTTACGGAAAAAGATTATCAGATAATTCTTGAAAAATTAAACTTACAGGAAGATAAAAAATTAAAAAAAGCAGCAATTTTGCTTTTTGGTAAAAATCCGCAACGATTCTATACAGCTGCTTATTTAAAGATAGGAAAGTTTATAACCGAAACAGATATTCAAAGTAGCGATATTGTCAAGGGGAATCTTTTTGAGCAAGTGACAAGTGCCCTGGAAATATTACGGACAAAATACCTGATAAGTAATATAAAATTTGAAGGAATTCACAGAAGAGAAATTTTAGAATATCCTTATGAAGCTCTCAGAGAGGCGATTATCAATGCTCTAATTCATAGGAATTATTTAGGAGCTTCTTCTATTCAGATAAGAGTATATAGTGATAGATTAGTCATCATGAATGAAGGAAAGCTTCCCCCTGAAGTTCCGGTAGAAAAATTAAAAACAGAACATTTATCCAAACCAAGGAATACTCTTTTAGCAGATGTTTTTTATAAGGCAGGTTTTATAGAAAGCTGGGGGAGGGGAACAATCAAGATCATGGAGAAATGCCAGGAACAGGGACTTCCTGAGCCTGATTTTGAGGAAGAACATGGCGTGATGAAGGTTGTATTTTATAAAGATAAACTTACAGAAGATAATTTGAAAAAATTAGGATTGAATGAAAGACAAATTAAGGCAGTGATGTATATGAAGGAAAAAGGGAAAATTACGAATAAAGAATATCGTGAACTCACAGGACTTTCAGATGAAGGAGCAAGACTAGATTTAATTGAATTATCTAAAAAGAACTTGATCCAGTCAATAGGAAAAGGAAGGAATGCTCATTACATACTTGGTATTTTTGGCGATTAGTTGGCGATTAGTTGGCGATTAGAGCAATTGGAATAATTAGGGGCACATTCTATTTTCTTAAACGGAATTTGATAAACATAAAAAAATAAAGCCCGAGCGCACAAGCAACTCGGGGCCAATAAGATACAACATCTTACTGGTACAATAACTTGACCATATCTAACAAATATTTTTATGTCAAATATTTATTAGAATCCACTCTTTCTCTCTCCTCATTAACCATTGCCATACCAGGACGACTTTTCTCTAATATTCCACATTTAATTAAGCCTTATCCCCGCAAAAAAAAGATAAAAAATAAATGAGGGTAAATGAAGGTGTGTTTTTTTATCTTATTTCTCGGTGGCTAAATTTATCGGATTCCTTACGGTTAGCGATAAGTAAAAACATAAATAAATAAAAGTTAAAAGAAAAGAAACATTTTATTTATTTAGTTTTTGCCTATCGCAAGGGAGAAGAGAAAGAGAAGAATATAAGAGAAGAAAAATAAAGTATCAATCCAGTCTACTCCGGCTATTCCAATTATATATTCTCAACAATGTCCGGGGCGGGTAGCTTTCCTTCCCCCTTTCTCCCCCTAAAACCCTCCTCACATCCCCCTTCTTTTTACTTTTTTGCTTTGGTTCCAATCCCTTGCCTCGCAAAAGGGGTAAGTGCAGGTATAAGTGTGCTGATGCTTTGCTTTTGGCTCGGGATATTCCACGTTGCTAAAAAAAACAAGGTTAGGTTATTAATAATAGGGGGGAGTATAAGGGGGACAGAAAAACTGCGGTCGATTCACCTTCACTCTACTAGCATAAATATAAGCTTATCGCTCTTTCCTCTCTCCCTTGCCCCGCCCCTATTCTGATACTTTTCGTGATTCTGCTGTCGGTTGGTGGTTTAGTCTTCTCCCCGCAAAAAAAAGATAATCACAAACACCTGCAAGTAGGAAAGAGGTATCTTGCCTGGTTTGTGCTTTTCTTCTTTTTCGGTGGCTTCTTTTTTCTGATTCTTTGCGTTTACGCGATAAGAAAAAATACTTCAAAGCAAAAAGAAAAACACTTTTTTATTGAAGATTTTTACCTATCGCGGGGAGAAGAGAAGGAAAAGATGAAAGTATAAGAGCGGGCAGTAAAGACAAAGAGCAATGCACCCACCGGATAAACAGTAATTTGCCTGGTGGAAGCATTGCCGGAGAAAGAGTATTGCTTTTTTTAAACAGGGGAAAATCACCCCTCTTTTATAAAAAGCAATACCAGGAATAGAAAAGCGAAAAATAAAGCATAACACTCAAAAAATAATTAAAATTTATTAAAAGCGGAAATTTGAATTTATTT
>Ga0307991_1000595_pt1 | contig 26105 bp, 21 predicted proteins | sample EllFjometagen131_FD_203146 | JGI IMG/M metagenome (GOLD analysis project Ga0307991, IMG submission 203146) | Marine microbial communities from Ellis Fjord, Antarctic Ocean - #131 | ecosystem: Environmental > Aquatic > Marine > Unclassified | place: Southern Ocean | collected 2014-10-08 | reverse complement strand
CACACCGCCTCTAATGTCGTTTAGTTTATAACCTTGCTGTGCGTGACATTTCAAACAGCTTTCCTCAGTCATAAAAGGCTTCATAAATCGGAAATATTCTATTCCATCAATTATATCTATTCCGCTGTATTCATTTTCTCCATTTTTAAAGGCATTCAGCGCTTTTATTTCCCAGGCATCAGGAGCGTTCTCGCCTCGTATCGGTTTAAGGGAGGTAATATGTCCACGCACTTCAGTAGATTTTTCCTGAAGCTCATAAACCTGGCGGCTCATATAAGCTGGATTCAAAAGCGTTAATCGAAAATTGGAATCAACAATAATATCACGATCTGGTATTTGAGAAAGATACGGGTTAGGCTGTGTGGCACTGTCAATTTTTAAGTAAACACCGCCATGTTCGGAAGCCCAGCGACGGTAAAGAACGTCTTTTTCAAAACCAACTTGTGTATATGTATACGCTCGTTTTAAAGCTTCGTTTTTAATCGTTTTTACATTTATGCTTAAAATGATAGCCAGTAAAATAGTCCAGACAATAGCTCCGAAAAATGAATAATTTCTAATTCGTAAAGGGTCTTTGGTGGTATTTTGATGTGGTTGCATATTTCTGAATTATTGTTCTTATGTAAATGCAGCTATATGATGCGAAGCAATTTATACGCTAAATATACGTGTTTTTTACAGAGTAATTTCAGAAAAGCAATTTTTTAATTTGCACTTTGGCAGTGGTTTTATTACGGATATCTCAGTATTAGGCCAATGGACTCTGCCGTATGCATTCCTTCGGATCACTGGAGATGTATTGATCGTTCTAATATACTCATCATGGTATGTTGAAATGTTTTCGAGTTGATAATAATGAATATTTGATTGATGATTGTAATAGTAGACCGTAGAGCCTGTTTCAATTTTTCGGAAGCTTCAATATCAATAGAAAATTACATTTAGAGAAGAATACTTAGAATTTCTGTATGAATACGAGATTGAATATGATGAAAGATATATCTTTAAATCTTTCGATTAGCGTTAGAAAAAATTATACGTTGATTCCCTAATGGGGAACAGTTAATCCTCTAAAATTTATTCTATGGGTATAAATGCCCTATGGGCAATGGATTCTAATATTTGACAAACGCATTTTTAGCGTCTCGCCCACCTAAATAGAATCAGCTTGTCTATCAACAATTATTGAAGAATTAATCACATAAAAAGGCTAATACCAATTATAACCCCAAATAATCGATATAAATCGCTTCTTTTTTCCTTTTTCTTCGTTAGAAAATATTTCCGTAGCTACTGCTATGCAAAGATTTTATGTCTCAATAAAGAAAAAAATGATTCCATTTATTTATCATTCATTTGGAATTATAATTGGTATAACAAGTCGTTTTCTTTATTCATTTTTCCTGGCATCATAGCAAGAATTTGATTCGTCTAAAATCAGACCCGACTTTTATAATTAAAACAAATAACCTAAATTTAGCCCCTTAAATGCTATAAACAATGAGAACAATACCCGGATTATTTGAAGAGACTGTAAAAAAATATGGCGATTTGCCTTTTTTATGGGAAAAGAAAACCAATCAATTTGAGAGTACAAGTTATGCGCAAACGCGCGAACAAGTGTATCGGTTGGCTGCCGGTTTTGCAGCTTTAGGTTTGCAAAAAGGTGAGCGCATCGCGCTTGTTTCTGAAGGCAGAAACGATTGGATTATAAGTGAGTTAGCTATGCTTTATCGTGGCATTATTAATGTGCCGCTTTCTCTAAAACTGGAGCCTTTTGAACTGGAATTCCGAATCAATCATGCCGAATGTAGAATGTGTGTTGTCTCTGGAAATTTAGCTCCCAAAATTACAGCCGTTAGAGAAAAACTCAAGGGAATTGAAAAAATCATCTTGCTAGATGAAAAAGAGTCTTATGCTGATGATGAAATTTATATCGGTAAAATTATTGAAATGGGTGATCAATACCTTATTTCCAATAGAAATGAGTTTGATGAAACGCTTAAAAGTATCGAAGAAAACACGTATGCAAACATTTGCTATACTTCAGGAACCACCGCCGATCCGAAAGGAATAATTCTTTCACATTTAAATTATTATGCCAATGTGGAGCAGGCCTCAACTTTAATGAATATTCCTCCTCACTATAAAACATTAATCATTCTTCCGCTCGACCACTCTTTTGCACATACGGCTGGTATTTACAGCTTTATGAAATTTGGCGCTAGTCTGGCAACTGTTCAGGCTGGAAAAACTGGTCCGGAAACCCTCAAAAATATCCCCATCAATATCAAAGAAATTAAACCTCATATAATGATGAGTGTTCCTGCTTTGGCCAGGAATTTCAAAAAAAATATTGAAAACGGAATCAAAGCCAAAGGCCCTTTTGCTGAAAAATTATTTAATTATGCCTTAAAAACGGCTTACGATTACAATGGCCTTGGATTTGATAAAGGGAAAGGTCTTAAATTTTTGAAGAAACCTCTTCTTGCTCTTTTCGATAAAATATTGTTTAGTAAAGTCCGCGAAGGTTTTGGTGGAAATTTGAAATTTTTTGTGGGTGGTGGAGCCTTGCTCGATACAGACATTCAAAAATTCTTCTACGCCATCGGAATGCCTATGTATCAAGGGTATGGCCTCTCAGAAGCTTCTCCAATTATTTCATCTAATGCAGCGCATCGCCATAAAATGGGTTCTTCTGGTTTTTTAGTTGAAAATCTGGAAATTAAAATTTGCGACGATAAAGGCAATGAATTACCTCAGGGAGAAAAAGGCGAAATTGTAGTCAAGGGTGAGAACGTAATGGTTGGCTATTGGCGTAACGAAAACGCCACCAAAGAAGCTTTGCGCGATGGCTGGCTTTTTACAGGCGATTTAGGTTATATGGATAGCGATGGATTTCTTTATGTCTTGGGTCGCTTTAAAAGTTTATTGATTGGTCACGATGGTGAAAAATACAGTCCAGAAAGTATAGAAGAAGCACTGATGGAGCATTCTAAATATGTGGATCAGTGTATGTTGCACAACAATCAGGACCCTTATACTGTAGGTTTAATTTTTCCAAATAAAGAGCCTTTACGCAAAGAAGTTAAAGCTCGTAATTTAAATCCACAATCGGAAGAAGGTCGGAAAGAGGCACTTAATATTTTACAGGAAGAAATTAATCACTACAAGGCAAACGGCAAACATGCCGGTATGTTTCCAGAGCGGTGGTTGCCTTCCTCTTTTGCTGTATTAAGCGAAGGTTTCACAGAAGCAAATTCAATGGTCAATAGCTCTATGAAAATTGTACGTAGAAAGATAAATGAAGTTCATGCCAATAAAATCAACTTTTTGTATCAGGCAGATGGAAAAAATATTGACCATGCGCTGAATATGGAAACAATGGAAAAAATGTTGAGGTAAAATGATCATTTAGTCAATAATCGCACTTTATTAAAGTAAAGGTTATCTGTTTTATATAGAATATCAAGGTATTATTACTGACTTAGTGTTACTTAGTGTGCACTTCGGGTTCCTTTGTGGTAAAAATAAACCACCAAGGTTCACAAAGTCGCACAAAGGATCTTTTCATCAACAAAAAACACTATCTTGTTGATATAAAGGCTATTAAAAAAACGTACTATATACGTTTGATAACTCACTTTTCTAAAACATGAATGAAATTTAAATTATGTTATTAAAGAAATCCTTTATTTCTTTGGATAAAGCAACAAGTTCAAGCTATCGCGCAAATAATAAAATTCCTGCAAATGGATTGAATCAACGGGTTTTGCCGATGGCGATTTTAATCTTAAGGGATTTATTGCATTGCCATTTTTATAGACTCTGAAATCAAGATGCGGACCACTGGCCAGACCTGTCATTCCAACATATCCAATCAAATCGCTTTGTTTCAGTGTTTTCCCGACATAAATACCTTTTGCATATCCTCTAAGGTGCATATAAGTCGTCGAATAGGTACCATTGTGCTTGATGGTAAGGTAGTTTCCTCCCCCATTTTTTTGGTATGCTTTTTTAACAACTACGCCATCGCCAATAGTATGCACTGGTGTTCCTGATGCTGCGGCATAATCAACTCCATGATGTGGTCGTCTTATTTTTAAAATTGGGTGCATCCGACTGTTCGAAAATCGAGAGCTAACGCGTTTGAATTTCAAGGGTGCTTTCAGAAAAGTTTTTCTCAAGCTCTTGCCTTCTTCGTCAAAAAATTCACCTACAGAATCTTGTGTAAAATAATAGGCATTGTAATCTGTACCAATGTGCTTAAATTTAGCGGCAAATACTTTTCCAATGCCAAAAGTGTCCTTATCCACTATCAGTTGTTCATACAAAACACGATAGGAATCTCCTTTTTGTATTCCAAAAAAATCGATTGCCCAACCATAAATATCGGAAAGCTCATTGGCCAATTCAGGGTTTGCATTGTTATCAACCATTGCGTTCCATAAAGAAGAATTTACAGTGCCTTCTATCGTATCTAAAACACGGATTATTTCCTTATTCCCGGCAGTAACGCGAATAGTATCATGCAAATCAAAAACAACATATTCCACGCGATTTTTTTCATACGCAAAGTAACGGAGTGTTGCTAAACTATCGCTATCTTTAAAAAGATAGTAGGTGTTTCCTGCTTTTATTTTTCGCACATTGCAAACAGGTTTTGCAATGTCTACAAGCTGTGCAATTCGAGCGTAAGAAACGTTTTGCTTAAGCAAGATGTCAGATAAATTTTGATTGCGTTTCACCTTTTCTTTTTCTACCAGAAAAGAATCTATAGGGATATCGAAAAGTAAAATGGGTTCTTTTAGAACAATTTCTTCAGTAGTATTTTCTACTTGCTTTTGTGGTGTATTGCAGGAGCTGAATATCCACACAAGTACAATAAATAAAGAGAAAGATAAGTGTTTTAACATAGTTGACGGAGTTTTGAACTGCAAATGTAACAGAAATGAAGGGTTTTTTCTTGTGTGATTTTATTAATTTTTGATACGATTAACTGCTTTGAAAAAAACAAACTATAAACTGATGAAAATGATGTGGCTAAAGCCTTTTTAAATCATTAATTTATTACCGTCAGATAAATCTGACGGCAATAAACAAGGGCAATAAACAAGCTGATCCTTCGATTAAAACCTTATTTTCTAAGAAAACAAGAAGTGCATTTAAGTGTGATATTTTATAAATTTGCATGGCTGATGTGTTGATGATTATATTGGCTTCGGAGGCAACCAACTCTATTAGCACATTATCAAATTAGATCAGATAAATCTGACGGCAATAAACAAGCTGACTATTCGATTAAAACCTTATTTTCTAAGAAAATAGGACGTTCATTTAAGTGTGATATTTTATAAATTTGCAAGACTGATGTGTTGATGATTTTATTGGCTTCGGAGGCAACCAACTCAATTAGAACATTATCAAATTAGATCAGATAAATTTGACAGCAATATATTTACTGAAAAACAGCGTTTTCATTTTAAAAAAATATTAGTTTTGGATTGATATTCAATCTATTCCCGTTTGCTTTAGCAAACGGAGAACGTTTGAAATAAAGACGGCTTTAGCCACATTTTTTTTTAAAGATAATATAAGCACAAAAAAATGAAAATTCCAATTTATCAAGTCGATGCTTTTACTAAAAATTTATTTGGTGGAAACCCTGCGGCCATCTGTATATTAGATCATTGGCTCGATGAAAAAACCATGCAAAAAATTGCAGCAGAGAATAATCTGGCCGAAACGGCTTTCCTCGTTCCGAAAGGAAAAGATTATGAAATTCGTTGGTTTACTCCAGAAGCTGTAGTGGATTTATGTGGTCATGCCACTTTAGCTTCGGCTCATGTTTTATTCAATCATTTGAATTATTCGGGAGATCAGATTTGCTTTATCTCGAAGAATTCGGGGAATTTGTTTGTTAGAAAAGTGGGCAACCTACTGCAATTGGATTTTCCTCAGGATCAACTAAAACCGATCAAAATTCCTGAAATACTAACAAAAGCATTTGGTATTCAACCACTTGAGGCATATCAAGGAAATGCAGATTTCCTTTTAATTTTTGACACACAAACACAAATCGAAAATTTTGCGCCCAATTTCGACTTGATTGCTCAGGCTGGAAACAGAGGTGTTATTGTATCCGCCAAAGGCGATACTGTTGATTTTGTTTCCCGTTTTTTTGCTCCTCAGATAGGCATTCCCGAAGATCCAGTCACAGGATCGGCACATACCAGCCTTGCTCCTTTTTGGGCTAAAAAATTGGGAAAGAATAAATTAACGGCTCAACAATTATCAAAACGCGGTGGGGGTTTACTTTGTGAGTTAAAAGGAGAACGTGTTTTAATTTCGGGGAATGCGGTTACTTATTTGGTAGGGGAAATTATTATTTAAACACATAAGAAACAGATTCTTGTTAATAAAATATAGCGCATTTTTAAATCTGTAATTTCACACTTCTTTAACATCTGGATTACATAATAGTTTCTTTTTGATTGTAAATTAGCATCTTAAAAACAAAAAGAATTATGAAAGATAGTAATGTAGTAGGTTGGTTCGAAATTTATGTAGATGATATGGAAAGAGCTAAGGCGTTTTATTCCAGTGTTTTTCAATTTGGTGAGTTTATGGACTTATCTGATCCTGTGTGGCAGATGTTTGCTTTTCCGTGGGTTGAAAATGGAAAATTTGCTGCCGGAGCACTGTCCAAAGCCAAAGGGATGAAAGCGGGAAAAGGAGGAACTGTTGTTTATTTTAATTGTGATGATTGCGCAATTGAAGAAAGCCGTGTTGCAGAAAATGGAGGGAAAGTATTGAAGACGAAATTTAGTATTGGAGAATATGGTTTTATTTCCATCATTGAAGATTCAGAAGGAAATATGATTGGATTAAATTCAGAGAAATAAATGAGGCGATTTTATGACAAATTAAATATACCTGTCTCGAAGTTTTCTACTTCTAAACACCAATGCGGAAAGGCCTGTAAATAAGGCTACTACACCAATTATGATAAGCAATTTTGTCCACGATTTTCCGTTTTGTTCGTAGGCTTGAATATAAAAATACAAACTTCGTAGCCATTCCAAAACTGCTAGAATAAGTGTGATCTGAAACACTTTCGGAACCCACACTTTTTTTACAAATAAAAGTAAGGGGAAAGCAAGAGAAATTACCATAAATAGGGTCATATTGTCTCTCGAAAAATGTGCTCCAAGAATAAGGAAACTCAAAATAACAGGTATCAACCGTATAAAATTCATTTTCCAAAGTTAGCCTTTTTATCGAATGGCGATAAGAACAATGTGTTAGTAAATCAAATTTGAAACCTAAACCAGATTGTTTTTTCAGATTATTGATTATTTTTGCTAATAATCAATCTAAATCGAACAAATGAAAAAAATATTTCTTGTTTTAATCTCTTTACTCTCTCCTTTTTTTATTCTTGCTCAAACTGCCGATAAAAGCGATTGGCAAGGAGGCTATCCCGAAGCTTGTACTTCAATCACTGTTGGTAATGCAGCCTCTTTCGATGGCTCTGTAATAACCTCACATACAGACGATAGTCACAGAACGCGCTCATGGATGGACATTGTCCCTCCCAAAAAACACAAAGAAAGTGCTGTTTCAAAAATGTATAAACGCGAACAGGATAACACGCGGAAAATGCCTGCTTATGCTCATATAGAAATTGGAAGTATTCCCCAAGTGGAAGAAACACATGGCTTTATAAATACGGCTTATCCTAGTATGAACGATAAACAACTGGCTATTGGCGAAAGCACTTTTGGCGGTCGTGATGAACTGCAAAGTGATGCGGGATTAATTGATTGTCAGCGACTTTGCCTAATTCTTCTGGAGCGTTGCGAAACGGCCAGAGAAGCAATTACAGTATCAGGCGAATTGCTCGAAAAATATGGCTGGAACGATTATGGCGAGTGTTTGACTATTTCTGATCCGAAAGAAGTATGGCATTTAGAAATTGTAGGCCCCGGCGTAGGTAAAGTGGGCGCCGTTTGGGCAGCTCAGCGTGTTCCTGATAAGCATATTTCAGTAAATGCAAATGCGAGCACTATCAAAGAAATTGATTTGGAAAATGCTGATTATTTTATGGCTTCAGACAATATTTTTGCAATCGCCAAAGAGAACGGTTATTGGAATCCTGAAAAAGAAATTTTTCGCTTTAATTATGTTTATGCACCTCATAGCCGCACATCTCTTGCATCACGAAGAAGAGAATGGCGCGTTTTTGATTTGGCCGCGCCAAGTTTAGGTTTAGATCCAAATGCCTCAGACTATCCTTTTTCGATAAAGCCTGATACATTAATTACGCTGGAAAAAGTGGTTAGCATTTTCAAAGATTATTACGAAGGTACCGAATTTGATATGCGAAAAACCCTAACCGTTTCTGATGAAAATGGAAAAACAATGATATCGCCTTTGGCAAATCCTCACATGCCTTATGATGAGTTGATATTACATCGCATTAATGGTGGCTGGGGCGCTTTGGGTGAACGAACAATTGCTCGTTGGTACACAATGTATGGCACCATCATTCAGAGTCGTGATTGGTTACCCGATGCTATTGGTGGTGTTGAATGGCTGGCGATGGATAATATTTCAACCTCTATTTACATTCCTGTTTATGCCGGAACCACCGATTTGCCTGTGGCTTACAAAACTCCAGGACGTGATGGATTTACCTATAAATCAGCCTGGTGGGCATTTAACCGAATGAGCACCTTGTCAGCTCAGCGCTGGGGCGATATGCATAAAGATGTGGATGCCGTATTTAATCCAATGCAACAAGAAATCTTTGATAAAACGGCTCAGTTTGAAAAGGAAGTCTTGGAATTATACACTAAAAATCCCAAAAAAGCACAGGATAAACTTACAGAATACACAATGCTTTGGGGAAATAAAGTAGTGGATGCTGCTTGGCAATTGGGCAACGATTTATGGACTAAATATGATGAGAAATTTTAATTTTTCTGCGTTCAACGACAGAAAGTATTAACTTTAAACCTTAAACACATTTGACTTACAGTATGAATATTTTCACTGTTATTTGGAATTTAATCACGCTCATAGGCGCTTTGGGTTTGTTCCTTTATGGAATGAAATTAATGAGTGAGGCCTTGCAAAAAGTCGCCGGAAGTAAAATGCGACATATTCTTGGCGCTATGACCAACAATCGTTTCAAAGGCGCATTTACTGGAATTTTGGTAACAACTACTATTCAATCTTCATCTGCAACTACAGTTATGGTTGTGAGTTTTGTAAATGCAGGCCTTCTGTCATTGACCGGCGCTGTTGCTGTAATTATGGGGGCCAATATTGGCACAACGGTTACGGCCTGGATAATTTCGCTCTTGGGATTTAAAATTAGTCTCAGCTTTTTGTCGCTTCCGCTAATAGGATTGAGTTTTCCTTTGTTTTTTTCAAAAAACAGCTTGAGAAAATCGTGGGGAGAATTTATAATTGGTTTTGCCATTTTGTTTATTGGCTTACAGTTTTTAAAGGAATCGGTGCCTGATATTAAAAGCAATCCTGAAGTGTTGACTTTTCTGTCGTCGTATACAAATTTTGGGTTTGGGTCTGTTCTGATTTTTGTGGCAATTGGTTCGCTATTAACCATTATTATTCAATCATCGAGCGCAACGATGGCTCTCACTTTAGTTCTTACTTACAATGGTTTAATTCCTTTTGAGCTTGCTGCGGCCATGGTTTTGGGCGAAAATATAGGCACAACTATTACGGCGAATGTAGCTGCTCTGGTAGCCAACGTTTCTGCTAAAAGAGCGGCAAGAGCTCATTTACTTTTTAATATTTTCGGGGTTTTATGGATTTTAGCTTTGTTCAATCCATTTCTAAGGATGATCGATTATATTGTAAATATCAATCAAGGTGTTTCCGTTTTGGCAAGCAATTTGTCTGTAGCTGATTTTGAAAGTGTAAAAAGTGTATACCCCATTGGTTTATCTTTATTTCACTCAATATTTAATGTGTTAAATACCTTAATACTTATTGGTTTTGTTGGGTTTATAGCTAAAATTGCCACTTTTTTAGTAAAATCCGGAGATGAAGAAGATGAGGGATTTCGATTAAAATATATCAACATGGGGCTTTTGTCGACAAGTGAAATCTCAACGGTATTGGCTCAAAAAGAAATTGCTGTTTTCGGAAAACGTGTGGAAAAAATGTTTTGTCTAATTCCAAAACTTATTGAAGAACATAAACCAAAAAAGTATTCCAAACTACTTGAGCGCATAAAAAAATATGAAGAGATTACAGACAGTCTCGAAGATGAAATTGCAGCGTATTTATCCAAAGTGCTTGAAGGTGAAATTAGTCACGAAAGCTCTAGAAAAATTATGGCTATGCTGGCTATTATTGACAACCTGGAAAGCAATGCCGATATAATTTATCAGGTTTCAAGAGTAATTGATTTAAATCACGAACGGAAAACTTATATCCCTCAAGAGCAAATTATTTTGCTACAAGAACTTTGGGAATTGGTAAAACAATCTTTCCAGGAAATGAACAGTAATTTGGAACAAAGCTTATGGAGTGTCAATGGAAAAAAAGCTCTTGAAATTGAAAAGGAAATAAACTCAAAGAGAAACGAACTCAGAGTGAAGCATTTCGAAGATTTGAAAGCTAAAAAATACAAGCATAAAGTAGGCGTTTTCTATACCGATACTTTTAGTTTAAGTGAGAAAATAGGCGATTATGTAATCAATGTGACTGAGGCTATTGAAGAATCGAAAACGCTATAAGTAGAAATTGAAAACGGCTTTCAGAAAATAAAAATTTGTAAGTCGCATATAATCTTTGTGTTAAATTTGACGTTAGTCATAATTAAAGCAAAATATAAATGAATAAGAAAATAAGAATTGCATTATTAGTTATTGGTATTCTCTTATTATTAAATGGATTTGCGAATATAATGGATGACGCAAGAGTATTGACCTATGACATTACTTCGATTCTATCAGGGATTGGATTTGTGCTATTAAGTAGAATTAAATAAGGCTGATCCTTATTTTATCATTAATATAATCCTGTTTGATTAAAAATATATTCAACTGAAACTATGCTCATGGCATGCGCATAAAAAAAGGTTTCGAGACATCAAGTCTTGGAACCTTTGTTGGTGTTGCTTCTATTCTTGGAATCAAACCATTAAGAATAATATATCATTTTTATAAAATGTATTAGAAAGAGAAAAAGAAGGGGCTTCTTTACTGAAATACGGAATCTCCAATAAATTTATGATTTTCATTATATTTGAAATTTCAAACACAAATACATTCAAAACATGAGAATTGTTAAAATAAAAGCTGTTTATGAATTCATAGCTTTAGTGCTTTGAGCTGTTCTTGTTTTTTCACAGTAGTATAGACATGCTTAGACTTCTTTTTATATGATAAAACCCAGTCAAAAATATTTATTGCTGTCTATTTGGATGGTAACAACTAGTCTTTTAGTTACCGCTCAGGATTATAAAGCGACACGAATAAATAACCGCTTACCAATTATCACGGATAAGCATTTTACTGACTTGAGAGCAACAAGTGATGAAGGCGAAAATATTAACGGACCCAGTTTGATCAGACTACCCGATTGGGTTCCTCTTGATAAACGTGTCGATCCATCTGCCGTCTATTACCTTTACTTTGCTCATCATCAAGGCAATTATATCCGACTTGCGTGGGCATCTAAATTGGAAGGTCCATGGAAACTGCATAAAACAGGGGCTGATATTAATGTAGGAAATAGGGGCGTGCTCGATCTTGGGGTTGATGATAGAATTGAATTGGAAAACGGTCGTGTGATAAAGGACCATATCGCTTCACCTGACGTTCTTGTTGATCACGAAAACCAAAGGATCATCATGTATTTTCATGCACGTACTATAAATCCTGGTGGACAGCGGACTTTTGTGTCTTTTTCAAATTACGGGCTCTCTTTTCTTGAGCATATCCAAGCGGTTGTGCTTGGCGGTAGTTATTTCAAGGTTTTCGAGTATAGGGGTATAATGTATGCTGTCGATAACCGGGCCGACATCTATAAAGGCGGAAGCGTGGAAGATCCTTGGAAGATACCTGCTGGTTTTAATTACGAGGACATGCTCTGGTTAGAGCAGGAAGATGATGCATTCCAAAGTGATATTGATGCAGACAGCAAACTTGCAGGAAAAGATATAGAAATAAGACATGTAGGTGTTCATGTTTCAGAAGATACCTTATATGTTTTTTATAGTCGGATTGGTGATGCCCCTGAGAGAATCATGCTTTCTACCATAAGGCTTGATAATAGAACATTCGAAGAATGGGACCCCTCCTACCCTCCAAAGGATATTCTTAAGCCAGACAGGGAATGGGAGGGTTCTAACTTACCCAACCTACCATCTGATGGTGGAAGCACCAAAAAAGAGGTAAACCAAGTTCGTGATCCAGATGTCTTTGAAAACAGTGACGGTTCTCTTTACTTATTATACACTGGAGCCGGAGAATTTGGAATTGGACTGGCACGCCTTGAGAAAAAGACTGAAACTGTTAGGGTGTTAAAGCCTGAAATAAAGGCTTTAATGGATCCACTACAGGGTGGGCTAATGCTCAAAATTGTTGCCTATAAAAATGTTGAATATACAATCAGGATTTTTAGCCTTGACGGGAAACTGGTTGATGTTATCAATGGCAGATGTCAGGCTGATGGTAAAGCATATCATAAGTGGAAACCACAAGCACTAAACCAGGGAATCTACATTGCGAACCTAATCACAAAGAATCATTCGACTTCAGTAAAATTCAGTTTCCAGTTTCGATAAAAGAAATCGTTTTTTACATGTTTAAGAGAATCCAGCATCCGAAATCTCCAGACTGGAGACTCTCTGATTTATCTGCACGTGCAGAACTCTATCTAAACTACTAATTTGCTTTAGGGGTTAAAGAAACTTCTTTTTAATAAATTCATCAAAAACTTCTTTATACTGTTTGCTGATTGGAATACGTTCTTTCCCAAAAAGAATACGGTCGCGCTCTATGGTCTTGATTTTATCGAGGCTTACAATATAAGAACGATGAATTCGCATAAACCTTTCTTTTGGTAATTTTTCTTCCAAAGATTTCATAGTTGCATGAAAAACAATTGGTTTTGATGAGCTTTCAATGAAAAGTTTTACATAGTCTTTTAGACCCTCAAAATACAGGATATCAGCATACTCTATTCGGCGTATCTGGTAATCGGCTTTAATAAACAGGTAGTCTTCGTCGGAATTTATAGTTGTTTCGTTTGAGTCTACTGCCGAATCGACCAATTCGAAATGTTTTTTGGCACGTATGGCCGACTCTATAAAAACGGTATAACTAATCGGTTTTAAAAGATAATCAATCGCATGGAGCCGAAACCCTTCAACGGCATATTTATCGTATGCAGTCGTAAAAATTACTTTGCAATCTTCGCTCAGTGATTGGGCAAATTCAACACCTGTTAGATCTGGCATTTGAATATCTAAAAAGATAAGTTGTACGGGATTTTCCTGCAAAAACTCCATGGCATCGATCGGATTATCGAACTCACCTTTGGATTCAAGAAAAGGTGTTTTTTTGATATAAGACACTATCAAACCTAAAGCTAAAGGTTCATCATCAATGGCTATGCAAGTAATTCTATTCATATTTCTGCATCTAATGGAATCGTTAAATGAATTACGTACTGACTGCTATCCTTATCTATTTTCAACTCTGCCCGATTACCATAAATTAATTCTAAGCGCTTTTTTATATTTACGATACCTATTCCGCCTTTTATGTTGGTAGATTCCTTTTTGTTTTCAGGAATACTGTTTGCGCATTCAAAAATAATTTTATCATCCTTAGCTTTAAGGGAGATTGAAATAAATGAGTTTTCGCGATAGCTTATACCGTGCTTAAAAGCGTTTTCAATAAAAGGAATAAATAACAAGGGAGGTATTTTGGCATTGGGCAAATTACGATCTATGTTGATATTCAATTTTATTTTTGAGGTTAGCCTTTGCTGCATGAGCTCAATGTAGTTTTGTATAAAATCAAATTCCTTTTTTAGCTCGACTGTTTTTATATCCGAGTCATAAATTAGGTACCTCATTAATCCCGATAGTTTCTCTACTGACTTTTGGGCTTTGGAGCTGTCGAGAGCAATAAGGGCGTAGATATTGTTTAAGGCGTTAAAGAAAAAATGAGGGCTGATTTGATTTTTAAGGAATGCTAACTCAGAATCAACACGGACTTTTTCTAACTCTTTTTGTTTTGTTTCATTTTTTCTCAATTGTTGAATTATTGCCATTCCGCTACTAAATCCAAGCACAAGCAACATTAAAAAAAAGTTGTCGACAAGTTTGGGATGCAAGCCAAAAGTCTTTTTCTCGGGTGCATATCTTCCTCCAATAATGTTTTCAGGTTTTAAACTGTCTAATTGCAATAAATCATATATATATTGTGAGGCAATCAGCAATAAGACTGCAAACAGCAATAAGACTCCAAGGAAATATATTTTTCTCTTTGAAAAGAAAAAACGAGGTACAATGACTAAATAGTTAACATAGAACGCTATAATCATGAAAATTAATTGATAGAAATAGCTATATATCCAAAAAATAGCTCGGTCGTTATTTCTATCAAACACAAAAAGAGGGAGAATGGAAAAAAGCAATAAGCCAACAATATGTGGTAACCATTTTTCTATTCTGTTTTTAGAAATTTCCATATCGTAAAATTAATGTTTTTAAAGATTGATAGATACAATGCACTTAAACAATTTCACTATTCGTGTCTTAAGGCTTCAATTGGTTCCAAACCTGCCGCTTTGCGAGCTGGATACCATCCAAAAAACACGCCAATAAATGTGCAAAACAAAAAAGATAACACAATAGAATCGGTAGTAATTAACACCGGCCATCCCATTACATTTTCTACAATGCTCGATGCGACAACCCCTAATCCAACACCAATAACACCACCCAAAACACTCAAGAGCGTAGCTTCTAAAAGGAACTGCTTCAAAATATCTTTACCCTTGCCACCAATAGCCATCCTTAATCCTATTTCACGTGTGCGTTCGGTAACCGAAACATACATAATATTCATAATCCCAATACCACCTACAACCAAAGATATTGCTGCAATAGAACCTAATAACACCAACATCATCTCCGATATCGATCCAAAATTGCTAATCAGTTCTTCTTGTGTTCTAATTTCAAAATCATCGTCTTCGCTATCTTTTAATTTATGAGATATGCGCAATAGCTTGGTTATTTCTGCACTTGTTTCTGTAATTTGATCTTCCGATTTGGCAGATATAACAATGGCACGTAAATATGTTTGACGAACAATCCTTTTCATTACCGTGGTATAAGGTGCCAGAACCATATCGTCCTGGTCTTGACCAAAAGTATTGTCACCTTTTTCTGTTAGGGTACCAATAACTTTAAAAGGAATTTTATTAAATCGGATCGTTTGCCCAATTGGGTCTATATCATCACCAAAAACATTCTCTATAACCGTTTTGCCTATCAAACATACTTTTGAGGCGCTGTTAATTTCTTGCGCAGTAAATATACGGCCACTCTCCACCTCATATTTTTTAATGAAAGCATAATCTTCGTTACCGCTATATATTGTAGTTGGCCAGTTGTTTGAACCATAAACAATTTGGCCGCTGCTTCTTATTTCGGGCGATATGGCTGTAATCAGGGAGCAGTTATTTCTCAAGTATTCCAGATCCGCTATCTCCAGTGTTTGCGACATTTCACGCCCCTGGCTTACCCCGCCTCGGCTTAGGCTTGCTGGCATAACATTTATCAAGTTGGTTCCCATGGATGAAATTGTTTCTCGAATACTAGCATTTGAGCCCTGCCCAATGGCTAACATGGCAATGACGGCAGCTACACCTATTACAATACCGAGCATGGTTAAAAACGAACGCATTTTATTCCGTATAATGGCGGTTATGGCTATCCTAAATAAATTAATCAGTTTCATATTTTTATTTTTTTACTGTAAAAACTAATTGTCAAATGCATAAGTTTCATCTTTTAATTGCTTAAGAGCATTCACTGCATTTTGTCTGTCTTTTATCATGTCGTCTTTAATAAGATAACCATCGCGAAAAACTACATTGCGCTTAGTAAATGCAGCAATATCGGGTTCATGAGTTACAAAACAAATGGTCATCCCCTTATCGTTTAATTCCTGAAAAAGGGCCATAATTTCAAACGAAGTCCGTGTATCGAGGTTTCCTGTTGCTTCATCGGCAAAAATTACCACCGGACTATTTACCATGGAGCGGGCTATAGCAACTCGTTGCTGCTGTCCGCCCGACATTTGATTGGATAAATGCTTCATTCTGTCTTTTAAGCCAACGGCAATTAATGCTTGTTCTGCCTTTTCTTTTCGTTCGGCATTGCTTACTAAAGGGTTGTACAATAGAGGTAATTCTACATTCTCGAGCGCAGATGTCCGTGGTAAAAGATTATAGGATTGAAATACAAATCCCAGTTTCTGATTACGAATATCTGCCAGTTGATTTCTATTTAAGGATTTCACATTTTCTCCATCCAGAAAATAGTCGCCTGAGGTAGGCAAATCGAGGCACCCGAGTATGTTAAGCAGAGTTGATTTGCCAGAACCACTTGTGCCCATTATGGCTACAAATTCACCCTTTGAAATAGATAAATCCACACCTCTCAATGCCTTTACAGTTTCCTCACCGACCTCATAATTTTTATGCAGGTTTTCTAGTAATATAATCTCATTCGTTTTCATAAACAGTTTCTTTAATTCTGAATTAAGAGTAATGTCAGCAGTCGATTAATGATGTGGGTCACTAGGATCTCAACGGCCACCTTTACGTCCAGGCCTTTCCTGAACAAAGGGGCTTTTTTGCTCATCATTTTTTACGTTCACAGCACTAATGCTTGAACTACTGACTAATTCAAGGGAAGTAACAAGCGTATTGCCTTCCTCTAATCCTGAAATAACCTCAATATTTGAACCATCGTCAATACCCACCTCAATTACAACTGGATGTATATCGTCTGCGTTTTTTACCCAAACCATTTTATGGGAATCGTCTAGTTCCTTCATTCCTCTATGAGGGGGCCTAGGTCTACTTTCATCATTCAGTGTATTGGGCTCACTTAACGGTAGTTTTTGTTGTTCAAGCGACAAACTCCTCCTATATTCATCTAATAGTTGTTGGTTGGGGGTAAATCGAGTAGCCTTTGCTGCTACTAATAAAACATCCTTAGCCTCTTCAACATATGTGATTATACTTGCAGTCATACCCGGTTTCAACTTCAAATCAGGATTACTTACTGTAATAATAACGGTGTAGGTTATAACATTAGACGATTCGCTGGGCTGTAATCGGATTTCCGACACTTTACCCTCAAAATTTAGGTTAGGGAATGCATCAACCGTAAATTCTACACGCTGATTTTGTTTTACCATACCTATGTCTGCTTCATCAATATCAGCTTCAACCTGCATTTCCTTTAAATCATTCGTAATTGTAAACAGTTCGGGGGTATTCATACTGGCCGCAACCGTTTGCCCTTCTTCTACCGCGCGATTAAGCACTATTCCATCAATTGGCGAATAAATGGTAGCGTAGCTTAAATAACGAGCGGCTCTATCTAAGTTGGCTTTTGCTGATTTTACCGTTGCTTTACTTTTTTTAAAGGTATAAATGGCCAAATCAAAGTCGCTTTGAGCTAAAAGCTCTTTATCAAAAAGAACTTTCATTCGTTCAAAATTGCCATTTTGATAATCATATTCTGCCTGGGCATTATCCAAATCTGCCTGGGCATTTTCGAGGCTCGATTGCAATGTAGATTTATCCAATTCGGCAATAAGCTGACCTTTTTTAACTACGGTGTTAAAATCAACATATAGTTTTTCAATCACACCAGAAACCTGCGTTCCAACCACAACGGTATTGGTAGCTTCTAAAGTTCCAGTGGCGGTAATTGTGTTACTTACCGATCCTTTTTTTACAATTTCTGTTTCAAAAATATATTCCTTATCGCTTTTCTTCCACGAAATATAAGTGAAAGATGCTATGATAATTAAGAGTATGCCAATTGTTGATATTAGCAGTTTTTTACGTTGTGATTTTGATTTTTTCATCTTTATTTTATTTAAAATAATATTGTATTGCCCATATAGTAATCAATAATTTTATGCTGTAATAACACATTGTATTTTGCTTGTGTAAGTTTATTTTCAGCCGTAACCAAATTGTTTTTTGAGCTTAGAAAATCAACTGAATTTATCATGCCTTGCCTAAACATTTCATCGGAGAGCTGATATGATTCATTTTCTGCATCAAACTGTTCTAGCAGTGCCGTGTAGTTGCTGCTTGCTGTTTGAGAATCAATACAAGCCTGTTCAATATATTTTCGAAGGTCATTTTTTAAATCGATTAAAGTGAGCTCTTCATTTTGTGTTTGAATATTGGCAATAGCTATGCTGGTTTTAACCTTTTTTCGTTGATAAATAGGAACCGATAGCGAAAGGCCGATATATGGATTTACCTTATTGGAAAACTGTTCGCCAAAATTAATATTCTCCATAGCTGAACTATATCCGGTTCCTATGCCTCCACCCAAGGACAATTGAGGTAAAGCATCGGCTTTGGCTATTTTTATATCCATTTGTGCGCCTTCCAAGATTAATGCTGCCGATTTAATTGTTGGCTGTAATCCTAAAGCAATATTGTAAACTAAACTAGCATCCGTTTCAGAAGCATTTTCAATTAAGTCATCAACATTGGGTTCTTGTATAGTAAATGAATTGTTAATAGGCATATTCATTAATTGCATAAGAGCAACTAAATTAATTCGAAGTGAATTTTTCGCATCAATATAGGTGGCTTTATCAGAAGCCAATTGCGATTTTATATTTAAAAAATCGGAAGTCGAAATAATCCCAACAGACTTTCGTGCTTCTGCTAATCCCAATTGTTTTTCAGTCGATTTAAGCTGAGCTTCGTAATTCTTAACATTCTCGATGGCGAGCAAAGTATTAATATATGCCGAGAGCACATTTAAACTGATTAATTCCTTTTGCGTTTGAATATCAGTTTCTGACGCAGCAAGCATCGTTTTATTTTGAGCAATGGTATTTTTAAGTTTTGCTCCATTGTACAGACTTAATTCAGAACTTAAGGAAATTGAAAGGTTAGAATTATTACTATTGATCCAACTTCCGTCTGTTTCGTTAGACTGATAACTATTTGATGAATTAAATGTTTGATTACCATTAAAGGATAAATTGGGTCCCCGTGCAGCTTTTGATTGATCCAAATAAGCATTTTGCATTTCAACACTATTGTTTGCCCGGCCAAGATTAGTGCTGTTTTCCCACGCATAGTTTATGCAATCTTCTATGGAGAAGGTTTGTTCTTGTGCCTGAATAAATCCGGGAATAATACTCATTATAAAAACCTGAATTAAAATGATGTGCTTAATCATATTGCCTTTGTTTAAATTTCGAAACAAAGATTCATGTATTAGCTGTACGCACCAATTAGTTTAGACTGTTGCTAGGATATTTTAGACGTTTGATCGTTTTTTAACTATGAGTGTTTTTGGGGAATTACTCAAATGCTGTAGTTCAAATTTATATCCGAGAACTTTTGTTGAGTAAGGATAAGTTAGCTGGGTTAATGAATCAATCATCACAATTCAAGATTTACATTGAAAAAGTAATCCTGATGCAGAAGACATCTTAGAATATTACAGGAAGAATTCTATTCATTGATAGAATACCACTTTCTGCTGAATGGTTTTACTTGTTCATTGATTTCGTTTTACAACGCAATCTTATGCCTCTACTTTTGCTCCAGTTAATCATTAAAGCAATAAAATTATGAAAAGAAGAAATATAATAATAAGTGCAATCATTTCCCTGACCTTTGTTTTTGCAACAGCTTTTATAAGTGGATGTGCAAAAGAAACTGTTGAGGAAGTAGTAACAGACAACCTGCCCGATATAACGGACTATCCAATTGTAGGAACAAATCAATCCAAAGCATTTAATAATTCGTCAGAAATAACAATGCCAAGTTCTGGCGATGATTTTTTCGGTCAAAATGCTAACTATCAGGGGAATACTCCTGAATATGTGGATAATGGAGATGGAACAGTTACCGATATGGTAAGTGGTTTAATGTGGCAACAAACGCTCGATCACAATGGTGATGGCAATATCGACTACGACGACAAGCTCACGTACGCCGAAATACTCGCCTTACCCGAAACCTGTACTACTGGTGGTCATACCGATTGGCGCGTACCCACAATTAAAGAACAATATTCGCTAATGATGTTTAGTGGCCGCGATGTTAGTGGTTATGAAAGCGAATCTACCGAAGGCTTAACCCCTTTTATTAATACAGATTATTTTGGATACAATTACGGTGATACGGATGCCGGAGAACGCATTATTGATGTTCAGTGTGCATCAACCAGTGTTTCTGTTGGTAATGCCATGCAAATGGTTTTTGGAGTCAATTTTGCCGATGGCCGAATCAAAGGCTATGGTACAACTATGATGGGACAGGAAAAAGCCTTTAATTATTTATTGGTTCGCGGAAATGAAAACTACGGACAAAACAGTTTTACCGAGAATGGTGACGGAACCATAACTGATGTAGCTACAGGTTTAATGTGGATGCAGGATGACAGTCAGACTGGGATGAACTGGAAAGACGCTTTGGTTTATGCCGAAAATTTTGAATTTGCAGATTATAGCGATTGGCGATTACCCGATGCAAAAGAGTTGCAAAGTATTGTCGATTATTCGCGATCTCCTCAATCATCATCATCGGCAGCAATAGATCCACTTTTTAATAGCACTTCAATTACCAACGAGGCTGGAGAAGTTGATTATCCTTTTTATTGGAGCAATACCACCCATGCCAACTGGACCGATGGGAATGAAGGCAGTTGGGGCGTTTATGTAGCCTTTGGACGTGCCATGGGACATGTACAAATGCCAGATGGCCCACCAATGGGTATCGCAGCAAGCAGTGCTGATGATATTATCTGGTCTGATGTACACGGTGCTGGAGCACAACGCAGCGACCCAAAAGATGGTAATCCTGATGAATGGTCAGAAGGAAACGGTCCACAAGGTGATGCCGTGCACATACTAAACCATGTCCGCTTAGTACGAAATAATTAATAAGATATTTTACAAATTATAAAACATAGAAATCATGAAAAAGAAAATAATTCCGTTTATGTTAATCGCTTTATTTGCAAGCATTTTTGCACAAGCTCAAAGATCACAAGGACCTCAGCAAAGACCTCAACAAGGACCTCCTCCCATTCCTGACTCTACACAAATTGTGGAAATAGTGAATGACTTAGCCGAGGAGCTCACCTTATCGGATGAGCAGAAAACAACAGTTAGCACACTTTATTTTGCCCATTTTAATGAAGCAAAAAAATTGATGGAACAAGACAAATCCGATCGTGAAAAACAAAGAGAAGCTATAGACACTAGTCGAGAAGAATTTGAGACGAATGTAAAAGCTGTTTTTAGCGATGCACAAAAAGAAAAATTTGAGAAGCTAAGCAAGGACAAGCGTCCAGCAAAAAGGGGAGGTCAAAGACCACAGAAACCCAGAAGATAGGAGATGTGACGTCATCTCTAATTTGAGATGATGCCTAATATTTCGATTTGATTTCTCGTATTCACTTCACCTTCATTTTAAAACAGACTTATGAAAACGGATTTTTTTGATACAATTCAACTTACGGAGATGAACCAAGTAAAATTGATGAATCGTACTGACCGGAAATATTGGTTTCATACCAATAATTTGGAAGATGTATTGCGGTCAATCAAAGATGATTATTTCATTTTAGCTATTGAGGGGAAAAGCGATTTACCTTATGCTACCACCTATTACGACACTACTGAAAACAAAATGTTTAACGATCATCAAAACGGGAAATTAAATCGATTTAAAATTAGACGAAGATCATATGTAGATTCTGAAATTAGCTTTCTGGAAGTGAAATTTAAAAGCAATAAAGGGAGAACTATAAAAAAACGAATAGCTGCTGAATTTGAAGCCATAACTTTTACAGAAAAGGAAAACGGTTTTTTGAGCAAAACAATTCCATTCAGTTGCACAGAGCTTCAACCTTCATTATTTAACGAGTTCTCTCGATTAACTCTGGTTAACAAAAATTTTAGTGAACGATGCACGATAGATTTGAACATTCAATTTAAAATTTCTGATCGCAAAGTTTCACTCGACAACCTAGTGATTGTAGAAATTAAATCGGATAGTAATTCATCCGAATCGCCACTAGCAAAGGTTCTACGCAATCAACGAATTAAAGCTTCTGGATTTAGTAAATATTGTATTGGTCGCTCAGTTACCGATCCTAAATTAAAACGCAATGCCTTCAAGCAAAAAATAAGGCAATTAGAAAAGACTATGAATTCGGAATTCAATTTATATAACATTAATTAATAAAATTATGATTGATATAGCACCGGTAATGGATGCCGTAAAAGATATTGCAACAAATCCAGCCATTACTGAAGCAGTAAGCTGGGAAGAAAACCTAAGATTCTTAGGCATTAAAATTATTAATGTGGCCGATTTTAGCGAGCTCTTTATTCGCTTAGCATTAAATGTATTTGTTACCTTTTTGGTAGTACAGTATATGTACGCTCGTAACAGCAAGCGCAAAGATTTTTATTTCAGCTATTTAGCCATAGGCACAGTAATTTTTCTACTAAGTTTCTTATTGAATAGTGTAAAACTTGAGCTTGGATTTGCTCTTGGTTTATTTGCCATTTTTGGAATTATAAGATATCGAACAGATGCCATTCCAATTAAAGAAATGACTTATTTATTTATTGTTATCGGAATTTCTGTTATCAATGCTTTGGCCAACAAAAAAGTGAGTTATGTTGAGCTACTATTTACCAATGCCATTATTGTTTTTGGCTTATACCTACTCGAAAAAAGGTTGATGCTTAAACAAGAAGGTTCCATTAGGATGGTTTATGAAAAAATTGAGAATATCCATAAGAATAATAAAGAAGCTCTTCTTGATGATTTAACAGAACGTACTGGAATTGACATTAAACGTTATGAAATTACAAAAATCGATTTTATGAAAGATGTTGCAGATATAACACTCTATTTTAATGCAAACGGACAAAGTGATGATGCAGAAAAGTATTTAGAAAATAGACTAGATAGAGTCTAGCATTACAAAGAAGTAAATCCGCTTATTGATGCAAAATAAGAGTGAATGATAACCTATAAATAATACATAATAAATGAAAATAAGAACGATAATACCGAAAGCATTCTTTTTAATATTCTTATTGAGTATTACACAAAATGAAATTCAAGCTCAGGAAATAGAAAATCAGTTTCAGACTAGAACAGAGTTGGAACTCACCTATAAACCTATTAAGAAGTTGAAACTGAGTTTTATTCCGCAATTGCGAATGGATGAGAACTTTTCGCTTGATAAATATCTTTTTGAAGGCGCTGCAGAATATAAAGCATTGAAATACTTAGACTTTGAAGCGGCATATCGATTTGTTGTAAATCCTAGAGACACTAAGGATACTGAATACGCTAATCGCTTTGCAATAGGTGCTACAGTAAAAAAAGAATTTGGACGTTTTGAACCCGCTTTTAGGTTACAATATACCAACGATGCCGATGATGGAGGTTCTGCTGAGAATTTTTTGCGTTATAAAGCAAAGCTTAAATACGATATAGCCAAGTGCAAAATTACACCTTATGTTGCGGCTGAAGCTTTTCAACAATTGGATGGCAGCGGTTTGTATAAAATGCGTTACTCTACGGGCTTAGACTACAAGCTGTTTAAGAACAATTATTTGGGCTTAAGCTATAAGCTCGATTATTACAATAAAGAATATAAGAATAGGCATATTGTGAGCCTAGGATACAAATTTAAATTTTAAAGATAAATCAATATGAAAAAAGCAATTATAGTATTTAGCAGTTTACTCATCCTTGTTTTTAGCGCTTGCCGTAAGGATGATATTATTGTTGAAGGAGATGGGGAGGTTGTTATCGATCTTAGCGATTATGCGGATTGGACAGACGCCACTCACGGTAATTTGGTGGATCCTGATTATTCTGTCGTCTTTAACCAGAGTGAAGTTCTTCGATTCGACATTGAAATTAGCAGCGACGATTGGTCGGATATGCAGTCTGATTTGAGCTCGGTATTAAATACTGGTGGTGGAAGACCTGGTGGAATGGACGAGTCAATATCAGATCCAATGTGGGTTCCTTGCTCTTTCAAATTTAACGACACCGAGTGGTATCAAGTGGGCATCCGATATAAAGGAAATTCCAGCTTACGAACGGCTTATCAATCTGGAAATAAGAAACTTTCTTTAAAACTCGACTTCGATGAATTTGAAGACGATTATCCCAACTTAAAAAACCAACGCTTTTATGGGTTTAGACAACTCAATTTAAATAATAATTACGATGATGTATCTTTAATGCGTGAGAAAGTGGGTGCAGATCTTTTCAGGCAATTTGGTCTGGCTGCATCATATACTGCATTTTGTGTAGTATATATAGATAATGGAAGTGGCCCACAATATTATGGTGTTTATGCTTTAGTTGAAGAGGTAGATGATACCGTACTCGATGATCAATTTGCCGATGGCTCAGGGAATTTATACAAACCCGATGGCAATGCAGCTTCTTTTTCTCAGGGAAGCTATAACACAAGCGAAATGGAGAAGAAAACAAATGAAGATCTCGGAGATTATTCCGATGTGGAGGCGTTGTATAATGTTATCAATAGTTCGGATAGAACAGCAGATAATGCAGCTTGGAAAAACAATTTAGAAAGCGTTTTAAATGTGGATGGCTTTTTGAAATGGTTGGCAGCAAATACGGTTATTCAAAACTGGGATACCTATGGAATTATGACCCATAATTACTATCTATACAATAATCCAGAAAATAATTTACTAACATGGATTCCTTGGGACAATAATGAAGCATTGCAATATGGAAAACAGGGCGGTGCCTTAAGTTTATCACTCAGCGAAGTAGGCAGTAATTGGCCCTTAATAAGATATTTGATTGATCAAACTGAATACAAAGCCGTTTATGAATCCTATTTGCAAGAGTTTATTGAGGAGGTTTTTATCCCTGCCAATATGACTTCAAGCTATGCTGAATATTACGAACTTATTAAAGAATACGCCTATGAAGAAGAGTCTGGCTATACTTTTATTCGCTACGATAGTGAATTTGATCAGGCAGTAGAAGCCTTAAAAACACACGTGCAAACAAGAAACGATGCCGTGAATAGTTATTTACAGTAGTAATTATACAGGGGATATTCCTTAACCTATATACTTATGGGTTAAGGAATATTACTAAATTTGTTAATCAGAATTACAGCGAGATGAAAAGAAGAATATCCTCAAAAAATTATCTTAATCTTTTTGAACCCATTATAATCTCTTTCATTTGGGTATTATTAATTGTTTTTCCTTTATTCTTCGGGCAATTTGAGGATCAAATCAATTGGAACAAAGTATTCAGAACCTGGATAACGTATATTCCACTTTTTATATTGTTTCTACTCAATCGATTTGTTTTACTGCCTAGATTATTCTTTAATAATAAGCGATTAATCTACCTTCTAAGCGTTTCGGGATTAATAATTGTTTTTTCAACGGTGTCTTTCATCAATGAAACAACTAAGCGTGAAACACGAAATCAGCCTCCACCTCAACAGCAACCCTTCTCAAATAATCCGGATCATAGAAGACCTCCGCCATTAGATGGCAACAATACGTTTGCGCGCCCACTCGAACAAAGAGATCAACATTTACCTCAGCCTATTCCACCTTATTTAAGCTTATTTATTTTATCGGTGCTTATAGTGAGTTTCGATACGGGTTTAAGGGTTTCATTTAGGCTGGTAGATACAGAAAGAGAAAAAGAGAAGCTCGAAAAGGAAAATGTAGGCACTCAATTGGCTTTCCTCAGAAATCAAGTTAGTCCACATTTCT
>Ga0307991_1000593_pt1 | contig 26135 bp, 23 predicted proteins | sample EllFjometagen131_FD_203146 | JGI IMG/M metagenome (GOLD analysis project Ga0307991, IMG submission 203146) | Marine microbial communities from Ellis Fjord, Antarctic Ocean - #131 | ecosystem: Environmental > Aquatic > Marine > Unclassified | place: Southern Ocean | collected 2014-10-08 | reverse complement strand
TAGGAACTAAGCTAGAACGTCGCAGTGTTCCCGACTTCGACTACGGCACCGGGTTCGACCCCGAACGTCAGTTCCCGCGAAGAAGCTCGACGTCATCGAGACTTCCCCGTTCCTTGGGAAGCCGCGGCTCCCGTCGGAGAAGCTACCGCTAGAAGAAAAACATTTAATCAATTTCATAACATGTTGAGTGCCCCCAAGCAGCCAAGCGCGACCGGGATGCGTAAGGTTGCCGGGGTGCTCTAATGGATCATGTTGTTGTGTTCCAAAGCTTGAACCGCAGTTCTCCCAATCCCTCTCGTCACTGACTTGTTTTTCTATGCGTTGAGGCGCAGGCTACCCTCCCCACAGCGATGATCTTCTTCCGTCAATGCTGCCTTCTCGCTGCCTCGAGAACATCTCCCATGTTCCTTGTTGGCATATCTCCCAGCACAATGGCCACTTAATTTCCCGGATAACATAGACTCTGCCGAGAGATCAACTCTACGCGCAAAGGCTTGGCTACAAGGAAACTCTGTGAAGTCATGCAAGGGATGCTTTCCAGCACTCGAATGCGGTACTATCTGTATCTGGATCGAAGCGACCCTTTATTAGTTTACAGGAGGCATACTATGGCTAAGTCGAACGACAAACAGAAAAAGACCAACAAGAAGCAGGCCCAGAAAACCCTCAAAGAGAAGCGTGCCGAGAAAAAGGCCAAGAAAGCTCAGAAGATCTGAACAACTTGAAGTGGTAGACACTGCCAAACGCCAACCGAGAGCAAGCAACGCATTCTAATCAATCTGCGTGATCTGCTCCCCGAAGACCGCACGAGGGATGAGATCACACGCAGGCCTTGCTTCTCCAATCAACCTATTGTTTTGCATCATCAGCTCTCGATTATACAAGAGGCACCTACTGCGAGATTCCTGGCTAGTAGGCGAAAGCGATGGCCTCAGTGCATTACAGCTCGTATTTCATCGTTCTTTGCTACTTTGCAACCGTTTTCTGTTCCAGCTCTTCCCATCGCGCGAAGAGATTATCCAGCTTGTGCTGTGCCTCATTGCGTGCTTCGTATACCTGCTGCAGTTTCTCATGGTCGCTGACTACTTCCGGGTCGTCAAGCTCTGTCCCCAGGCGCTCCACCTCTTCTTCGGCAACGAGGATGCGTTGCTCCATCCCCTCCCATTCTTTCTTCTCAAGATACGTCAACCCTGAGCGCTTCGGACGGACTACTTGTTTGCGATTAGCCGGCTCCTCTGCTGTGGGTGATCTCCTCTCCGTCCTGCTTGTCTCTGCCTCCTGCCACTGCGCGACACTGGCGTAGTTTCCGCAACTGCCATCACCGTGCAGACCGATGATGTCGGTGCAGACGCGATCGAGCATGTGCCGGTCGTGAGTGATCAGAACGACTGCCCCGGGAAAGTCGATCAACGCGCGTTCGAGAACCTCAATCGACTGGATGTCAAGGTCGTTCGTCGGCTCGTCGAGCATGAGAACGTCTACCGGTTCGCGCAGCATCATCGCCATCAAGACCCGTGCCTGTTCTCCGCCGGAGAGGTCACCCACCGGCGTCTCCAACTGATTGGGACGAAAACCAAAGCGCATTGCCCAAGGGATGATGTGGGTACTACGGCCGAGGTAGGAGACCGTGTCGCCACTTGGAGCAAGCGCACGGCGCAACCGCTCTGTCTTATCAAGCTGCTCACGTTGCTGGTCGAACAGGGCAATGCGAAGATCCGAAGCGTGTTTCACCGTTCCAGTATCGGGCAGAAGCTTCTCGGCAAGCACGCGCAGCAGAGTTGTCTTGCCGGAGGCGTTGTTCCCAGCGATTCCTGACCGCGAGTCGCGAGTGACGAACACATCAAGATCGCGGAATAGAATCTTTCCGCCAAGTGTCTTCGCGATCCCTTTGGTGATGATCAGATCGTGCGTTCGGCGACCGGTAGAGCGAAAGCCAATTTCCAGATCATTCGCTTTCTGTTGACGTCGCTGTGCCTCGGAGAGCCGCTCGATCTTCTCGTGCGCTGCGTCAACACGGTACGAAGCCTTTGTCCCGCGTGCCTTGGGACCGCGCCGCAGCCACTCCACCTCGCGGCGAACCTCGCCAGCAAGCGAGCGCCGTTCCTCGCTCTCGGTATGGAGGAACGCCTGTCTCTTTTCGAGGAAGTCACTGTAATGCCCGCGCACGCTGAAGAAGCCGTCGCGGTAGCGGGGATTGATCTCCACAATGCGGTCCGTGACCCGCTCCAGGAAGTAGCGGTCGTGCGTGGTGACGACAAACGAGATCCGCGCACGTGCTAGAAAGCGCTCCAGCCAATCGATCCCCTGCAGATCGAGGTGATTCGTCGGCTCATCCATCAGCAGAAGATCCGGCTCCTGGACAAGCTGACATCCGATAGCAAGTCTCTTGCGCCAACCGCCGGAGAGGCTCTCCACATGTGTGCTGCCGTTCTCAAAGCCGAGGCGGCGGAGCATCTTGCGAGCGCGCACGGGTGGCTCGTAATCCTCCATCGGCAGGTTAGCGAGCGCACCGAGGAGCGCTTCCTCTACCGTCACACCATGGGCGAAGACATCTATCTGAGGAAGGTAGGCGATGTGAGCATCGTTAGCGCGATCGACCCATCCGGAATCCGCTGGCTCGATGCCGGCGAGGATGCGCAAGAGTGTCGTCTTCCCCGCTCCATTTGGACCAATCAGCCCCACACGCTCCTCTTCGTGAAAAGTGAGCGACAGCCGATCGAACAGATCGTGCGAGGCATACGTCTTACTCAGATCACGCACCGCGAGTATCGCTCTCACTGGCTCTCCTTTCTCAAAGCTCTTAGTTTCGATTCATCGGCGGTATCTTCCATCCCTTATCGTACGCAATTTGCAGTGAGCTTGCCTGCACTCTTGCCACGATGCCGATCCTGGACTACGATAAGATCATGAGAACATCTATTCGCGTGGGCACTTCGGGCTACAGCTTCAAGGATTGGCTGGACACGGTCTATCCGAGAGGAATGAAGGCGGGAGACTTCCTTTCTTACTACGCCAGGATGTTCGATTCTGCAGAGATCAACTCCACCTACTATCGCGTGCCGGCGCCATCCATGTTCGTCAACATGCTAAAGAAGGTTCCTTCCGATTTCACATTCGTAGTCAAGGTGCCAAAGGAGATGACGCATGATCGGGATAAGATGTCATCCGTCGCATCGCCGTTCATCAAAGGCATTGCACCCCTTGTCGAAGCCCGTCAGTTGGGAGGGCTGCTTGCACAGTTTCCGTACTCGTTCAAGAAAAGTTCAGAGGGGATCGATCACCTCAAGCACTTGGCGGGGGCGTTCGTGGAACGGGATATTCCACTGAACATCGAGTTCCGCCACGAGAGCTGGTACAACGAAGAGACATACGCCATGCTGAAGGAACTCGGTTTGGGATTTGTCAACGTGGATCTTCCGCCTCTTCCCGGTCTTCCCGGCGCGAGCAATATCGTCACATCGGATGTAGCCTACTACCGCCTGCATGGAAGGAACGCGAAGATGTGGTGGCAACACCCGACCCCGAGTCACCGTTATGATTATCTGTACAACGACGACCAGCTTGAGAAGTGGGCGACGCGCGTCAAAAAGGCTACTCCTAAGGTGAAGACAAGCTACGTGTTTGCAAACAACTGTCACCTCGGGCAGAGCGTAGTGAATGCCCTCCACCTGCATCAGCGGCTCGGTCTTCCCAAGCCGACACTACCTCCCGGCCTCGCGCCGGAGATGTTTGAGCCATCCACCGACGAACTGATCGCTCAGATCAAAGCAAGGATTGTGCAGAAGCAAGCAGAAGAGAACGGGCACTGACTGGGTTGTGCTTGAAGAAGGGCATTTCGCGGGCACTTGGGAGGCGACTTGTCTCTCTTCGCGTGCTGTTGCCGCTATTGGTGGAGCCGAATAATATGGTGTATTGGGTTGTGGGCGAGACGGAATCCTGGAGGAATAGCCATACCCTTGGAAATTGAACCAGGAACCCGACTCGTATTCATGCGGAGGTGAGAGTGATAGTCGATAGCTAGCCCCGAGTAATTCCATAGGTGGATTCAAGAACGAACTTGTCGGCGCTTGTTGAATGATCTGGAAGTGGCTTCAGGGAGGGACACGTGAAACTTCGAACGAACGGGTTTGATCTGTGGGTGTACCATAAGCAAGACGCGAAGCCAAAATATCTCTTGTTTCACACATCACAGGAAAAGGCAGAGAAGTGGTTCCACGGCGGTCGTTTCTGGCAGATCTGCGGTGGCTTCGTTGGCGAGGAAGAGGAACTTGAGGCGGCGTTCCTGAGAGTCTTGCACTGCATTGGGCTGGAGGCGATCGGTATCTGGGCGTGCGAACACACATATATCTACTACAACGCTCGCCGGAAGAACATCGAGATCACGCCGGTCTTCGCGGCGGAGGTCGTTGAGCCGAAGGCCATCCCTCTCTCTTGGGAGCACTCTGAGTACGGCTGGTTCACGAACGATGAGTGTCTCGAGAGGATCCACTTCCGCGGTTTGATCGAGGGGCTGAAATGGACGCGCCATTACATCTCTGAGGTCGAGGCCCCACCGGAGAACCTCCGGTTCGTCTGAACGTGGACCTGCGCTATCCAGAGAGTGTCGCGATGGAGAATCTCATCGTAGCAGGACAAGGATCACTGCTATTGTGGCGCTCGCGATTAGTCCTACCGCAACAAGGAGCCCGAGCAAACCTCCCCCCTGGACCGACCAGTACCGCGCACGTGCATTTTCTATGGATTGACCGGAGACCAAATCGCAGACAGCAAGTGTATGCTCGCCCATGAATAGTTCGCTCGGGAGGTCGATGACGACTGGGTCCTTGAACCCGGAAAGGAAGTAGATGAACGCCTGGCGATGAGTCAGGTCGTAGGTTGTCGAGTACATCGTATAACTTCCGTCAAGTACGTAGGGATGTTGCCTGCTTACAGCTTGCAGCACGGAGGCAAACGGCTTCACATCAAGGTTCTCCTGCAACGTAAGCTGTTCGAGCTTCTCGCGGGCGGCATCGTAGCGAACAAAGCTGTCATGCCCGACAAACTGATCAGGGTCAGCGACGTTGAACGTCGATGCGACAAGCACATGCGACCCTTCGTCCTTTCGCGTGATAGACAACTCGCCATCGGCGGATGGAGAGATCACCGCTGCGTTCCCGCTCGCGTCGGCGAACAGGATCTGGAACCAGACCGACGGGAAGTCGAACTGCAACGTTACCTTGATTGCCTCTTCGACATTCGCTGCCTGGCGAAGAATTCGGTCGTAGAAGCTGTCGCGGCCATGCAAGAATGGACGTTCCGGGTGGCGTTTCATCTGAACTTCGGGGACCGCCGTCAGACTGTATGCGAGCCCGTGCTCATTCATCCCCGCTTGGAAACTTCGATACTTGCCCTGCCAAAGCCATCCTAGGTGCATTCTCCCGTACTCCTCCGATGATGCGGGGCGGAAGAAGACCAAGCTCCGGCATGGGTCGCCAGCCAATGGATGGTCCATGCCCGCATCCTCACTGTCACCCAATAGGCTAAGCCCTTTGCTTGATGCCATGAAACTGGTGCAGTAGACGCCGGTCCACGGAACGGTGTATTCGGCTGTCTGAGGCCAGGCTGCATGCGCTGGCGCAGCGACCGAAAGCAGCGCAGCCAACAGAGCCATGGCGCACATGTCGAGGGTTCGCAACTGGTTCACCTCCTTATGTATTGCGGCCGTCACCGAGCCGTCTGAGCTTTGAGAGCCGCTTGGCTGATTCGATGGAACCTCTGTCCTATTGCTCCCGTTTCAGTTCCGTCCAATGTGATAATGGCCCAGTATACAGAAGTCGTTGCGAAAGTGTGATTAGGGAACCTGTGAGACGTCGGCCCCGAAGCTTGAACTCGATCCAGAGCTTGCATGGGCAGCCCCGCCGAACGTCCTGAGTTCCGAAATCGCCGGAAAACCATCCTCGCAGGAACGGCCCTCCGCCTGCGTTGAGAAAAAGCGGCATCCGATCCGTATAGGTGGTATCACGTAATCGTACCTCCGCAGCCTCACCCAGTTTGATCCACACCTCTCCCGATTCGTCGATCCGTGCTTCGATCCGCACACCCCCCTCGTACGTGTCCACTGAGCCAAGCCAACGCCCGGCAAGCTCCGGCTCTGCGGTCAACAGATTCACCTCCGGGCCGGGCGTTTCAGGTGGGCAAATCTGAGCGAGCCTCTCGGGAATCAGCGTTGACAAGATCTCGATGGCAAGCGCATCCGGCCATGGGCCGGCCGTATTGGATAACACGACAACTGCAAGGTCCTCCTCGGGAACAAGAATGAGCACCGTACTGATCCCGTTGGAGCCACCACTGTGGTGCACAACCTGCAGGCCATCCGCCATCCGTCCGATGAACCAGCCCAGCCCGTATCCACTTCCTTCGCACTCCCAGTCCCGTGTTCGAACGGTCCCGGGGGCAGCGGTTTGCATTTCCTGCCGCGAGATTGCCGTAAGGATTTGCGGCTGACTCTCGTCGGGCGATCCCATATGAAACAGCGCAAAACTGAGGAGGTCGGACACGCAGCTATACAGTCCGCTTGCGCCTAGGCAATCGGTCAGAGCAACTGGTATCAGCTGTCCGGTTGCGGCATAGTTCGTCGCGTAGCTTCCTGCCAGCCTCGCATTGCATCCGATTGTCGTGCGCTCCATTTTCAGCGGGACTAGGACCTCATCGGCCAGAAATCGTTCGAAACTCGTCTCGCTCACTTCTTCGATGATGCGGCCAAGGATTCCATAGCCGAGATTTGAGTATTGATACCGCTCTCCCGGTGCGGTCACCAGATTGCCATATCGGCGGAGTGTCTCCTCGAAGGGGGGCGGAAGATACGGCTCATCGACGTAGAATGCTTGGCTATGCAGGGGAAGCCCCGACGTGTGACTTGCGATCCGCCGGATCGTGGCAGCGTCCTCAGTGCCGATGCAAGCCCGAATGCCGTCGGCTCCAAGGTATGTGTTAGTGGGATCCTCAAGAGAGATCAGCCCCCGCTCCACCAGAATCATTAGTGCCGTCGCAGTGAACGGCTTGGAGACCGACGCCAGAGCGTACAACGTCTGAGCGGTGGCAGAGATGCCTGCTTCGCGGTCCGCCAGGCCGAATCCTTCTTCCCAGCGCAGAGCCCCGTGCACAACGCCCACGGCGATCGAAGGAACCTCTCCCTCTTCGATCAACGAAACGATGTGCTCACGGATGTGACGAAGCTGCGGAGGGCAATCCAGAGCAAACGCCGGGGTGGCTGGACCAACCAACCCCGCGATTAGCAGAACCGCCACGAGAGGGCACACAATCGCCAGGCCCGCGTTCTTAGTCATCCGCGAAAGCTCCTTCGTGTTTGTGCCTACCGCCTCTCACCAACAGCCCCGCAGAGCATGAGGACTCCGGCTACGCCGAATCCGACTGCTCTGGCCAGATGAGCGGTCGCTGGGCCCTGCACCCGAATCATCCCGATGTACAAGCCAGAGGCGACGAGCATTCCCGTCGCTAGAACAGCAAACAACCATTTGGGCATTGCAGTTACCTTACGTTTCATGTTTCCTCCCGTCTCAAATTCCTGCGATACTCCCACAGATCTCGTTTGCTGGACAGTGATTTTCCAGGCCAGTCTGCGTTCATTGCTCGACCAACTAACTGACGGGTCCTGTGGGTTCTGCAATCCAGTTGTAGATCAGTTCCAACACCTTAGGAGAGATTGTTTCCTCGATCTCTCCATACTCGAGTGGAGATCCGGTCTTTGCCGTTTGGAAGAAGTGATTCAGCTGCGGGATCTCGACTACGCGATACCTTGGATTCCCGGCCTTCTCCAGTGCGGACCGAATCGCTTCAAGGTTTCCTTCTGGGGGGACTTGCACGTCGAGCTCTCCAAAGATCGCCAAGACCGGACAGCGAACCTGCTGAAGCGTGTCGCTCGGATCAAGGGAAAGGTTGAAACGGAACCACGGTGAGAGAAGATGGTCGATCGTTGCATTCACCCGCGCCTCCGGCACTCCCGGAAGCTCGCGATAGATCTCGCGCAGCTCACTGCGTGCCTTCTCCAGGTCTGTTGCGCCGCTCACTACGCCAAGTACCCGTTTCTGGAACGCGCACTTAGCGGCGAGTTGCTCCTCAGTCTGACCGAGAGCACGCCCTGTGGATTCCTCGAACTGCTGGTTGTACTCGATCCCTGGCAGGCCCGGGGTCCCCATCATCACAATGAACGCTACGCTTGGCGAGGCGGCTGCCGCCAGCATTGCTATAGTCCCACCCTCACTGTGCCCGACCAGCCCAACACTCTGGGGATCTATACCAGGATGGCTGCGAAGGAATTCGACACCGGTCAATGCATCGTCAGCGTAGTCTGCACTCGTCGCCTGCGTGCGATCGCCGGTTGAGGCTCCGGCGCCACGGTCGTCATACCGCAAGACAGCGAATCCACAACGCATTAGATAATCGGCAAGAACTCGAAACGGACGGTGCGCCAAGATGGTCGCATCGCGATCCTGTGCCCCTGCGCCTGAGATCAACACCAAGGCGGGAACCTGTTTGGCACCCTTCGGGAGCGTCAGCGTTCCAGCCAAGTAAGCTCCGGCTTTCTCGTTGACGAACTCAACCTCCTCCTCAACGTAGGGATATGGGGGGATAGGCGTCTGCGGCCTCGGTCGACGCAAAACCTCTTCGACGCTTGCCAGCGTTGTGCTCAGTGTTCTTTCCCCTTGTCTCCATTCTCCTTCGATTCGCTTGTTCTTCCGATCAAAGTCGCCCTCAAAGACGGCGGACAGATCCTCAAACTCCATCCGGAGATGCAAACCGTCCAGTACAACATCGGTCGCCTGAACCTCCGCATCCGTCTGATCGGGGCGAAGCAGTACGGCCCGCAATTCGCCATTTTCACCCTCAAGGATGCGGAAGGCGATTCTCAGTTCGAGTCCGGGATATTCGAGCCTTCCCTCCCAGAGGCCCAAGAGATCAGAGGTACTTGCATGCTGCGATCCGCAGCCCGCAACAAGAATCACCGTAAGAACAAGAAATGAAACAGCCAATCTCGTCAATCGGGGCATTTGCGTTCCCCTCCTACGTAGGGGCCCTCTTCAAGAAACGTGATGTTGTGCTCCGCTTTCGTCTTGATCATAGTGGCTAAGATCTCCTTGCGCAAACCAGCGAGTAAATCTTGCTTTTCCCACAGATTCTGGTGCCTACGGCCATTCGACGAAGCAATCTCAAGTGCTACGGACGGAAGCTACGGCGAACATGCTTTCACTCGATAGCTGATGTAGTTTCAGTCTTCGTGTCCTTCGTGCTCTTCGTGGTGAATCCGTTTGGCATTCAACTCGTGCAAGCCAAGAATTGGAAGTCACTCCCACTCGGAACGATAAGGCATCTAGATATTCACAATCTCTAGATCTGAGACTAGGATCATTCATAGTCTCTTGACTCAGCACAAGATATCTACATGATGACTACGAAAGAGGCATGTAGTCGGCAAAGGCGATCCAAGCATCGCTCTATCTTCCAAGACACAACCTTCACGCTTGACAAGCGCCGGGCCATCCTGTAAAGTGAAATCACTATGCTGGAAAACATCATTCTTGGGAGGTATGTTTGGGGACGCTAACCTCAAACTATCCTCTGTCTGCCGAAACTGCTTGCTAGTCCCTCCTTTTGAACCTTGGTGGCGTCGCTAACGCGCTTCTCGTCCGAACAGAACAATCACTTCGAACTTACAAAGGAGACGTCACTATGCAGAGAATCTTCAATTTGAATCAACAGGAACTTCCAACTCGTTGGTATAACGTACAGGCCGATCTCGATCGACCGCTCGATCCACCACTCGATCCGCGCACACAGGAACCACTATCTCCGGAGGCATTGACAGCGCTCTTTGCCAAGACGTGCGTTGAGCAAGAGATATCAACCGATCGGTTCATCGATATCCCGCCCGCGGTGCAGGAGACCTACCGCTTGTGGAGGCCCACGCCTCTATACCGCGCTACGAACCTGGAGCGTGCACTCGATACTCCAGCTCACATTTACTACAAGTACGAAGGAGCGAGCCCGACCGGGTCTCACAAGACGAACACCGCCGTTCCTCAAGCCTACTACAACAAGATTGAGGGGACCAAGCGCCTCACGACTGAGACCGGAGCGGGGCAATGGGGAAGTGCGTTGTCGTTTGCCTGCCAGGCTCTGGGGATCGATTTGACCGTATTCATGGTCAAGATTTCCTACCAGCAGAAGCCATACCGCAAGGCGATGATCGAACTGTACGGCGGTGAGATCCTCGCGTCTCCATCCGAACGGACAAACGCGGGACGGAAGATACTCAAAGATAATCCTGATTCACCGGGATCGTTGGGTATGGCCATCTCTGAGGCAATTGAGGAGGCGATGACCACCGGTGCCAAGTACTCGCTCGGTAGCGTTTTGAACCACGTCCTCCTTCACCAGACAGTGATCGGACAGGAGTCACTCTCCCAAATGGAGCTTGCTGGAGAATACCCCGATGCCGTCGTTGGTTGTGTCGGAGGGGGTTCCAACTTCGCTGGATTGATGCTACCCATCCTGTACGATTCAAGGAATCGCGGCCGAAAGGTGAGATTTATCGCCACCGAGCCTACCGCCTGCCCAACGATTACCAAAGGTGAGGTACGCTATGACTTTGCTGACGAAGCAGAGATGACACCGCTTCTGCACATGCACACGCTAGGACACAAATTTGTTCCACCCGCAATCCACGCTGGTGGCCTGCGCTACCATGGCATGGCCCCAATCATCACTCGGCTGGTCGAAGACCACGTGATCGAGCCGAAGGCATACGATCAGGTCGATGTGTTTAGGGATGCGGTCCTATTTGCCCGCACGGAGGGGATCATCCCCGCTCCGGAAACCGCGCATGCTGTGCACGCGGCGATGGACCTTGCCCGTGATTGCGCGGGTAGCGACGAGAAACAAGTGATCCTAATCGGGTTCTCCGGCCATGGTCACTTTGACATGTCTTCCTACACCGCTTATCTGGCGGGACAGTTGGTGCGTACAAGTTAGATACGCGGTTTACGCACCGCGCCTCTCTAGATATAGGAGCATTTCATAGGGGCGACCAACCGGTCGCCCCTATGCATATCATGCTTGTCTCCCCCTGCGAAATACTACGTCGCTTCATGCTCATCTTGTATGAGACAACTCTAATAGTTGACATTCCCCGTTTATTGTGATAGCGTCAAGGTTAGGGATCGATTATGAGGGGGAAAACAATGCGTAAACAGATCCTATTTGCTTTGGGTGCGGTGGTTGTTGTCATTGGAATCGTCATCGGTTGGTATCTCATCACGCAGCGGCACGTCGGACGATTGGTGGCACAGGGAAAGCGGACGAACATTCTGGTATTGGGCTTGGACAAAGTGGGGAACACGAGTCGCAGCGATACGATGATGCTCCTCAGCTTGGCGCCGGAGGAGGATGTTGTCCTCATTTCAATCCCGCGCGATCTGCGAGTGGAACTTCAGGACGGTGATCTTCACAAGCTGAATGCCGCCTACGCGAAGGGCGGAGCAACTCAGGCCCGGAAGACGGTGGCTGGCCTGCTGGGAATCGACGTCCCGTTCTACATCGCGCTCGACTACGCCGGCTTCGAACATCTGATTGATCACCTAGGTAGCATAACGATCACCGTTGATGAGGCAATGAAGTACGACGACGAGCGAGCCGACCCGCCACTACATATCGACATTCAACCGGGCACGCAGACGTTTGATGGTAAGTCCTCTTTAGAGTACGTTCGTTATCGTGGGGAGACGGGGGATCTGGGAAGGATAGACAGGCAGCAGAAGCTGCTGAGTGCGATCCTGCAAGAAGGTTTCCTAAACAGCGATTACGACAGCATGCGCAAGCTGGTGCGCACGATCAACCCATACCTGCAAACGAACCTATCCCTTGTCGATCTCTACGATCTAGCGAAGATCGTACGCGGGGTGGACATGGAGCATATACAGATGGCGACAATTCCCGGTACTCCGGTTACAATAGATGACGTCAGCTATCTCGAACCGCAAGTGGCGGACATGGAGCGGATGATCGCCCACATGATTAGGGGGATCGATCTCCTGACACCGAGTGAGATCAGCGTAGCCGTATTCAACGGGAACGGCACGAGAATGGTAGCAAGTAGGACAGCAGACTACCTGAGAGCACGTGACTTCGAGGTGGATAAAGTCGCCAATGCAGAAACATTCGACTACGACAAGACTTACATTATCGTGCTGACCGACATGGCAAAGGCACAGATCCTGCAGGCTACTCTTCCACAACCGTCAGAGGCGACGATCGTCTCCCCAGACGAATTATCGGCACACTACACCACTCTCCAGTCGTATACACCCGAGGGGACCGATCTCATACTGGTCGCCGGGAAAGGATTTGATATTAGTGAATAGCGAGAATCATATGCTCGACACGATCATCGACCTCATCGAGGATAGAAAAGGGACTCACACTGTGGTCATCGACTTGCGTGACGCACCTATTCCCACAGGGTACTTCGTTATTGCCGAGGGAGAGAACCCTGTGCACGTGAATGCGATCATCTCCGCGTTACGGTCAAACCTCCCCCACAAGCCGCTCCACCGCGAAGGCGTCAGGAAGCAGCGCTGGGTGGTCCTCGACTATGGCGATATCGTCGTGCACGTTTTCACTAAAGAGGCGCGCGATTTCTACGACATCGAATCCCTGTGGGCAGATCACGTAGTGAAGTAACCGAGACAGTATCCTGATCGCTTGCACCTCTGTTTTCTCATCACGCGTCAGCATTTGCTCGTTACGGTTCCTTGGCGTTTCGAGTGGGTAATGACTTCCAATTCCAGTTGCACAGAGCGGATGCCAATGAGGCTTCACCACGAAGAGCACGAAGGACACGAAGAATAGAATTCGATGAGCCTCAAGATTGGATAAGACCAACAACTGCTTGCAGGCTTGTTGAAGTCAACATATGCGCAGTACGTCTCACCCTTCGTGCTCTTCGTGTCCTTCGTGGTGAAACAGCCTTCTGCGTCTGTAAGATCGTTGTCCTTCGACCCTTTTTCTTTGCCTACGCACTGCAAACGATAGGTGGCCATCATTACTGATCCTTCCAGCCCATCCCGAATGCTTTGACGGAGAAGCTGGTAGCGGATAGAATCACGGTATTGAGCCAGAGTGGCGGAATTGGCAGACGCGCGGGACTCAAAATCCCGTGGCCTTCGGGTCGTGTGGGTTCAACTCCCACCTCTGGCACTTGGATTTCAGTACTCAGTATTTAGCTTAGAAAGGAACAAACATGTGCCTTCGCGTCATCTCTGAAGATCGCCTGATGAAGTAACGCTTTGTTCGACATGTTGCGCAGCATGATCGATCATAAAGGCCAGAGTAGCGCCTCAGTCCGCTACTTAGCACAAAGTCACCCACCTTGGAACAACCGCCGTTTGGCGGGCACTACGGCGCTTGAGAGGAGTGTCAATGGTCGGCTAAGTATCCCCGTCCCTTGTTCTATGAGGCTTCGGCGCAACTTTGTAGTCATGCGCTTTTGGCGCAGTTAATCGTATAATGCCATTATGCGAAAAGGGAGGTCAAAGGGAGTTATACGGCGTTTCTGTCTGAGATTGATGTAGGTAGCTTGTGTGACTATGTTCAACACCATTGTCCGACGGGTCAAAACGATGGGAGGGATCGAAACTAGCCCTGCCGCATGAACCGCCGCCCTATAACTAAGACCGCTAACGCAATGAGAACTGCCCCAAGGGTTGCTTCAATGGATGTCAGCACCATACCCAAGCGTGATGACCCCGGCCCGATGTGACCGAGCCCGAGTGTGGCAAAGGTTGTGACGCTGTAGTGAATGCCGACAATCCAGTTTCGAAGCGACCACACCTGAACGCCAGCGCGCTCAATAAGCCTCGGCACCATGGAGAACGTGATGCCAAATCCGCCAATTACCAGGAACCACGTGAAGAATAGCCGTGCTACACTAGCGCCGTAGGCAGTTGTCCAGCGAACGAACAACAAGTCCAACAAGAAAAGGGCCCAATATCCTGGCCTTATTATCCAATTTTTCCACAATTGTTTTATCCGGGCTGTATCGGCATCTGCCTTATTCTGTCGAATGACTCTCCAACGGTTGAGCCGTTCGAAGTAGAAGGCAGCGTCGGCCTTCTCCCGTTCTCCTATTCTACTGAAGGTGCGTTGCGCGAAGCGCCAAAACGAGACACCAGCTCTTGGATTACTGATGAGAATCCCACATCTTGCGTCCCCCCATCCGCGAATGTATGGCTTGTTGGACCCTAGAGCTAGGGATCTACACTCACATCCGCCGAACCAGGCATTCCCCCCGATCTGCACATTGTCGAACCGAGTATCCCCCTGGATCAGCGCGTCGTCGAACCGGGCATCCCCCTCGATCTGCGCATTTTCGAACGAGGCATTCCTCCCGATCGTTTGTGGTAGCTGTATCGCATGTGTTGGGGAACCGCTCGCCTCTATGGCTGCGGGGAATATGTAGCCAGTGAAGATGTACCGCTCATTGCGATCTTCAATAGGTCCAAGCATATTGAGCTGGTTCGATAAAGCACTTTTGAATTTCTCTAGGTCCTTTGGGCTTGGACTATGAAAGATACAGAAGTCACTACCGGCCTCGGCTGGAACATTGCATCCTTCGTACTGGCAGGACTGTGCCATGCTATGCCTCCGTTATCCCTCTTCCCGATCGAGAAACTGAGCGATCGCCTTTCTTGCTCAACCGCTCGAGGCGCTCAATCAGACGCTTATCCATCTGATCTTTGGGGACGTACACAGAAAGCGTTGTTGGTTTGCTCACCACATGAACCATCTCCTTGTTGCGTCACGTCCTGGATCCCATTGTGCTCGGTGATGGGGAGGGCTGTATTACGTAGTCTTAGGCTTTCTTCTCCTCCCGGTTTAGATACTGGATGATCGCCTCAACGACGAGGTAATTGATCGAGCGATCTTGTTTGTTTCCCAGCCTGATCAGGCGCTCGACTGGCTTCTCCTCCATCTTCTTCTGCGGGATGTAGACTGACAGCTTCTCAAGAATCTCTTTCTTGGCCATCTATGGTCCCCTCGTGTGATTTAAGGTGGGGATATTATGCATCGTAGAATGAACAATCAGAAACATTAAAAAGCCTGCCACATAAGCAGCAGGCAATCAGATGCGGAGAGGATTTCCTCTCCTTTTTTTTGTTGGAACAAAGAACTGAACTACGGGTGTATTCCGGTTAAACCGCTATTGCTCCCGAAGCACAGGGCGCAGATATCTATTCTTGGCGTTCTTGGTCTCCGATCGATACCAATGTCAGCCCCTTTGACAACTCTGACACGAAGAACGAAGGGATAGCAGATCAATCCTGCGCAGGCGGGGCAAATGCGCAACAGAAGATCATTCTATGACTTGCAATCACACCGTCGTTACCGCCTCAAGACGGCAAGGAGCTAAGCTCCTAATCCCCGTCAGTCCCCCATGGGCGCGCTTTCTCATCCCGCACTTTGCGACTGCGGCGTAAGTAGGTCGGGATATCGAAGTCGTCCGAGCCAAGCGGCCTTTCTTTCTGCATCTTGGCGAGCATCGTTTCGTTTCCCAGAGCAGATCCCTCTTCCTCTTCGCCAGGGTGCACTACGGCAAAGCCAGTGGCGATCACGGTCAGACGCACCGTCTCCATTCCATCGCGTATTGCTGTGCCAAAGATGATGTCGGCGCGATCGGAAACTGCCTCACGAATGAGGGACGCCGCTTCTGTAACTTCCTCCAGTGTGAGATCGTTCCCACCGGTGATATTCATGATGACCTTGCGTGCACCCTTGATCGAGGCATCTAAGAGTGGTGATGAAATGGCTTTTCTCGCCGCATCTTTGGTCTTCCCTTCTCCCTCGCCTTCGCCGATTCCCATCATCGCCGTGCCCGCTCCGCGGATCACGCTCTCGATGTCGGCAAAGTCAAGGTTGATCATGCCGGGAACGGTTATCAGATCAGATATCCCTTCCACTCCTTGGCGCAGAACCTCGTCCGCCATCTCGAACGCTCGCGTTATCGGGGTGTCTGTAGGTGCAACCTTCAGCAGCTTGTCGTTGGAGATAGTGATGAGGGCATCGACCTCTTGCGAGAGCCGGGCGATCCCTGCCTCTGCCTTCTCGGCGCGAGCCAACCCCTCGAAAGAGAACGGTCGCGTGACAATACCTGTGGTGAGGATTCCGGCCTCCTTGGCTAGGGATGCGATAACCGGGGCAGCTCCCGTCCCTGTTCCGCCTCCCATTCCACAGGTGATGAACGCCATGTCTATCCCTGTCAACAGATCCGCTATCTCCTCGTGGCTTTCCTCCGCCGCGAGGCGGCCGATCTCCGGGTTGCCGCCAGCACCGAGCCCACTCGTCAGCTTCCGCCCGATCTGCAAGGTGTGGTGTGCATGCACCACCTCTAACACCTGCGCATCAGTATTTACGGCCACAAACTCCACGCCGTTGGCTCGACCATCAACGAACATGCGATCGACGGCATTGCCTCCGCCACCACCGACACCAATGACCATCAATCGTGCGGGGGGAGTCAGGACCCTCTCATCTACCATTGCCATTCTTCTTTTTACCCCCGGAAGAAACGATTGAACCATGAGAAGAGTTTGTTCATCAACGACGCCTTTTTTCGATCATATCGCTTCTTTGAAAAGTCCTTGGTCTCCACAGCATAGCGCAACAGGCCGATTGACGTAGCGTAAATCGGCGACTCAACGATATCGCGCAACCCATGTATCCCTTGTGGGATCTTCCCACGGCGTACGGAGATTCCGTAGCGCTGGTGAGCAAATTCTACTATCCCATCGAGCAGCGAAGTCCCTCCCGTAAGGACCAGGCCAGCGGGAACAAGGTCACGATACCCGGCGTCTTCCACCTCTTGCATCGCCAAGTCGAGAAGCTCCTCGACACGCGGTTCAATGATCTTGGCGAGCTTCTTCTTGGAGACGGTCTTCTTCTCGTCGCCGCCGATTGTTGCCACTTCAATCTTCTCATCTTCGCCAACACTATCTACTAACGCCGTTCCGGCCTGTTTCTTGATCAACTCAGCCTCTTCGATCGGAGTCTGCAGACCGACGGTAATGTCGTTAGTGATGTGCTCACCAGCAATGGGGATGACCTTGGAGAACCAGATATCGCCACCGCGGAAGACACTGATGTCCGTCGTGCCTCCACCGATGTCCAGCAGAATAACGCCCAGCTCCTTCTCCGCAGACGATAGGACTGCAAGGGCTGAGGCAATCGGCTCCAGAACGATCTGTTCGATCCCAACGTCAAGAGTTTCCACGCAACGAACGAGATTGTGCACAGCAGTGATCGCCCCAGTAACGATGTGTACATCGACCTCAAGGCGCGTTCCAGTCATTCCAACAGGGTCAGTGATACCGTCCTGCCCATCCACAATATACTGCCGTGGAATGACATGGATCATCTCACTCGCCGGCGGGAGCTGGATCGCCTGCGCCGTCTCGACAACTCGATTTATATCCTCATCCGTAATGATACGATCAGGTCGGTTGATCGACACGGTGCCACTATTGTTGATTGAATTGATGTGTTTGCCGGCGATACCCACATAGACGGAGCTCACCTTGACATCGGCCATATTCTCCGCCTCTTCAATTGATTTACGTATAGAAGAGATTGTACGACCGATATCGACAACCACACCCTTCTCTAACCCGTGTGATTCCGCCTTACCCATGCCGATGATCTCGATCATTTCATCGGCCACGTTCCCCACCAAAGCAACTACTTTGGTCGTCCCTACGTCAAGGCCGACCACTACTCTTTCTTTTCTCATCGGTTCACCACCTTACGGGGCACAAGCCTCGCCTCACCCCCAAATCTAAGATCTATCGTCTGATAGCTCGCAAGATCAATCGTTTCCAGCAGCGCTGTCAGTTCGTCGATTCGATCCTCAATATCACTGATCGGACCGAGCATTACCTCCCCCCCATCAACTGTGTACATAATGATCGCGCTTAAATTCGAGAAGTCGATGCGCGGGAAGAGATCTCTTCCCAAGCCTCGCTTGCGCAAGTAGACAACTGTCTGTACTACATCGCTATTCACTGCTTTCTTTCCCGAGGGAGTGCTGGCAATCGCCACTCCACTTATGCACATGAAGTTCAAACTAGAGTCCTTTGCGTAGCCAACGATGACCCCGTCTTCTCCGAGGACCATCAGACGACTCTCATTGCTGGGATCAACGACAAGGGCGATCGGGTTCCGCTCGCGAACAATGATTTCAAGTGTATGCGGAAGGATTCTGTGAAACGATACGTCCATTATCCAGGGAAGTTGTAACAGCAAAGTCCGTGCTTGTTTGAGCGGAGCGCGCAGTAGATTCACTCTGTCCTGAATACCCGAGCCATCTTTGACTGCTACGGCGGACGTGTAGTAATTACCTCTTACTACAATCTTCCGTAGATCAAAGATACGCACCCAAGGTGTATACAGGGCAATGATGGCAGCAGCGATAAGAATCCCCCCTATGACGGCAGCCCAGCGAACAGCACTTCTCGATTCTCCCTCGTTCACCCGTCGATAACCTCAATCTCCAAGTCAAGCAAGATATAGAAACTTTTATACACCTTTTGGCGCACAATGTCAATTAATTTGCGGATCTCAGCGCTGCTCGCTCCACCTAAGTTGATAATAAAATTGGCGTGTATGTCAGATACCTTGGCCATTCCCACGCGAAATCCCTTCAAGCCGGCATGCTCGATTAACTCACCTGCAGAACGTCCAACTGGGTTCTTGAAGGCACATCCAGCACTAGGGAAGCCATGCGGTTGTGTGACCGCGCGCCGGGCGAGAAGCTGATCGAGGTCGAACTTTTCTTCGTCAAGGCGAAGCTGAACTCGAAGAATGGGAAGACGTGATTCGAGGATCGCACTTGCTCGGTAGGAAAACCCACACGCGTCCCGATCAATGGACACCACAGTGCCATCACCGCAAAGCACGCTGACCTTCTCCACAATCTCCCCAATCGACCGCGCTTTGATACCCGCGTTCATGGCAAGTGCTCCTCCCAGGGTGCCAGGTATCCCAACAAGAAAGTCGAGGGAATGAACTCCATGGGCATTAGTCTCGGATATGAGCTTCGCAAGTGGTGTGCCGCAGTCAGCAGACAGATGCCCGTCGCTCACCGTGCACGCGGTGAGCCGCCCGGTGGAGATGATGAGGCCGCGGTAACCGCTATCGGAGAAGAGGACATTGGAGCCTCTGCCCAGGACGAAGTACGACACGCTGTAGTCGCGGCAGAGGCCGATCGCATCGACCAGGGAACCTATGCTCGTCGGTAGGAAGAAGGCATCGGCAGAACCCCCTACCTTGATTGTTGTATGAGCAGACAGTAGCTCGTCAATTCTCAGCTCACCGGAGAGAGATTCCAGGCTTGCAGCCAGATCCTCTACGCGGTGCAGAAGCTTCCTTCCTTGAGGAAACGTGACAGGCTCGTGGTCACCGTCCATATGTCACCTGCTCCGAAGCTGATGATAAAATCACCCGGCTCGATGTACCCCTTGAGGAAGGAGAGAACTTCCTCCTTGTTGTGCATGAGAAAGGGATCGTTTCCCGTTCTACGTGTGATCGAATTGACGATCCTCTGTGAGGTAACACCTGGAATCGGGGGCTCGCAGGCGGGGTAGATTGGAGTGACAACGACGGTGTCGGCGAGGCGGAACGCGGCCCCGAATTCATCCCCGATTGCCTGTGTACGGGTGTAGCGATGCGGTTGAAAGACTGCAACAATCCTCCGATTCATCCATCCCGATCTGATCGCTTGCAGGGTGACCTCGATCTCCTCCGGTAGATGGGCGTAGTCGTCGACGACGGTTACCCCATTCTCTTCCAGCAGCTGAAAACGGCGCTTAGGAAGCTGAAAGTCCGCCAGTGCCTCCGCTGCATCAGCAAGTGACACACCGGCTAGGTTTGCCGCACCGATAGCACAAAGCGCATTTCGCACGTTGTGGTCACCAGGGGCTGGGAGGAATACGCGCGCTACATCCTTCCCATGATATGTTAGGTCGAACGTCGTGTGGAAGTGGTAGTGAGAGATGTTGATCGCGCGTAAATCCGCATCCGGATGTACGCCCACCGTGAGCGCAGATGGAAGCTCTTCGGCAAGCGTACGCACGCCTGCGTCGTCGATCTCCAGGACTGATCTCTGTGCTTGCAGAAGGTACTGTTTAAAGCTCTCCTTGATCGCTGCCAGCGTATGGTAGGTGCCTAGGTGATCGCGCCCAATATTGTTGAGAACAGCAATCGACGGACGAATGGCAAGGAAGAGCCCATCACTCTCGTCGACCTCGCTTACAAACAACTCGCCCGCTCCAAGGTGAGAGTTACCTCCCAGTCCCGGGCAGTGAGCACCAATGAGGTAGCTTGGGTCCCTGCCCGTATTCCGCAGGATGGTCGCCGTCATTGCCGTGGTCGTCGTCTTCCCGTGTGTCCCGGCAACACCGATGCTGGTGTAGCCGTCAAGGACGCCGGCCAACGCCTGCAGTCTATGCACTACTGGAAGGTTGAGCCTGCGTGCCGTCTGTATCTCCACGTTCTCCGCCGTGATGGCCGATGAGACAATCACTTCATCGACGTCCTCATTCACAAGATCCGGATCGTGACCGATGTGGATCGCCGCTCCAGCCCGTTGCAGATATTGGGTCTCTGCATTCTCGCGCAGGTCAGAGCCGGAGACTCTGCTTCCCCCAGCAAGCATCACCGCGGCGAGGCCACTCATCCCCGCACCCGCTATTCCCACAAAGTGGTAGCTCTTGGGCTTGCCGATCAAGTTCGTGCCCCCTTGACGAGGACCACGATCTCGCCAAACATCGACGCAGCCGCATGTTTGCATCCCATGCGCATCGAATTTCGTGCCATCAAATTCAACCCCTGTTCATCTTTCACCATCTGTTCAATCAGCCGTGCAAAGTGCTTGTCTAGCATATCATTTTCACCCACAATCGTGCAAGCCTGTTCATCGTTTAGCACACGAGCATTCTCCCATTGGTGCCCATCGGCCGCCCCTCCCCACGGGATGAGCACTGCCGGCTTTCCGCAAGATGTAATCTCCGCCAGGGTTGTTGCCCCAGCACGGGAGACGATGAGATCAGCAATGGCAAATGCCTCCCCCATCCGCTTGATGTATCTCTTGACAACAATATTCGTGACACCGGCTGCTGAGAACTCCGACTCGATTACTGAGGTGTCAGCGCTCTTGCCAGTGACCAGGAGGACCTGCATATCCTTATTTCTGGCAATTCGCTCCCGTGCCTTACGGATAGCGTTCGTGAGCGCAAGAGATCCGTTTGAGCCGCCAAAGACAAGGACGGTTCTCTTATCAGGAGAGAGCCCGAAGCGCTCGTAAGCAGAGCGCGTGCGCTTGGCGAGGAGAAACTCACTGCGGATTGGGTTCCCTGTGGTGACGATGTTGCGTGTTGAAGAGAGCTGCTTCCTGGTCTGCGGGTATGAGATCAGTACCTTGTCAACGAAACGGGCGAGTATCCTGTTCGTCAGGCCAGCCACGGCATTCTGTTCGTGGATGACTGTTCGGATTGGAAGGATCTTTCCCAAGACAGAGGCGAGTAGGACTGCGGGGAACGATGCGTATCCGCCCATCCCGATCACCACTTCTGGGCGGAAGCGCAGGAGGACGATCAATGCTTCCACAAAGGAGATGGCTAGGAGAGAGAGGGCGCGCACGTTCTGGGGGATGTTCCCGCGTTCAAGCCCACGCACATGGATCGGGAAGAATGAGATCCAGGGATACGAGGGAAGGATACGCGCTTCTATCCCGTGCTTAGTGCCAACATAGGCAAGCTTGACTCCACTCTTACGCTTGGCAAACTCCTCCATCACCGCCAGTGCAGGATAGAAGTGACCCCCGGTCCCCCCGCCAGCAATCAATACACGCATCAGTTTCCTCCTTGCTTGGAGATATTGGCTAGCACGCCAACCATCGCCAGTGTGACGAAAAGCGACGATCCACCGTTGCTGATAAACGGGAGTGTGAGTCCGGTCACCGGCAGAAGACCGGTGGCAACACCTAGATTGAGAAGAACTTGGAAGACAACAGCAAATCCAATTCCAAATGCAAGTAGTCTACCAAATTGATCCGGGGCACTATTCGCGATGGCGAAGGCACGCCAGGCGAAGACCACATAGAGCACAATGAGGATGAGCGCACCGATCAGTCCCAGTTCTTCGGCAGTCACGGAGAAGATGAAGTCGCTCTGTGCCTGCGGAAGGTAGAACAGTTTTGCCCGCGACGCGCCGAGACCTCGCCCGATCAAGCCACCGGAGCCGATCGCCACGAGTGATTGGATGGTCTGATACCCGGAAGACGTGCTGTAGTCATGCGGGTTAAGGAACGAGAGGACACGTGCCAGTCGGTAGGGGGCGATGCGCACCGCGAGGAAGATGAACGGGATGCTCGCAATTCCCACCCCCAACAGGTGCGTCGTGCGGGCCCCGCCGACAAAGAGCATCACCGCGGTCAGGGCAGCGAAGATGAGGGTCATGCCAAAGTCGGGTTGATTCATGGTCACCGCGGCGATCACGAGCAATACGAGGATGAACGGCAACACTCCGTCAACAAACGATCTAATCGCGGCCTTCTTTCGCGTGATCGTCGCCGCCAAATAAGCGATGAGAGTGAACTTGAGAATCTCGGTTGGTTGTACCACGAACGGACCGACATGCAACCAGCGACCGTCACTGATTCCATGCAAGGGAAGAATGGTGAGGAACGTTAGCGCGAAAGCACCAAGAAGGAGGATGTCATCAAGTTGCTGCAGGCGGTGATAATCGATGTAGGACAACAGAACCAGAAGGCCAATCCCGAGCAATGCGGCGATAAGCTGTCTTACAAGCAGATGTGTGTCCGTTCCGTAGTGACGGAGGGAGAAGGGGGCACTGGCACTGTAGACCATCACCAACCCAAAGAGCAAGAGGAGTGCGGCCGAAAGCACGATTCCTCGATCGATTCGTCCATCCACTTGTGTCTCCTTGCCTGCCGGGCTGCGCCATCATCGCCGATACTCCTTATGAATACGGCAGTTGTCCCTGACACGGAAGGAAGGATGTCAGAATACAGGTGAGAATTCGCGCTATTATTGCCGGACGCGTGACTATGCTACAAAGATGACTTCTGACCCAAATAGGAGGCGACAAGGCGCGAGAAATGTTTCCCGCGTTCGACGTAATTGCTGTACTGGTCGTAACTTGAGCACGCCGGCGAGAAGAGAATCGTATCACCATCTTGCGCTGCTTGCAGGGCCTCGTTGAGTGCATGATCGAGGGTAGAACGGACGCTCATTTTAGTGTAACCAACGTCACGCAGCGTCGACTTCAGCAGGGTGGCCCCCTCGCCAAACAATATCACGCGGCGCACATTGCGCTTTACGACGGCGTGAGCGAGGGCGTCGTACCCCGCACCCTTGTGCTTTCCCCCGAGGATAAGAACACACGGACCAGCGATGCTTTCCAGAGCACTGATCGCAGAGGCGGCGTTGGTCGATTTTGAATCGTTGATCACGCGCACCTGTCCGATCGTCTCTTCCCGCTGCAGACGAAAAGGCAGGTGAAATGAATCTTCTAGAGACGCAAGATCGATCTGATCTGCATCGAGAGTGGGTAGGATCCCCTTGCAACATGCGATCGCCGCCCGCAGGTTAGCACGGTTGTGCACAGCAAGGGAGTCCACAAATACACCCTTCGGAAGGAGCACGTCCTCGAAGCAGACCTTTCTTGATACGCTATTCTGTGTTTCTATATCAAGAACACGTGAGACGACAGCAACATCTGATGCGATTTGCCGATCGAATATGCTCAACTTGGCCGCAATGTAGTCATCCATCGTAGCGTGTCTGTCCAGGTGATCGGGCGCAATGTTAAGCAGGCAAGCGACATGCGGCCGGAAGATGTTACTCTGTTCGAGTTGAAAGCTGCTCACCTCCAACACCACCACATCCGGTGGATCGTCCACAAGAGTGATGAACGGAAGCCCGATGTTCCCCGCTGCAACCGCAGTCACGCCTCTTTGTCGAAGTATCGCCTCGATGAGCTTCACCGTCGTGCTCTTCCCATTCGTCCCAGTGACAGCAATGAGCGGCGTACCCGAGGTGAGGAGGAAAGCAAGATCCAGCTCGGAGAGGACCTGAATTGACCTCTTCCTCGCCTCCTGCAAGATTGGCAAGTCCAGCCTGATTCCCGGGCTGAGAACAATGACATCCGTCTCCTGCAGTGCCCGTAGCGTATGGCCGCCTTGTTCGTAGGGGATACCTCGCATCGAGAGCGATTGTCTATCCGCGGTACTTAGGACAGCATTGTCGCTTACGAACACCTCCACGCCGTGGTTGTGGAGATATGCGGCAACCGCACGGCCGGTACGTCCATAGCCGAGGACGGTGACACGCTCAATTCTCTGTTCAGCGATCCTCACTCAGTGTGTCCTCAATTCGTTCTTCCAAGACGAGGTCATCAGAGAATCCGCGCACTTGCAGCACCATCCGCGCAACATCATACAGCGCTGCTCTTGGAACTGTGCCCACGATCTCGCTTCCGATGACCATCACCCCTCGTCGCTCCGCCTCGCGCTTGACGAGCTCGAATACGCGTAGAATTGGTGTCTTCTTGAAGTTGGTTAGGTTCATCGACACCTGCACGATCCCTCTCTCGGCAAGAGGAAAGCCGAGCGCCTTCACGTAACGCAAGCCGCCACTTGAGAAGCGGACTGCACGCGCGATCTCCTTTGCTACAGAGAGGTCGGAGGTGGCAAGGTCGACGTTGTATGCGATAAGAAACTCGCGTGCGCCCACAGCAACAACACCGGCTGTGGGGTGGATCTTTGCCTCGCCGAAGTCGGGCCGCCACTCGGGGCGCATGATCTTCTCCGCAAACCCTTCGAATTCTCCCTTCCTGATCGTCGCCAGGTTCCGCCGCGACTCGACAGTCGCCGACTTCTCGTACAGGTAGACGGGGATGTGAAGCTCCTCGGCGATACGCTCACCGACGCGGAGAGAGAGTGAAATGCAATCTTCCATCGTTACCCCACGCACGGGGATGAACGGAATGACATCGACCGCCCCCATACGCGGGTGCTCACCACGGTGCACATTCAAGTCGATCAGCTCGGACGCCTTCTTCGTAAGTGCCAGCGCGCCTTCCAGAATGCCTTCCGGCTGCCCGACGATGGTGATCACCGACCGATTGTGATCGGGATCCATGCTCAGATCGATCACCTTGCGTCCAGGACCGCTTGCGGCGGAGGCAACCGATTCTGCCACTTCGCGACGACGTCCCTCACTGATATTCGGCACGCACTCGATTAGTTTATCCCACATCATCGTTAACCGGTGCAACAAGGGAAATAACCGCCGATGCAACTAGCTCATCATCCACCCTGGCCTCCACCTTTGCTTTCACCAGACCCGTTCGCTTCCGCAGCACGTGCGCCGTAATGATCAGACGATCACCTGGAACCACCTTGCGGCGGAAGCGTGCCTCGTCTATCCCCACGAGATAACCCTCTCCATGCCCCTCGCGTGCCAAGAGAAAGGCGGCGGTCTGAGCCATTGCCTCCAGAATGAGAGTGCCTGGCATCACCGCCGGAAGTGGCTCCGGAAAGTGTCCCTGAAAGAAGGGCTCGTTGATCGTCACATTCTTTATCGCGACGACGAGCCCTTCTTCCTCACTTTGTATCCGATCGATCATCAAGTAGGGATAGCGCAGGGGCAATGCCTTGCGAATACCCTCGATATCCCTAGTCATCACTACCTACAGATAAGTCGAGAGCTCGTGCTTTACGAGATCGGTGATGTCGGTCATCTTGGCGGTATTGCGATAGACGATCACGTTCTTCGTCCGCAGCACGAGGTCGTATCCCTGATCGACTGCCACGTTATTTGCCGCCTGCACGATCTTCGCCGTTGCTGCCTGGGTGAGGAGCTGATCGAGCTGCGTGAATGCGTTCTTCACCTGCGTATACCGGTTCTGGAACTCAGTCGTGTCAATCACACCAACGCGTACCGTGGAGACGAGGTTCTTCATCTCATCGACGACCGGCTGCGCCTCATCCTTGAGTCGTTGCAGGTCGC
>Ga0307991_1000592_pt1 | contig 26183 bp, 23 predicted proteins | sample EllFjometagen131_FD_203146 | JGI IMG/M metagenome (GOLD analysis project Ga0307991, IMG submission 203146) | Marine microbial communities from Ellis Fjord, Antarctic Ocean - #131 | ecosystem: Environmental > Aquatic > Marine > Unclassified | place: Southern Ocean | collected 2014-10-08 | reverse complement strand
CGGAGCGTTATGATGCCGTTCGCACGATGGTCAAGGATTTTATAAATGCGCCATCCGAGGATAATATTGTCTTCACGCGAGGGACTACTGATGGCATAAATCTTGTGGCGTCGTCATTTGGAAAGGCGTTCATCGCTGCTGGCGATGAGATTGTTATCTCTCAGATTGAGCATCACTCCAATATCGTTCCCTGGCAAATGGTATGCCATGAGCGCGGAGCGATTCTGAAAGTTATACCTGTTGATGATAATGGCGAGATAATTTTGGAAGAATATTCAAAACTTCTTACTGACAAGACTAGAATTGTCGCTATTGCTCACGTTGCCAACTCTATCGGAACGATACATCCCATCAAAAAGATCATTGATATGGCTCACGATGCTGGCGCTAAAATCTTGATTGATGGAGCGCAGAGCGTTCCTCATATGAGCGTAGACGTTGAGGAAAACGATGCCGATTTCTACGCGTTCTCAGGTCATAAGGTCTATGGTCCTACTGGGATAGGGGTATTGTATGGCAAATACGACCTGCTAGAATCTTTGCCGCCGTACCAAGGAGGTGGCGATATGGTGCAGCACGTTACATTTGATGACACCATATATGGTCCGCCGCCAATAAAATTTGAAGCAGGCACACCTCCAATCGCAGAAGTTATAGGGCTTGGTGCTGCTATTGGATACGTGGCCGCTATTGGCATGGATGTTATCAACGATATAGAATCAGAACTTCTGGAATATGCCATGGATGGTATGCAGCAGATTCCCGGACTTACAATTCTGGGACCACCACGACCGCGCCGCGGTGCAATAATAAGCTTCGTTGTTGATGGTGCGCATCCCCTAGATATTGGTACTATGCTCGATGCTAAGGGCATCGCCATAAGGACAGGACAGCATTGTGCAGAACCTTCCATGCACCGCTTCAACACATCTTCGACGGCGCGAGTATCTCTGGCGTTCTACAATAATATTAGCGATATTGATACTTTTATTGCTGCGCTTCGCGATACCATTGCTTTCTTGAGGTGGTGAATACCCTTGTCTGAGTATTTTTTATGGTAATAGCGATGTTTTGTCGACGAGAATAAGATTCTCGTGGCCGTCGTTGGTGATTATGATGGTATCTTCTATGCGGATGCCTCCTAGGTCAGGCAGGTATATCCCGGGTTCTATTGTTATGGCCATGCCAGGTTCTAAAGGTATTGATGCGAAGGGCTCTCTATTCCTTACGAATGGGTGCTCGTGGACGTCGAGACCTATGCCGTGACCGAGACCGTGGGTGAAAAATTCTCCGTAGCCGGCGGCGGTGATAACATCGCGTGCGGCGGAGTCTAGAGCGCCGAGGGTGCTCCCTGGTCGACATATGTCTAGTGCCGACTGCTGAGCGCTTTTGACGATGTCGTAGATCTCTACTAGTTTTTGATTGGGAGTGCCGAAAGCTACGACGCGTGTCATATCGGAGGCGTAGCCGTCGAGGGTGGTGCCGATATCCATAAGGACGATATCGCCAGTTTTTAGGGTGTCATTGCCAGCGTGATGGTGCGGGAATGCGCTGTTTATGCCGAAGGATACGTTTATATCGAAGGATGGACCTTCAGCACCGCGTCGCTTCCAGAAGATTTCGATCTCTGTGGCGATTTCTCTTTCGGAGATGCCCTCTTTTAGTAATGAGCAGCCATGCTTAAATCCATCACTGGCGAGGGCTGCCGATCTGCGCAGGGCATTGCATTCGTCGGTATCTTTGATGGCTCTGACTGTTTTGAATGGGTTTTCTATGGCGACGAGTTGTGTGGTGAAGACTTCTTTTAGGGCCATGAATTCGCTGTATGTCGTCCTGCTGCTATCGAAACCTATTCGTTCACTGGTCTTTGTGTGGAGAGCTTTGGGATCGAAAAGTTCTACGGGGAACGGGCTTCGCTCTTTGCAGTCTTCGTAGTATCGACCATCGACGAAAAGCGTCGAGCTTCCCTTCTTCGTGACCATGATGAGCCCCTTTGATAACTCTAATCCTGTGAGATATAGGATATTCGTGGGGGCCTCTACGATAAGGGCGTCGAGAGTGTTAGTGGTTATGATGTCCTGGAGCTTCGAGAGTCTTGTTTTGTACATAATGCTATGAAAACCTCTTGGTAAGATCGTTTTCCGTCATGGTTATACATGTCGGTTTTCCTTGAGGACAGTGGTGCGGATCATCACATGACATCAACCTCCCAACAATACGCTGGGCCTCTTCCGGAGTCAAGAGTTTTGTCCGAGGAGTAGCAATTTTGGCGATGATGAGAGCCATGGCGCGTTTGCGTTTGGTTTGCAGTTCTTCGCGATCGTCAAGGTTTTCGAGAATTTCGTCGATGAAACTACGGATCTTGCTGGCATCGAGATTCTGCGGGACGGAATCTACGGCAAAAGTGTTTATTCCGAATTCGCGAATGTCTATGCCGAAGTCCTGAAGAATATCGAGGTTTTTTGATAGTTTCACTGATTCGGCAGAAGAAAGTTCAATGGTCTCTGGAATGAGCAAGGACTGTACGCCGGAGGATAGATCGCTTTTCTTAAGGACATCTTCGAAGATTATTCTAAACTGTGCGCGATGCTGTTCGATGATAAAGAGGCCATCGTCGCCGTCGACAAGGATATACGCTCCGAATGTACCAATAACGCGTAGCAATGGGATAAGCGATTCGTGGGTTTCTACAAAAGACCCCTCTGTGGCGTCTGGGGTGCTGGGGATAATTGTTTCCTGTGTCGGCGGGAGGGCGCTGCTCAATGATGAGAATTCTGGTGATATTGATGGTTGTAATGATGGCGAGGCTTCGTTCCAACGCGTACGGCTCGATAGTGCAGTCTCGACGCCCTTGGTGATGATGTTTCTTATAACAGGTTCGTTTTTGATGCGTACTTCTCGTTTCTGCGGGTGGACGTTGACATCGATGAGATCACCCGGAAGGGTCATATGTATTACGAAGGCTGGAAAGCGTCCTTGGGCGATGCGAGTGCCAAAACCGCTGGCAATAGCATACGATATAGCTAGTGATGTCACTGGGCGATTGTTGATAAAAAGATGCTGTCCTATACGATTTGGTCGTGTGTATGAAGGTTTTCCTATAAAACCCTTAAGCTCAATGGCTCCTTCACAGAAATGTATTGGACGCATTGCGCTTAGGAATTCTTTTCCCAAGACTTCGGAAATCCTGCTATGTAGCGAGACGGAGAATTCCTCGCTTTCTTTTGGTGTCACAGCCAGGATTGGAGATTCGTTGCTGATGAAGACAAACTTCACTCCAGGATTCCCAAGCGCCAGAGCGCTCACAATCTTATGTACCTCGCCGGTGTCGCGGGATATTGATTTCTGAAACTTCCTTCTTACTGGTACATTGTAGAATAAGGATTTTACCTCGACGGTGGTCCCCGGAGCGCGAGCTGCTGGCCGGCAGGCGATGACTTTGCCACCGTCGATGGTGATCATGGTGGCTTCTGGCACGGGCGTAGTGTCATTGTTGTGACGCTGACAGGTCACTAGCGTGAACTTCGATATGGAAGCTATTGACGGTATGGCCTCGCCGCGGAAACCCATGGTAGACAGCTTACAGATGTCTTCGGCATCGCGGATCTTGGAGGTGGCGTGTCTTTCAAGAGATAGGAGAGCGTCATCCTGCGACATTCCACAGCCGTTGTCGACGATCTTGATAAGTTGTCGTCCTCCGGCCTTGATTTCTATACGGACGTCTGTAGCCCCTGCGTCTAGAGAGTTCTCTACGAGTTCCTTCACGACTGATGAGGTGTTCTCGACAACTTCTCCTGCGGCGATTTTATTTATAGCACTGTCGTGTAAAACTCGTATCTTCATAATTTGGTACTGGTGATGGGGGCGGCGCCACTAAGGAAAATGGGGTGGTAACGCCCGTTTGTAAGTTAAATTTTCGAGAAGTATAACACGATATAGGATGGTATTTCATCACTTTTTTATGACAGGGCAACGCTTTAGATATCAAGAGCTTAGCAGGAAAGGGAGCAAAAAGTTGAATTCTTAATATGGAATTAACATTCCAATGCTAAAATAAAGGTAAGAAAGTATATATGATATAAATATGAAACGACTATAGGGTTTTTGTATGGTATGGCCTACGAATGGAGCTTATTTAGGAAAATCTGAAGAACAAATATACGAGATTATGGGAAACCCTGTAAGGAGTGGGTCTGTGAGTCCTGATGAAGTGCAAGTGGTTAAGGGGCATGCGATGTCGGCTAAAGCTCGATTGACATGTAAGTCTGTGAAACTTATTGTACTAGCGTTTTTCAAGGAGATTGGTATGAGAATATCCGTATTTGTAGTTAGAAGCCATCATGCTATCGATATCGGCAGTCAGGTAACAAACCTAGAAAAAGAAGGTGGGGGATTGAGCGCAAGTGCAGAAAACGTTGATTCTCGGGTAACAAATTTAACGGAAAATATAGATAATTTAAAAAAACAGAAATCTTTAGCGCTAATCGTAGCAAGGAAGTTAAATAAACTTTTGAGCGGATTTATGAAAAATGATATACTTCTTCCGACGGAGGGAACAGAATATTGTATTCTAAGAGCGATACTTATGAGTGCGGAAGGTCTTGTTCGCGGAGATACTGTTGCGCACAATCATGGTCTTTTGATGCTTAATTCGGCTGCTTCTGCTGAGGGAAAACTTCCGAGTTGCTCAACGGATGTCTTGATCAAAAAGGCTGAAGGTATAATGGAAGTCTTTAATGAGTCAGGCGTTGCTGGGGTTATCTTCAACCCTGGTAGGGACGTACATTAAATGTTCTATTTGCAAGCTGAATTTCTGAGAAGTATAGTATGGTATAAGTTGATATTTTGTAACTTATTTATAATAAGATAAAATTTTAGATGGTAAGAGCTTAAGAAAAAAACAAAAATTTAAGTTCTTAATATGGAATTAATATTCAGGCGTTAAAATAAAAATAAAAAAATACGCATAGTTATAAAATAACTATAAGGAGTTGGTATGAACAGTTTGACGGAATCTGGAGTTTTGGGCTGGGGCGAGCAGAAAATTTATGATGCTGTAAAAAAGGCAAATGCCGATGAACTTACTGATGATATTACTGAGATTGTTATATCCGCGGTAGCAAGGCTAACGCTGAAATCTGTGAGTATTAGAGTTAAGGATTTTTTCAAAGTATTTGGGATGCGTTTTATTCTGTTTAAGACGAAAATGTCTTACAGTCTTACTAAAAGAAGGGTTGCAAAAGCTGAAGCTACGGTTGTAAAGGTTGACAGCTCGGAATTGAAATTGCTAAGAAACAGAGTTGAAAATTTAAAAGAAAAATATAACGAAGTGGTGGATAAGATAATTTTCATATCGAAGAGGGCTTTCAAGAACAGTGCTTATCTTGACTTTTGTCGGTCGATAATCTTTGATGCTTATAAAGAGGGAGAGTTTAGATCTTCCAGACGATTTGTTTATTCCAGGCTGAGGGATGCCGCCTTAAATGAGCAGGCGCTGGAAAGGGTCGGAGTTGCGAAAGGTGGGCAAGAAAATGCAGGAATTATAAAACAAACTTATACTCTATTAAAAGGGATATTCGTTCAGCCAGCAAAAGAAGACCCTGTAGCAAAAAAAGAAGAAGAGGGGTTAAATGACGTGATAAATAGGGTTGATGGGGCGTGGGAACTTAAAGCAATGGGTCTTGGAAGGGCATTTCCAAAGTTGAAATAATTGTTCTGGAGTAATACCGCAAAGATGGATTACTTGGGTCATCGGTTCAATTATTTGCTTACAGAGAACTTCCACGTGGAACTTTGTATGATATCTTTATTGCCGTCACAGTCGATGCTATTGATGGGTTAAAGTATGTCGATTTCTGAGTTTGTTTTGGTATATGATAAAAAAGCCCTTGAGTAAAATTGTAATATCTTCGTATTATTAATGGCATCTTTAGAAAACCGTACCATTTAAGATGAGGAAGAATGAATGTCTCGATTTAGAGGTCCTAAGAACAAATTATCGCGCAGATTCCAGGCTAACGTTTTTGGCCGCGCTCGCAATCCGCTTTTACACAAGTCCAACGCTCCAGGAATGCATGGGGCTCGTCGACGCAAGAAGTCAGACTATGGCTTACAGCTCGAAGAGAAACAGAAACTTAAAGCTATCTATGGTATGCTTAGCGAGAAGCAGCTGGTAAAATATTACCGTGAAGCTGCTAGAAGCAAGGGCAATACTCCACATACTCTTTTGGAACTTCTAGAGTCTAGGCTTGATGTTGTTGTGTATCGTATGTGTTTCGCGTCGACGATTTTTGCGGCGCATCAGTTGATTTTTCATGGACACATATGCGTCAATGGTAAGAAGGTTGATATCCGATCATTCTTGGTAAAGCCAGGCATGGAGATAAGCATAAAAGAGAAATCACAGAAGATGGAGACTATAAGGTTTGCTATGGAAAGTGGTCGAGATATTCCTGAATATTTGTCGCTTGATAAAGAAACCTTTTCTGGCAAGCTTTTGTCGACTCCTATGCATGACTCTATCCCTCTACCACTTATAGTCAACACGGCGACTGTTTGTGAACTCCTTGCACACACGACATAATTTCGATTTTTTAAAGGGGTATGAATGATACCCCTTTAAGTATTCCTTTTTGAATTCTTATCAAAATATTCTTGTGGTTACATCTTATGGTGAGTCATGAGTGTCTTATGTATGTTCATAATTCTGGCGATTATAATGAGCAGTATTGCGAATGTCGCTAATTCTGTTGAACATTGTAGAAACTGTATTGCGAATGTTCGTGGAAATTTTGCATATAGAAGTCTTGGCCATATTGTGGTATACGGCGTAAGGTATTGCAGGTATGTCACACCGATGGCGGCTATTATTGATGCTGTTGCGATTTTTAGTGCTGTTATTCGCGTCTTCGAGGATATTGTAGCGCCATGATGTGAAGCTAGGGCATAGGTAAGGAGGGCTGCATTTACCCACGAGCTTATACTTGTGGCAAGTGCTACGCTTACTGTTCCGAGGTTCATGCCGAAGACGAAAACGGTGTTGAGAACGATATTAAGAGCTACCGATAGTAATGTTATCATGGTGGGCAGTCTGTAGTTTTTTGTGGCATAGAATGCCGAAGACAGAAGCATGACGCATGTTGCAGGTAGGAGTCCTGTGCTATACGCCCACAGGCACATTGAGGTGTTAAGCGTCGCTTCGTGGTCGAAGTTTCCCCTTCCGTACAATATGTTGACACATGTAGCTCCGGAAACAATGAGTATGACAGAACATGGTATAGTTAGGGCAATATTGCGACGGATGCCGAAGTCTATGAAATTTCGGAACGCTATGATGTTTCCTGATTTTATTGCCCGTGATAGCGGCGGTAGCAGTGCTCCCATTATTGCCACTCCGAATAGTGCCACAGGGAGTTGCTGTAGTCGGATGGCATACCACAGGTACGCGGGCCCTTCGGCATCGGCGATGCGTGCGAAGATGGCATCTAGCGCGCTGTTTATCTGCATAGCGGCAACTCCGAGAGTTCCAAGGGATAGAGCTTTTCCCATGGTCACGATGTTCTTTGAGAATATTACGGGTTTTCCTCGTGGTACGTTTCGCACGAGTTTTCGCGTTCCAGGCTCTGTGGCTAGCCATTGTGCTGCGAAGGCGACAATGACGGCGGCGGCGAGCATTGGCATGGCGCGTTCTGGTGGTGTTCCGCGTAGCCAGATTACAGCACCGATCCATACGATGTTGAACGCAGCAGGTGCGACGCTGGCAACAAAATATTTGCCTTCACACTGCAGCAGGGAGATATTCAGGCCGTAAAGACATATAAACAGCACTCCGGGGAACATCAGCGCCGTTAAAGTGATGATATCCCGGCTCTCCACCGAGATTGTGGCGATCGATGCCCCTCCGATAAGCCCTAGTTCTGTGATGGCGATGATGGATAGGAGGATGACTACTAGTGTCCAGGTCATATTCCTGAAGAATGCCGCTCCTTTTTCAGGATTCTTATGTCTGATCTCTTCAAAGTGGGGGATGAATGCCGATTGCAAAGCGCCCTCACCGAGAAGTCGTCGGAGGAGGTTTGAGAAGCGATATGCCATCATGAATGCTGCCACCGTAGGATGACTGCCGAATGCTGCTGCCATGACTATATCGCGGGTCATGCCACTAATCCTACTGATAAGAGTTCCGGAAAAAAAGCTTGCGGCTGATCGCGATATGGTTTTGGTGGAATCGTTGTTCATACTATATTATTTTACCTTTATACATAATGTGATACACTATCCATTGATTTAACTACCAGTAGTTTGGCTTGAATAAGGGCGGAGAGGGTGTAGAAGGTGGAAAAGGAATTGTTGATAGGTGCGCACGCATCGACGGCCGGCGGGCTTCATAATGCTTTGCTTGAGGGCGAAAGTATCGGAGCCACGACGATACAAATGTTTACGCGTAATCAGCGACGGTGGAGCAATAAACCACTGGATGATGCGGAGGTTGCCACATGGAAAAATACTCTTGAGTCTACTGGGCTCAGCACTATAATGAGCCACGGAAGCTATCTTGTCAATCTGGGTGCTCCGGATGTGCTTATATTGGAGAAGAGTAGGAAGGCTTTTGTCGAAGAGGTCGATCGTTGTGTGGCGTTGGGTCTCTCATTCCTGACGTTTCATCCTGGATCATCTGTCGGAGGCGATACTACGAAATGTCTCGACACTATCGTCGAGAGTTTGGAGCGTATCGCAGACATTATTGATGTTGGTTCTACTCGTCTTTTATTGGAGACCACAGCAGGCCAAGGAAGTGTTATTGGCTGGAGGTTCGAAGAGCTTGCTTATATCATCGAGAGGGTTGATAATATCCTTCCTATCGGTGTGTGTGTCGATACGTGCCATATATTTGCCGCCGGCTATGATATCCGTACTTTAGACATGTGGGAAGCGACTCTCGACGAGTTCGACGATGTGGTTGGCATTGAAAATCTTTATGCCTTTCATTTGAACGATTCGATGAAAGGGATAGGGACGCGTCGCGACAGACATGCTCCTCTCGGAGAGGGGGAGATAGGAATTGACTGCTTCAAGGCTGTTATGAACGAATCCCGGACGCGTCTGCTTCCGAAGTATCTTGAAACGCCCGGGGGGCCTGGACTGTGGAAGAAAGAGATCAACATGTTACGAACGTTTGCTAAAAAGTAATTAGGGAAAAAACTTATGCGCACAAAGATTAAAGAGATAAAACACCGTGACGATCAGGGAGTGGGGCTTGTGGCTCAAGAATTAACTCTCAAGGGCTGGGTACGTACGGTACGCAGACAGAAAACTTTTACGTTTATTGAAATTAATGACGGTTCCACGGTGTCGAATTTTCAGGTCGTCGCCAGTAATGATATTCCTAACTATGAGTCTATTATTGCGGAGCTGTCGACTGGTGCTGCTGTGGCGGTGAAGGGCACTATTTTTGAAAGTCCGGGGAAAAATCAGGTCGTCGAGATTCATGCTACAGATATTGTTGTTGTTGGCACATGTAGCTCCGAGGACTATCCTCTACAGAAAAAAAGACATTCTTTTGAGTTTTTACGGACTATAGCTCATCTAAGACCTAGGACGAATACTCTTGGGGCTGTAGCGCGTGTGCGTAATGCTCTGGCATATGCTACGCATAAATACTTTCAGGGCAAGGGTTTTTGTTATCTCAATAGTCCTATCATTACAGCTTCGGATTGCGAGGGTGCTGGAGAGATGTTTCAGGTGACAACTCTTGATATCAACAATACTCCGCGTAATGACAATGGCGGTGTGGATTATTCCAAAGACTTTTTCGACAAACCCTCGTTTCTGACTGTTTCTGGACAGCTTAACGCTGAGATCTATGCAAGCGCACTCTCTGATGTGTATACGTTCGGCCCTACATTCCGTGCTGAGAATTCCAATACGTCGCGACACCTTGCTGAGTTTTGGATGGTGGAGCCTGAGATGTCCTTTGCCGACATTAATGATGATATGGACTGTGCCGAGGAGTATATGCAATATGTCCTGAAGGACCTACTGGATTGCTGTAAAGAAGATATGGAATTTTTCGACAAGTTCATAGACAAAGGCGTTATTGAACGAGTGTATAGTGTTGCTAACACACCTTTCGAACGTGTGTCATATACTAAAGCCATAAATTTGTTGGAAAAGTCTGGACAGAATTTTGAGTATAAAGTGTCGTGGGGGGTGGATATCCATTCCGAGCACGAAAGGTATCTTGCCGAAACTGTCTTTAAGAAGCCTGTTATTCTATATGATTACCCTAAGGATATCAAAGCGTTTTATATGCGTGGCAATGACGATGGCAAGACTGTTGCTGCCATAGACGTTCTTGTTCCTAAGCTTGGTGAGATCATCGGTGGGAGCCAGCGTGAGGAGCGCCTGGACGTCCTGGAGCTTAAAATCGAGAAGATGGGGCTGAAGAAAGAAGATTACTGGTGGTATCTCGACTTGCGGCGTTATGGTAGTGTGCCCCATTCTGGTTTCGGGCTAGGGTTTGAACGGCTTGTACAATTTGCCACAGGGATGGATAATATTCGCGATGTTATACCGTTTCCACGGTATCCAGGTAATGTAAAATTTTAGGAGAAAAGTTTTATGAAATTGCTACTCTCAAAGCCTCGCGGATTCTGTGCCGGTGTTGTCAGGGCTATAGAGACTGTAGAGCGCGCTCTGGAGTTGTGGGGGGCGCCGATATATGTTAAGCACGAAATCGTCCACAACAAGCACGTCATAGAAAAGCTACGGAAGAAGGGCGCCGTCTTCGTCGAAGCATTGATAGATGTTCCTGAAGGTTCACGTGTGATATATTCTGCACATGGCGTGTCGCCGACAATTCGTGAGGATGCAAAGAAAAGACATCTTATCGAGATCGATGCGACTTGTATTTTAGTGACGAGTATACATGCCGCAGTGAAACGGCATGCTGATAATGGGTATAAAATAATTCTCATAGGTCATCGGAAGCATGTTGAAATCGAAGGAACTGCTGGCGAGGCTCCGGAAGTTACAACGGTGGTTAATTCCATTCAGGATGTTGATGCTTTGTCGTTTGAGAGCGATGAAAAGCTGTTTTACATCACTCAGACGACACTGAGCATTTACGATGTCAAAGAGATTACTGGTGCCTTGAAGCGACGATTTCCTTCCATTGAGACATTGGCGGGTTCGTCGATATGCTATGCTACGACAAACAGACAGATGGCGCTGAAGCAGATCACTGATAAGACGGACCTGGTTTTTGTTGTGGGTGATCCACAGAGCTCTAATTCTAACAGGCTCCGGGAGGTCGCTGCCGGAAAGAATGTTCCGGCTTATCTTATCAATAATGAAGAAGAGATAGATAGTCAGTGGCTTAAGGGTATTAATGTTATAGGCTTGACAGCCGGAGCGTCGACACCGGAAGATGTCGTGCAGAAAATTATTAGGCGTCTTATGACCCTGGGCGTCGAAGATGTCGAGGATGTCGTATACACTACTGAGGATGTCGTTTTTTCACTTCCCCGGGAGGTAGTGTGAGTATCGATAGTGGGAAGAAGTCTGCTCTAGATATCGTCAAGGTTTTATATGAGGCAGGGCATCGGGCATATTTTGCTGGCGGATGGGTGCGCGATTTTATTATGGGCAGGTCTTCTGACGATATAGATATTGCCACAGATGCATCGCCAGAAGAGATTGTGGATCTTTTTCCTAAAACGATAGCCGTCGGCGCAAGTTTTGGCGTCGTTGTCGTCGTTATTGATGACGAGCAGTTTGAGGTGGCGACATTCCGCAATGATGGTCGATATATTGATGGGCGAAGGCCTGAAGGCTTTACATCGGCGTCTCCTGAAGAAGACGCTTGGCGGCGAGATTTTACCATCAATGGTATGTTTTATGATCCTATTGTTGATGAAATTTATGATTTTGTTGGAGGAAGAGAAGATCTTAAGAGGGGGATAATACGTACTATAGGTGATGCAGGAGAACGTTTTACTGAAGATCGTTTGAGGATGTTGAGGGCTGTGCGTTTTGCATGTCGCTGGGGCTTCCCAATCGAAGAAAACACCCGAAACGCTATAAAGGCTATAGCTGTATTGCTGTTTCCTTCTGTATCAATGGAGCGGGTGCGTCAGGAGTTTTTCAAGATGATCGCCGACGGGAATTTTGGTGATGCCGTAGTTATGATGGGAGAACTGGGGTTGCTTGAGGTTATATTCCCGGAGATTCGCGATGTTGTCGACACTGCCGCAGCGTTTAATCGATTTCCTGAGGGTGTTTCACCGATATTATATATTGCAGCTCTTGTGCCTCGCGATCCGCAGCAGTTGTGTTCATATCTTAGGGTGTCAAATAGGGAGCGAAAGCTTATGGAGTGTTTACAGTTGGCGCAGGGGCTTCTTGTTCGCGAAGGTGTCGAACTTATGGAATGGGCACATTTTTATGCGAAACCTGGTGCAGAGATGTGCCTGGGGGTTGCTGCGGCGCTGATTGTTAAGGATCTTTCGGAATATGAAGCGCGCAGAAAGACCCTTATAGAAGCTGTTGAGCGTATTAAGAGCAAAAGACCACTCGTTAATGCTACGATGCTACAGAGGGGAGGCATAGAGCCTGGCCAGCACATGGGTGAGCTCCTCAGAAAGGCTGAGCGGATAGCGATAAACCGTCGGTTAAGCGATCCTCAACAAGTATTGAGTGCGATGCGGGACGAGGGGTTTATGGTATGAACTGGTTGAAAACTCATATTAAAAACCCTTGAAAAGCGCGTAACGTCAGTGAGTAAGAGATTTGTTATACTAGCTTTAGTTGTGGATATGGTATGCGTGTTTTGTTTCCATATGGCTCTCTATGGTTTGTTGCAAACAAAATTTAGAGTATTAGGTCGTTGTTATCAATCCTAGAACGCGTTCGCTTCTTTTTCTGTCGCATTTCTGTGTTTAATTGAAATTATATGTATTGCAAAAAATGAAGCTGGAGCTTATAATTTATGGCCAAAGTCGCCACAAAATCTGTATGCGAGGGCTTTAATGAAACACTGCTAATTGCTCGTGTTTATTTATTGAAAACCTGCAAAAGCGGTCCAGAATGTTGGCATTTTTTTGATCATGCTAGTATGTATCAAATAATGGTTAAAAAGCGAAAAAAATAAATTTAGATAATATAATAATATATAACCCGCAAGGAGGTAGTATGAAAACATTAGAGAACAGTTTAATGTGCTCAGAATCAGTATGTTATAGCGAAGAACGACTTCGGACACTGATTTTTAATTCCAGAAGACCCATAGAGCTTCGAGTATTTAATCTAGTAAATGATCATTTAGCAAAAGTAATACTGACAAACCAAAAAAAAAATAAACCCCAGCGCTCAAAACTGGCGATAGAGCGTAGGGAAGATTTAACGAGTGTTGTATCTTATGTCTTGGCTATTATGCCAGAGCGTTACGAGGGAAGCGTGGATAGTTCAGTGTATGATTGCTTAGATATTCCTGTAACGAAGGAGGACAGCGTGATCGGGAATACCTTTGAAGGTGAATATAGTCTCGGTTCTTATTAATAAAAAGGGAAGGGGTGATTTGATAATGGCTAATATCTTTATTAAGAGGCAGTAACGATCAAGTTGTTACCGTGTATTAATCTTGGCCTATCAATCAAATTGTATATCAAGAATCATAGAGAATTCGTGCAGGCGTGTAACATCAGCAAAGAATATATGGTTGACAGGAAATTAGGGTTGGCTATAAAGTTATAGTTAACTCTAAGGAGAAGATTTTGAATACATATTCTTTGAGGGTACGTAAACGGGCTAAGCAAAAATTGGCATTGATGAATGAGTTTGTTCGTCAATTGGAATTCGTGAAGCTACATGATATTATAATTAAAAACGTATGCCATGCTGTGGAAATTTCAGAGGGAACTTTTTATAATTACTTCCCGAAAAAGTCTGATGTTATTCGATTTTTTAGGGATTTGCAGTTTGTAAAAATGAGATGGGAATTACATAATGTTTGTAAGTTTGACAATGTTTTTGACAAAATTGTTTTTTCTTTTGAAGCATTGATTGCATCGATGTTATATCCTAGTATATTGTATGAATTTATTTCCGTAATAATTAGTGAGGACATAAAAAGCCACGAAGGTTGTGTTTCTGAAGTTGAGCTGGTATGTGCTTTTCCTGATTGTGAAGGCATAGCTCGTGATTCTAGATTCTCATTGCATGTTTTTTTTGAAGACCTCATAAGGGGCGCGATTAATAGTGGGGAATTGCCGAAAAACATTTGTGTCTTCGATGTGGTTAAGAGTATCTTTATTACATTTGGGGGTGTTATTTTTTGCGTAGAAGAACGTCAATTTGATCGCTTGAAGCAGGATTATATTAAGCATTTAAAATTGGTATGGGCAGGTTTGAAAAAAGAGGAAATATGAAAAAAGTATATTGTTCTAAGATGATAATATTTTTCTTGACGGTTTTGTTTTTTTTGCCGGGTAGATTATTTCCGTTAGATTCTATTGATCTGACAATTGCAGAAGCAAAAAATATGGCCTTGGAAGCAAGTGAGGATTGGGAAATTCAGGAAAACGAAAGGCTTAGAGGAGAATCGCAATATCTCGAAGTAAAATCGGCGATATATCCGCATATTAATGGAGATGTGAATTGGCTGAAAAATTACTTGTATCCAGACATTCCTCAAACTAAGTTTACAAGCGACTACTCTGTAGGCATAACAGTAACGGCAAACCAGGTGATTTCCACCTTTGGAAAGATTAAATATGCTTTGGCCGCAACAGCAAAGAATCAAGACATCATTTCCCTTCAAAAAGAACAGCTTCATAATGAAATCATATTTGCAACGAAAATGAAATATCATCAGGCATATTTTGTTGGCAGGGTCTTGTCTATTGCCACAGAGTCATATGATAGAGCTCAGCAAAACAAGATAATTTTAGAAGAAAGATCCGAGATGGGAAGGGTTTCAAAGCACGATAATATTAAAGTTATTTCTGATATCGCGTCTAGGGTTCCTACAATGAACGATGCTCGTTCTTCATCGAAAACAGCAATAGAAACGTTAAAGACTCATGTTGGAATTGAGAAGAATGTCATTCCCAAGCTTGCTGATGCTAATAGAGAAGAGTATTTTCCGCTGGATGTTGATATATTTTATGAGAAATTTATTGAGGGGAATCCCCTGTTAAAGGTGTTTAAAACCTCTATTGGGATACAAGAAGATCGAATTGCTGGTAGGCGGGCCGAATATTTACCGACATTGTCGTTGTTTGGAGCGTGTAAATATAAGGGCGGAGGCAGTGATTTTTATGTTGGAGATAGAAATCTGCGCAGATATGGTGAGATTGGTATAGCTTTGAAGATGCCTCTGTTTTCCGGAGGAGAAAGAAAACAAAAGCTTATTCAAGCGCGTTTGGATAAGAGTAATGCGTTACTGCAATTACGTAAATCTTTTGATGATTTATATCTGGATCTTGATAAGACAATAACTGAATATAATGAGTATATAAAAACATTGTTTGCAAATGAAGCAGCAGTTGTTTTGGCAGAAAAGTCGTTCCAATTGAGCCAAGAGTTGTTTTCTTCGGGAAAAATTTCAGTGACTGATTTAAATGATGCTGAAATGATGCTGACAAACCAAAAAATGAATCGAGAGCGTACCTTTTTTAATATCAATATATCTTTGGCAAGGGTTTCTTTGCTTGTTGGAGAGGATCTATTATGAAAAAAAATAAACTTAGAATTATTTTGTATTTGGTGGCTGTTTTTATATTTATAATAGCTGTAATTGTACGTCAAAGCGTCATTGCGACTAGATTGAAAGGCGAAGCCGTTACTGTTTATGGCGAATGGAAACATTTTGGGAAGCCAATAGTTGTCGAGAAGGTTAAATTAAGAGATGTAAAAATCTTTGAGAAAGTAACGGTACTTCCCTTATCGAAAGAGTTTGCTATCGGATATGTTCCCAAGAATATTCAACGTAATATTAGACCTGGTCAGGCAGTGGAAATAGAAAATAATGATGAACGATTTCTTGCAACAGTGATATCTGCTTCTGAAAAAATCGATATGAATACTGGCATGTATCCCATCGAGATCCGTGTGCAAGAAGAAATGCTTTTAAATTCTAATCGTTATATCGCACATATACATTATAAAACTTTAGAAAACGTATTTATAGTTTCTGACGATGTTGTTAGAACGGATGATGATGGTCAATATTTTGTATGGATCGTTAATGATGGGAAAGCGAAAAAAAAGATCGTTGAGATAGGCAATAGGGATGGATATGGAATACAGATTAAGTCAGGCTTATCTATAGGAGATGCTGTTGTAATCGAAGGTTACACAAAGCTGCTTGAAGAGGATACGGTACAAATGGGGAATTTTAAGGAATAAATTATGATACGGTTTTTTGTTAAGCATCAAATTACGACAACTATGCTAGTACTTTTTTTTATGGTGTTAGGCATTGTTTCATTCTTTAATCTGCGTTTAGAGAAAAATCCAAAGATTGATTTCCCTATAATTACAGTTGAAACTGTATATTCTGGAGCGACTCCTTTGGAAGTGGAAACGTCGGTTACTAATAAGATTGAAGATGCCATATCGGAGCTATCGGGAATAGAAGAAATAAGAAGTCAGTCGTACGAAAACTTTGGTTTTGTATTCGTTGAGTTTCTGTTGTCTTCAGATGTTAATATTAAGTTTATCGAGGTGAAAGATAAGGTCGAGGCTCTGCTTAATGAGTTTCCAGCGGAAGTTGATAAACCTGTTATTACGAAGTACGATCCTCTTGTAGAACCAGTTATGACTATTGTATTGCAAAGTGATGTCCTTAACGAAACTGAGCTATATGAACTTGCCGATAAAAAAGTTAAAGATAAGTTTGCCGCGGTTAAAGGTGTTGCAAATGTCGATATTGCAGGGGGGAGAGAGAGGCAGATCAATGTTGTTCTGGATCCGATTCTTATGCAAAAAAACTATGTTGATATCCGAGATGTTGTTAAGAGTGTTACGGCAAAAAACAAAAACATTCCCGGAGGACTCGTAGAAAAAGGTGATTTTTCAATGAGTCTGCGATTTGTTGGAGAGTTTGATTCGCTAGATGATATAGCTGAAATGCTCATAGTTTCAAGAGATGGCAGTCCTGTACGCTTAAAAGATATTGCATTTATTGAAGATGGAGCGAAAAAAGTAGAAACGATTGCGCGCTATCAGGGGAAAAATGTTATCGCTCTTTCGTTGCAAAAAGTTTCTGATGGCAATGCTGTTAATATTTCTAGTGAGGTAAGGAAGCGATTTCAGGGGATAAATGAATCACTTCCTGAGGGGACTAAATTAACTATTGCTACTGATACAACATCTTTCATTGTTGATGAAATGAAAGATGCACAATGGGCAGTTTTTCTCGGTATTCTGCTGACAATTATTATTTTGTATCTTTTTACTGGCAATTTAGCTACGACATTTATCGCTTCTATAGTAATTCCAATGTCTATTGTGTCTTCCTTTCTTCTTGTCGATTTTTCAGGCTTCTCTATAAATTTTTTAACAATACTCTCTGTTTCCACGGCACTGGGGACGCTTATTGCAAATGCTATTGTTATAATCGAAAGCTGTCTTGAGCATATCCAGAAAGGCGAAAACATTGTCGACGCAGTTGTGTCGGGGACCATGGAAGTCTTTGTTGCTGTTTTTGCCTCGACAGGGACGAATCTTGTTGTGTTTGCTCCTCTTGCCTTTATGGGAGGTATCGTCGGTAAATTTATGAGTTCTTTTGGGTTGACAGTCATTTATGTTACGATTTTTTCGCTATTGATTTCCTTTACCTTGACTCCGATGTTGTGTGCAATGTTTTTGAAAAAGCATAAAAAATCCAAACGACATAAATGGTCTCCTCTGGCGTTGTTTTCTTATCCTGTTATTGCCGTTGATAAGGCGATTATAGTTATTAAAAAAGAATATAGCAGACTATTTTCTGTGATATTTCGCTTCCCAAAGATGACCGTATTGCTGGTTTTTTTATCTATTTCTTCGACCTGGTTTATTCTTCCTTATGTAGGAAGTGATTTCAATCCTACTGGTGATGAAGATATTATTACCCTTGGAATAGCTTTGCCACAAGGGTTTACGATCGAAAAAACGTTAGAGGCTGTTGAGGGTATTGAAAGTCATATCAAAGATATTAATGAAGTGGAATCTTGCTTTTCTAAAATTGGTGAAAACGGTGTCGAAAATGCAAAAATAACTATAAATCTTTGTCCTTTGAATGACAGGGATCGTGGTGATATTGAGATTATAGAAGAGTTAGTTGTTTTTATGGCTCAAATAAGTGATATGGATATTTCAATCGCAAGAGGTGCCGGAGGACTTGGAGGAGGTGGTGATTTATCGACATATATTTATGGATCAGAATTTGATGAAATGATTGATCTGAGTATGATCATGAGGAAAACGATGGAAGATAGTGGTTTTTTTCGATCGGTTACTTCGTCTTACCATTCTCCCAAAAACGAGATAAGGTTTACTCCTGATCAGGAATCTTTGATAAAAAGCGGTGTTAGCGATGTCGAGATTGGTAGTGTGATGCGTGCCTCTGTTTATGGAGATACAACCAACATTTTCAAAGAAGCTGGTTTTGAATATGATATCAATGTAAAGCTTGATGATCGATATATCGAAGATTTTGATGATATCAAGCAAATAAATGTCATTACGCGTAAAGGGTTGATTCCTATTGTTGAATTAGGTGATTTAAAAAGGCAGAAAGCAATGCCTATGATTACGCATCACAATAAACAACGTGGGATACAGCTTGAAGGGTATCTTGCGAAGTCTACGCTGGGTCATGTAAAAACAGAGATGGAAAAAGCCTTTAAAAAAATTGATTTCAAGGAAGGATATGGATATGTCAATGTTGGTAACGCTGAAAGTCAGGACGAATCTTCAATGGAGATATTAAAGGCTTTTTCGTTAGCGGTTATTTTGACATATATGTTGTTGGCGGCGGTTATGAATTCATTATTTTATCCCATTCCAATAATCCTTTCAATCGCAGCTTCGTTCTCTGGAGTGTTTTATTCTCTCTTTTTCATGGGCGAAACGATTAATGTTGCTTCAATGCTTGGTTTTGTGATGCTTGTGGGGCTTGTTGTAAACAATTCTATCCTGTTGCTTGATTTTGCAATACAGAAGATGAAAGAGGGTATGTCTATTAAGGATGCTTTGTGGGAGGGTTCTTCGCAACGCTTCAAGCCGATAATTATGACATCTATAGCGATTATTTTAGGTGTTTTGCCTCAGTTATTCTCAATTATGCCGGTAAAATCTTCAATGGGAGCTGTAATGGTAGGAGGTATGCTTGCGTCGATACTGTTTACTTTTCTGCTTACACCAGTTATATTTTGGTATACAGTTAGATTTCAACAGTTTATCGTTAGGTTATTAGGTAGAAAAGAAAACTAATCTGGCGGTTTTTTAGATGAGCTTAAGAATAGCGATAAATTGCTGTTTTCGAGTTCGCTAGGAAGTATTGAATGCGATGGGAAGCGAGGGGCTTATATGATCAAAGAGATTTCTAGTTTACAGCACCCCCTTGTCAAGCATCTTGTTAAGCTTCGCGATAATAAGGAGTATCGGTATCAGCAGCGACATGTTGTTATTTCCGGCGTTAAAATCATCACAGAGGTATGTCGACAGTTTCCCGCTAAGGTTTTGCTTACCAGTGGTGACGTTCCTGACATATCTTGTGAGGACCTTATCAAGGTTCCCGAGAACATTATCAGAAAGATTGCGGGTGTTAAGAATCCAGAGTATCTCATTGCTGAGGTTTCGATGCCATCGGTCCTGATGCCTATAAAGGAACGCTTTGATGATATTCAATATCTTCTTGTTCTCGATGGCATCGCTGACCCTGGGAATATGGGCACATTGCTACGGACGGCTCTGGCTCTGGGATGGAGTGGGGTTTTTATTCTTGAGAACTCGGTAGATCCATTCAATGACAAAGCGCTACGCGCTGCTAAAGGGGCGACATTTCGCATCCCGATGATCATGGGTGGATGGGATTCTTTGATGGAGCTTGTGGCGAAGCATCGACTGACGTTGTTTCTCGCTGATATTAACGGTGGGGAACCTTGCGAGATGTCACGAGTTGCTCTGGTTCTTGGTAGCGAAGCCCGGGGGGCTTCTGAAGAGGCACGAAAGTTGTGCCGATCGGTAACAATACCTATGCCGGGCGATATGGAGTCGCTTAACGTTGCTGTGGCAGGCGGAATACTTATGCATACGATAAAAGGGTTCTATGGAAGATAAATGGATAGAAGAGAGCGATTTTTTCTCCGAAGATCGTAAGGCGTCGAGGAAAGAACGAAAAAGGGTTTCTGCTGCAGATCGCTCCAAGTATAAGAAGACCGACCGGGATAAGATCGGGGTCGTCGAAGCTCCTGAGGGGGTTTTTCGTCGTGGACATGTCTTGTCGGTGGCTTCACGTGGTGTTATCGTTGATAGCGATGGAGGGTCTGTTCTCTGCACGATAAAAGGTGCGCTCAAGCAGGAGAGAGGCCTTTTTAAGAACCTTGTTGTTGTCGGAGATATCGTATTATTTGAAGATTCTTCGGAAGGCGAAGGTGTTATAGCTCATGTGGAGGAGCGTCATTCTCGGTTGTCGCGTTCCGATAGCCTGTCACATAATAAGGAGCAGCTTATCGCTGCTAATATTGACCTGGTATTGATAACTGTTTCTGTTGTAGACCCATTCCTGAAGCCATCACTCGTCGATAGATATATCATATCTGCACGCAAAGGAGGCATGGAGCCCATTGTTGTGGTCAATAAGGTCGATCTTTTGGCAGGAGGCTCTGAAGAACAAGCGCTTTTTGATGAATTTTGTGAGGCTTATGCTGCCTCAGGTGTTGGTGTAATTCCGGTAAGTACTATTACTGGCGAAGGCATCGCGGTGCTTGAAAATGTTATGAAGGGAAGGTCATCGGTATTTGCTGGACAGTCGGGCGTAGGGAAATCCTCGCTGATAAACATTATTACTGGGCTAAGCCTTCCGGTCGGAGAGACTGTAAGAAAAACAAAAAAAGGATCACACACTACATCGATAGCACATCTTGTTGCTCTATCTTTTGGTGGGTGGTGTATAGATACTCCAGGGATTAAAAGTTTCGGTATATGGGATCTGAAGCGAGAAGAATTGGCCCGCAATTTTCCTGACATCGATGCAATAGGAAAGCATTGCAGGTTTCTCGACTGCATACATGTCCATGAGCCAGGATGTTCTGTACGCGATGCCGTAGAGAGCGGAGATATTTCCAAGCTGCGGTACTCTTCGTATCTTGGTATTTTAGAAGAGCTTGACGAAGAACAGCGAAGACGGTAAAGTAATTTTTTCGAAGGTAAAACACTTAAGAGCATTAGAAAGGAGAAAAATTATGTCTTATATTGAATCTGTTGAAGGTATAGAAATTCTGGATTCGCGAGGGAATCCTACGGTGAAGGTTTTTGTCGGCACAGATGATGGTATTGTTGCTAGTGCTTCAGTGCCTTCTGGAGCCTCGACTGGCGAACATGAAGCTGTAGAATTGCGCGATGGCGATAAGAGTCGTTACCTTGGCAAAGGAGTCCAGAGGGCTATAGAGAACGTTCAGGGGCCTATAGCAGAGGCCTTGGTTGGAGAGCATGTTTTCGATCAGATGGATATTGATAGAGCGATGATAGACCTTGATGGTACTCATAATAAGGGTAAACTTGGTGCTAATGCTATTCTCGGTGCTTCACTTGCCGTGGCTAGAGCCGGTGCTATATCGGCAAACCTTCCCCTATATAGATATGTCGGTGGTGTTTTCACTCATCAACTTCCATGTCCTATGATGAATATCATCAATGGAGGTGCTCACGCTGATAGTTCTCTGGATTTTCAGGAGTTTATGATAAGACCTAAGGGGGCGCCGACGGTTCGCGAGGCTATACGCTGGGGAGCCGAAATCTTCCATACACTTAAAGCTATCCTCAAAGATGAGGGTCATACCATATCTGTTGGCGACGAGGGAGGCTTTGCCCCGAATCTTCCTTCCACGGAGGCGGCCTTGGACCTTATTGTAAGGGCTATTGAAAAAGCAGGATATCGACCCGGAGAGCAGGTGACTTTAGCGCTTGATTGTGCAGCGTCTGAATTTTATAATAAAGATTCAGGTCGGTATATAGAGAAGAAAAAAAAGCTTGCTGGTCAGAAGTATCTTGAGCGCACTCCTGAAGAGCTTACCGATTATTTTATGGAGCTTTGCCGAAAATATCCTATCGATTCTATAGAGGATGGTCTTGATGAGAACGATTGGGAAGGGTGGCGTTATCTCACCAAAAAGCTTGGAGAAAGGGTTCAGCTTGTGGGCGATGATCTTTTTGTCACAAACACTCAGTTCTTGAAAAAAGGAATAGATATGGGGGTGGCAAATTCGATATTGATAAAAGTCAATCAGATCGGAACCCTCACAGAGACTCTTGAGACGGTAAAACTTGCACATACGAACAAATATACTACCGTGATCTCACATCGTTCTGGCGAGACTGAAGATGCTATAATAGCTGATATTGCCGTAGCAGTAAGCTCAGGGCAGATAAAGACGGGGTCGATGTCGAGGACGGATAGGATCGCCAAATATAATAGATTGCTGGAGATTGAGAGTGAGCTTGAGGGGATATCTATATATAAAGATAGCAATCCCTTTTGTCCTATGTGCTGATGGATGAATATACACGATAATTGGACTTCTATAGAGCATATCAGAGCTGAAATTGATATGATGATCAGCGATGATACGGTTTTTGACGCCATCGCGACGCGTAAAGAAGAGATTGATGCTCTTAAAGAAGCGTGGCGATGGCGTGTTGAATTATTGAAATCGGGGCCTTTAGAAGCAGTGTATCGTGATTTTGGCGATGTTTTATCGATGAGAAACCCTCTTGAGCCAATTCTTAGAGGTGTTAGTGGGTCTTATGTTGCATCTGATAACAAAGGGGTTTCTCGTTATATTGTAAAGCCTGTCGATGAAGGACAATTTTGCCTTAACAATCCCAAAAAATTGGCAACACCCTTTAAAGGGGATGAGTATAAGCATCAGTATTGTAGTGGCATGACGTTGTATGGCGGAGGTGAAAGAACCTCGATGTTTTATGACATGGCTGAGATTCTTGGTATGCCTGGGATTGTTCCTCCTACATTTCTTGCTATTGTGTCTTCTGAAGCCTTTCACGATATTTCTGGTATTGATGGACCTAAGGAGAAGCTGTGTTCATGCCAGGAGTTTATAAATGATGCCGAGGATATATATGCATTCCTGACGAAGATTATGAAGTCTGAGACAACTGTTGAAGAGTTCAGCGTGATGATCCCTCGTAGGGATTTCGAAAACATCATGATATTGACATGGTTAGGATATATGGGAGACTGTCATGTATACAATTTCCTGGTGACCCCACCGTATTGTGAAGATACACATAATGGTTTGTTTAAAATAAAAAAAATCGACAATGAAAGGGTTTTTCCTGAAAAAAGCTATAGCATGAAAAACAATCTTCTGACTGATTTTGAGTTTATACACAAGTATAATCCATTGACTTTATCGTCGCGATTTAAGATTGAAAAGTTGCCGTCGGGAAAGATCATTGAAAGAATGAAGTTCTACGGCTTGGAAAATTCTGTTGCTGCTTTTGAAGAACGCGTAGGCGTCCTACAAAAACTGCTGGACGGCGATGTTATGACCATTGAAGAGATCGATGTCAGGATGTACCTTCTTGGAAAAGCAGAAAAAAAAGGTCTTGGCAATGAGATAGCTTTTTTTCCTATCGAAGAGTTGGAAAAAATATTTGAAACTTAAACAAACTCAAAAAATAGTTCTTAACCTTGTTTTGGTATAAAAGAACTGTTGTTATTAAAGAAATTTTCATTTAAAATTTATTTGATAATTTAACAATATTAATCTATTCTATAATTAACGAATTGGAATGCTGATCTGTGCAACCAAAAATCTATACGGCCGACGACCATAATGTTCGGCATAATCTTGTCGATTCCGATGCGCTCTATGTTTTGGAGGAACTCGAAGGTGCTGGCTTTAAAGCATATCTTGTAGGGGGTGGTGTTCGAGATCTGCTCTGTAACAGAAAACCAAAAGATTTCGATATCTCGACATCTGCGACACCAGAACAGATCAAACACCTGTTTAAAAGGAAATGCCTGCTTATAGGAAGACGGTTTCGTTTGGCACATATACGCTTCAGGAACCAAAAAATCATAGAAGTTGCAACATTTCGTGCTGGCGATAACCATAAAACTGATGAGCTTATTGTACGCGATAACATATGGGGAACTCCTGAAGAAGATGTTATCAGGCGTGATTTTACAATAAATGCTCTCTTCTATAGTCATCTTGACGATTCTATCATTGATTATTTCGGAGGGTATAAAGATATCTATAAAGGTATTTTAAGAAGCATAGGCGATCCCGAAAAGCGTTTTAAACAAGACCCGGTCAGGATGATCAGGCTTTTAAAATTCAAGGCGCGATTTGGCTATGATGTAGAACCCAAAACTCTACATGCTTTAGATAGCTGTTTGGGGGAGATAACCAAAAGTTCTCCAGTCCGAGTTCTCGAAGAGATGCTACGGATGCAGGAGTCTGGGTGTTCTGAGACTTTTTTCAGACTTATGAAGGATAAAGGGCTTTTAAGTATACTTTTCCCTGCTATAGACACGTTTATTGGCGAAGTAAATGAAGCAATTATCTACGACTTTTTACGTTCTATGGACATGTTTAATAAAAAGACGCATGGCAATATGTTAGAGCGCCCGGTTCTTGTGTCAGGACTTTTTTTCTCTATTTTAGCAAGCCGTATCGCGGGTATAACCAATCAGGGAGAAAAACCTCTGCGCATTGGAGAGATTATTGATATTGTTGACGAATTTATCTTTGATTCCATAGTTCCGTCATTCCCTCTTTTCCCGCGCCGGATCCTCCACACGGTGCATTTTATTTTGACTTCTCAGTACCGAATGACACCCCTCTCGGGAGAGCATTCACGGAATTACAGGATCATGAATCAGGTGGATTTCCCTTTGGCCTTACGTTTTCTCAAGGTTAGGACAATGGTCGACAGTTCCGTCAATAGTCATTATGTTACGTGGAGCGATTATTGGAATACTATCCGACCCGCAGGTCGACGCTCAACGAGGCTAAGACAGTCACTACAATTACGTAATAATAAATGACAGAGTCTTTACGTACTTTATTATATCCTTTTGGTTTCGTGGCGTCATTTTTCTTTACGGTGCGATTTTTTATACAATGGATCCTAAGTGAGATAAAACATGAGAGCCACGTCACAGATCTGTTCTGGAGGCTTTCTGTTGTTGGCAATATATTTTTGATGGTTCATTCTTTAATACAAGTGCAATTCCATTTATGCGCTATTCAGGCGTGTAATGTCATCATCTCTTGGCGGAATCTTAACCTTATGAAAGCTCGGCCAGCGAAATTTTCTACTGTTATTGGTCTTGTTATTGCGATGCTTTCTGCTGTGACGATTCTTTTTATATTACAAGGGGTCTTTTGGCTTGATTCTATACAGTGGGTGAGGACGCCTACGATGCCATGGGGTGGTGGTGGTGGTGGACTCTCGTTGCCGTGGCATATCATGGGGTTTTTCGGAATGATACTCTTTGCTTCGCGCTTCTGGGTTCAGTGGATTTATGCTGAGAAAAGTCAAAAAAGTCTTCTTGGAAAGTCTTTTTGGTGGCTTAGTCTTATAGGTGCTTTTCTTGCTGTTATTTATTTTATTTTTCTTGGCGATGTTGTAAATATTATAGGGTACGGTCTTGGCATCATACCGTATCTTCGCAATCTTATACTTATTGGGCGCTATGGACAGCGAGTATAAAAAAGAATCTGTATTCATTTTTGCCGGGGAGCCCAGCGGAGATCTTCATGGCGCTGAATTAATAAAGAACCTGCATAGGTTCTCTATTAGCGGTGTTGGCGGTCCCCGAATGCGGGCTCAGGGCATGGAATGTATAATACCCACAGAGCAGTTCCACGTTATGGGTTTTTCCGATGTTATAAAAGCTATGCCACGGCTGTGGAAACTGTTTTATAGGGTTCTTAATGCTATTC
>Ga0307991_1000591_pt1 | contig 26188 bp, 26 predicted proteins | sample EllFjometagen131_FD_203146 | JGI IMG/M metagenome (GOLD analysis project Ga0307991, IMG submission 203146) | Marine microbial communities from Ellis Fjord, Antarctic Ocean - #131 | ecosystem: Environmental > Aquatic > Marine > Unclassified | place: Southern Ocean | collected 2014-10-08 | reverse complement strand
AGAAAGTTGTTTTAAATAAAATGCACCAAAACATATAAATAATAGAAAAAATTTATTATTAGATGGGAATATATTCGGAAATGAAAAGAAATTGGACAACCTATTGTCTAATGTCCTCAATTCTTTTTATAGAAGAAATGTCTAAACCTACTGAATATATTCAAGTAAAAAGATACAAAAACAAAACCTATAGATATTTGTGCTTTCACTCTTTAAGATTAAAAATGAAAGATCCCAAATTTGTGGGAAAATTTTTCGAGATAACTAAATATTGGCAAGATAAAAAGAAAATTCCTTTACTCGGAAAAACATTTGACAAACCAAGAAAAGAAAATTATGATGGCCAAGACAAGATTTTTTTCTCTCCAATGTGGATAAATTATATTTTAGCAGAAATAGGAAAAATACCAAACAAATATTCTTGGGAAACCTCTCTAAAAAGAATCAATCGTTTAAAGCAGTATAAAAAAATTGACATAAATAAAAACAGATTTTATTTAAAAAGATTATTGACAAACAAAGTTTTAGCTGCAGGTGCTTTTATCGTAAGCATGGATTTAGAATTTAGAGGATTGCAAAATGGGAGGCTTTCTTTATGCATGAGTGAAAAATATAAAGATTTTCTAATATTCATGTTAAAAGTGGCCAAAAAATGGAAATGGACAAATAATAAAGAACTATCCCCCGTAAGTATCTTAAATAGCCAAAAAAGAGGAATAAATGCCTCTCCCCAATTCGAATTTAGAATAAATATAGTGGGCTTACAAGAAATTCACCATCTTGCTGGCCCCTTAATAAACGCACACAAAGAAAAATGCATAAAATTTCATGCAAAAAGATCAAAAAATTATGTAAATTTGGGCCATAAACATAGATTAAAAAAACCCAAAGAAAAAATATTAAAATATCTTAAAAAAAATCCAAATTCCACCACAACAAATCTTCAATTCATAACAAACACAGGAACAGACGTTGTTCTAACCCACCTACACCAATTAGAAAAGATGGGAAAAATAATTAAACAAAGAAATGGAAAAAGATACATCTGGAAAATAAAAAATGCCAATTAATGCTTCGCCCCACTTTGAAAGAGCACAAGTAGAATATGAACAAGCACAAACAACAGAAGAGAAAATAAAACTTCTAAAAAAAATGATTGTTTTAGCACCAAAGCACAAATCTTCTGAAAACCTCTTAGCCAACTTAAAAACAAGATTAAAAAAACTAAAACAAGACGCTGAAAAAAAGAAAAGATCAGGAAAGTCTTCTTTTAAAGGAATAAAAAAAGAAGACATGCAAGCATTAATAATTGGAAAAACAAATTCTGGAAAGTCCTCCCTACTAAAAGTATTGACAAATGCAAATCCAAGAATTTCAAAAAATAAATTTACAACAATTGAGTCAACAATTGGAATGATGAATTATTTGGGAACAGCAGTACAACTAATAGAAATCCCTGCAATAGAAGGGGAACACTTTAACAAAAATCTTACACATACTACAGACACTATTTTAATTTTAATAGATAATTTAAAGGATTTAAAATTCATCGAAGACAAATTGCCAAAAACAAAAGCAAAAAGAATAATTGTGTTTAATAAGAGGGATTTGCTCTCATCTCAAGAAAAAAGAAAAGTTTCTGCAAATCTTCAATCAAAAAAATATAATTTTATGTTAATATCTTCAATAAAAGAAATCCAAGATAATAATTTATTAGAATTAAAAAAGAAAATCTTCAATTCATTTGACATAATAAGAGTATTCACTAAAGAACCAAAAAAAGAGAAGTCAAAAAAACCAATGATTATGAAACCCAATGCAACAATAAAAGACGTTATTGAAAAAATTCTTAAAAGCCTTAGTCGAAAAGTAACAGAAACAAAAATCTGGGGGCCTTCATCAAAATTTGGTGGACAAAAAGTGGGGCTTCAACATAAATTAAAAGATTTAGATGTTATTGAATTTAAAACGCGGTAGTCACTTCCACTTCTTCCTTATCGGGGCAATCAATTCCTCTAAATATTCTGAAAGAGTATTCTTCAAATCCAAAGCATGCACTTTTCCAGCCTCAAATACTTTTTCAAGTTCCTCATAATTCTCAAACTTCAAATTTCCACCATACTTTTCAGAACGAGAAATTTCAATTTTTTCAAATTTAGGAAAAACCACTAAACGGGCAATAGATAAAACAGGATTATTCTCAATATCCCCAACAATGCAATATGCTTTATTCATTTTTTTCTTGATTTCTTCTTTTGTATCTCTAATCGAAATAAAACTATCTAAAATAGAACTAGACATTTTAGTTCCAGGTCCTTTTAGCCCAGGAATTAAAGGCGTAAACAAATAAACAACGTCCTGCAAATCAATTTCTTTTGCAAGTTCTGTTCCAAGCATATAAATTTTCCTTTGATCAGAACCACACACCACAAAATTAACTTTTAATTTTTTAACATCTTCAATTTGCATTAAAGGATATATTATTTGGGAAATTTTAGCGTCATTAATGTCTCTTGCAACTTGCTGCATAGATCTAACTCCCCTATTCACAGTTGTTTTTAATGCTAATTTCAAAACATCTTCAAAATACTCTGGACTTTTTTGAAAAGAAGTTCCCTTGACAATTTCTGCATCTAATCCTACAGACTTGAATCCTTTTTCCCATTGTTTAACTTGATTGTTTACAAAATTCCAATCTCCTTTTTTATTTAACCAAGTATGCCAATCTGCTAAAAGAATTTTTACCTTAATTCCCGCTCTTTGCAAATCTAAAAGTTTTAAAATTGTTACCAAATGCCCTAAATGAATCTCTCCTGAACATTCATACCCGCAATAAACAACTCCTTTTTTCATAAAACCGGGAATTTTGTCTTCACCAATTATCTCCCCTGTATTTCTCTTAATTAATTCAATTTTTTTTACAACCATGCCCTACACAAAAGATTATTAATTATTAAATCTTTCTTAAAGCATGCTAATTGAAATCTTATTAGCAATCTTACTCGGAATTTTAGCTGGAACAATTACCGGCCTTCTTCCAGGAATACATATTAATCTTATTGGTGCTTTTTTAGTATCTTTATCAACAGGAATTTTACTAAAAATCCCTTCAACATATTTAGTAGTATTTATTGTTGCTATGGCAATCACACATACCTTCATAGATTTTATTCCATCTATTTTTCTTGGTTGTCCAGATACAGACACTGAACTTGCAATTCTTCCAGGGCATCAACTCTTAAAAAAAGGCCAAGGCTATCAAGCAGTAATTTTAACTGCCTACGGAAGCTTAGCAGCAATAATTGTCTTAACGATCATCTCTTTTCCTTCAGTACACCTAATTAAATTTTTTTATGAAGAAATAAAAACAATTATACCTTATCTTTTAATCGCAACTTCAATATTTTTAATATTTTTAGAGAAAAATAAAAAAATGGCTCTTGTTGTTTTTGGTTTAACAGGATTTTTAGGATATCTTGTTTTAAATCCCTTAGAATTAAATCAACCTCTTCTCCCTTTACTGACTGGGTTGTTTGGTTCCTCCACTCTAATCTTAAGTATAAAAAATAAAATAAAGATTCCAAAACAAATTCAAACTAAACCTGAAATAAAATTAAAAAAACCCCTTATGGGAGCAATCTGTGCATCCCCCTTATGTAGTTTTTTACCTGGATTAGGAAGCGGGCAAGCAGCAGTGATTGGAAATTTAATTGCAAGACAAAATAAAAAAGGATTTTTAATATTATTGGGAGCAACAAATACTTTAGTTATGGGTTTTTCATTTTTATCTTTATTTGCAATCTCAAAAACAAGAACAGGCGCAGCAGTTGCAGTAAAAGAAATCCTTGGAAATTTTTCAAACAATACCCTTTTCCTAATTATCATAGTAATCTTAATTTCAGGGATTGTTTCTTTTTTCTTAACAAAAAAAATAGCTTCATGGTTTTCAAATAAAATACAAAAGATTAATTATCCTCTTCTTTCATCAATCACTTTAGCTTTTCTAACAATTTTAGTATTAATTCTTTCAAGCTGGAAAGGTTTATTGATTTTGATTATCTCTACTATTACAGGGCTTTATTGTATTTCAACAGGGGTTCGTAGAACAAATATGATGGGCTGCCTATTATTGCCAGTTATTATTTTTTATTTAACCCTCTAAAACCATTCAACTAATTTTTCTTGCTTTTCTTTTTCTCGTCCAAAAATAGAATCAATATATTCTTTAACTAAATCTAAACTCTGTCTAAGATAAGTAGATAAATTATATTTTTTAGCTAAATTTAATGCAGGTTCAAGGTACTTTCTAATTCCCCCTTCATGAATTGTAAATATTAATTTTCCTCCACATTTTAAACAAACTCCTTTAAGAGGGGGCCTTCTCACAATTTCATTGCAACCAACACACCTAAAAGTTTGAGTAGAAAAACTTCTTAAATTACCTTTCAAATCTCTCATAAAATGTCTTTCAATAATTAGCCGAGCAGTATCACTTGTATCCACTGCCCTAATTTTTTCAACCAAAGCCATTTGATGTTCTACTTTTTCTTGCATCATTCCCAAAGATTTATATGAGGAACAATGAACCCCTTCATTAAAATCTTCTGTGTCGTGAGTAAACCAAAGATTCTCAAAAGGATTTTTTCCTTGTTTTAAAATATCTCTAACGCAATAAACTTCTACTTCAGAAGAATGTTTTCTTTGTTCGGATAATTTATACAATTCTAAAGGATAATTTTTAACAGCTTCAAAGTCTAAAATTTGATCATCAACTTCTCCCGCATCAATTTTAGCATTTAAAACCAAAGGCGCATCTTGAGTTCCACCCCTATGTCCAGGTAAAAATTTTCTAGAAAAATTCAATAAAACATCTCCCAATAACATAATTGCAGCTTCATCTCCATCACAATTTTTTGAAATAATTGAATTTGCCATAACAAGATGGTCTTTTGATTTAACATTTAAAGAATAGCTTTCTTCTTTTCCAAGCTCTTTAATACAAATAATAGGATCATAAACAAACAAATTATCTTTTTCAATTCTCATCCCCTTGAATTTACGATTTTTATGTAAATTTAAAATATTCTTCTTTTTATCTGATAAAAAACCTATTTTAAAAAAATTGTCTAAAAAATCTGATCCAATAATTAATTTAGTTATTCCAAAAAAGGGAACTTCTTTATTTTTTCTTAAATAAAAATCCCTAAGCTTTGGTCCAGGCTTTTTCTTATAAAAATATCTTTTTGCAAAAATTCCAAAACGAGCTAAAACAAATTCAAGGTCTACTAAAAGCCCCTCGCTTATAGTGTCACAACAAACCCTAATATCTCCTTTTGATACGCTTCCGTCTCCTTCAAAATAGCCTCTCAAAACACATGCTAATTTATTCAAGGGCAAATTCAAAAAGAGAGAAGGAATTCTTTTTTCTTTTGCAATTGAACCACAACCTAAAAATTGTATAAAAAAAGAATATAATAGTTTAGATGAAAACGTAACCCTGTCTTGTTTATTTTCACTTGGAACCAACCCAAAAGAATTTTTAATAGTTTTTTTAATAAAATTTCTTATTTTCTTATTACTAGAAGAAATATAAACTTGATTTAATCCTTTTTTAGATATAATGCTTCGAGAATAACCTTCTGCAACATAAAGTCCAATAACTTCTAATAACTCATTAGTTAAATTAATTTTAATTGGTACAGAAACATTATCTCTTTTTAGGGCTAACTTTCCAACACAAAAAATTCTTTTTTGGAGTGAATTTTTTAAACTTAAAACAAAATTTGCCGGATAACTATCTCTTCTTTTATAATTTGCAAATTGTTTTTTTGAGATATTTAATTTTTTTAGAATTTTTTCAATTTCAAGTTCTTTTAATTCAAAAAGGGAATTGTTTATTTCCCTAACCATTATTTTTTCATCTTTCAAACTTTTTAAAAGATTTATTTCTTTCTTATCTTCTGGAAAAATATTTATTTTATATGGCAAAGGCACCCTATCTCCAAGACTTAAGTTTTTAGCCTCTATAAATTTTCCATCAATAAAAAATTTGTGATTCTCTGTAACTTTTATTTTCTTGCCTAAGCTTGTTTGAATCTCATAAAATTTATTTTTTGTGTGTTTTGAGAAATTTTTAACCTCAATCTCTCCAACCCCTTTATTGAGAACTCCAATTGCACTAAAGTCCTTTACTTCTTTTTCCTTTGTACCCCAACAATCAACAACCTGATCTGGATTTATTTTATTAACTATTTCTGCAATCTTTATTATTTTCCAACTATTTTTTTCTTTAATTGGTACATAAGTGTCTTTATGAAAACAATCTCTTCTAATAGCAGCATGCATATATGGGGAAGCCATTAATCCCAGAGTATTTGAAAATCCAATAAATCTACAAATCACCCCTGCACAATTATGTGGAGCCATACAAACTCCTAACTTTCCAATTAAATCTTCTTTTGTTTTTGCATTATAATAAGGTTTTAAATCATAAAATTTTTCTAAAAGTTCATCAATAAATTTGCAAATTTTTAAAAAAACATCCTCCCCTTTTTCTTCAGGATTATCTCCAGAACTTGGAATTAAGATATCATGAGGCATTAATTCTAAAATTTGATTATCATTCTCTAATTTTTTCCCATAAATATCTTGATCATATCCTAACTCAATTAATTTAGTCACACTAGTTTGAATTTCTTTTGGTTTAAATTGGGTTAAAGGTAATTCTGTAGCATCCATTCTAATTGTTCCATCTTTATTTACTTGAAGCCCATATTTTGCTCTTAAAATACCTTTAACAAGATTTTCCGGAATCTTAGAATTAGAAGACATTCCTCTAATCCCTTTAATTAAAAGGGGCATATCTTGTCTTAATATTTTTAATTTTGTCCTTGCTTCTTCTAAATAATGTGTAATATCTATCTTTTGAAACATTGTAGGTTTTCCTTCAACACTTGAGAATTTTAAATTTTTATCAAAAGAAGTTTCTTTGAGATCATAATAATAATATTTTTCTTTTGTTTTGCCCCCGCAAGATTCACATTTCTTAAAAATAGTCTCTTTTTTGCAAGATTCACAATAATTAATTGGAAATTGGCCCCTCACATTTCCAACTTCACAAGCAGCTTGCACACTTCTTAATCTTCCTCCTTCATTTCCAACAGGAAACAAAACATTTGGACTACCAGTTAATTTTCTAACCTTTGCTTTTTCAGGCCGACCCATTCTCGAACCAATAAAGTCCCCTGCCTTATTTTTTATCTCAAACTTAGATACAGAATTAATCAAATCTAAAACATTTTCAAATTCTTTAAATTTAAATTTAGAGATATCAATTAAATCAACTAATAATTGTTTTTCTTCAAAAATATCTAAATCAAAGCCCAAGTTAACCATTAAAGATTTACTATGATTTTTATTAATAACAATATTTTCTATAGTTACTTCATGTGGAATTCCTAAAAGCTCCAAAGCCCTTTTTCCAAAAGCAAATTCTTCTTGATCTTGTTTAGTAAACGGGAGAATTATTTTTTCATCAATCTTAGAAAATCTCAGCCATTTTAATAAATTTTCAAATTGCCCTTTAGAAATTTCAGTCCAATAATAAATATGTTTGGGGTGTAAAGGAAGTTTGTGATATTTGCTTAATTTAATTGCATCTTCTAAAGAAACATTAAAATAATCAAAATCTTTTTGAAGAGATTTATCTTTTTCTATACGTTCTAAATTCCACCACTCTTCAACATATCCGGGCAAAACAAGATTAGCATTTCTATTTATAACATCACTAAAAGGAAATAAAATATCTCCAAGATAAATTATTTCTTCAACATCATCATATATTTTTTTTGCATCTTCTCTTAAAAATAATTGCCTCACACTCCCATTTTTTAATTTAACAATTGGTCCTTCAATTTTATCACATGAAGTAACTGCACATCCTTTAGTGGGTTTTTCTATTTTCAATTGAGTTCCAATTGCAATAAATCCATCTGTAATTGCCATAGTGGCAGGATGTACTGCTGCAGCACTAAAACCAGAATTTCTTCCTCTTCCATATCTAAATCTAAAAGAACCAGACTCTGAAGGGTGACCAAAAATAGGCCTACCTGCAACCAAATCCCTTATATATGGGGGAACAGAATCTATTGTTTTTGCTTTACCTTTACTTACTTTTTCTTGTAAATCCAAATACCCCTCAATCCAATCAAAACCAGTCATTTTAATTCCATTTTTTTTAGCATGATTATATAAACGAAAACCTTTCTTTGCTTTCTGAGCCAAACCTTCTGCCAAAATTAAACAAAATCCACTCCTTAAAAAATCTGTATCTACTCTCTCTAAATTTTTATAATTTGGAACTTCTATTTTTTCAGAAGGTTCTCCTGCAACCTGAATTGGAATCCTTTCTGCCAAATATAATGCTTCTATTTCAGTAGGCATCCCTTGTAAATTGGCAACCCTATCATGAAAATGCTCTAACTCTGCCCAAACACGCTTAATTTCATCTTCAGTAGGATCATATTTTGCAAAACCAAATTTTTCCCTTAAAAAATCTATTACCATCAAACAAACAACACTTGCAGTGGTTCCTGCACTTCTAATTGGTCCTGAAAAACTAGCTTCAAGATATTCTTTTCCATCCTTAGTATTTCTTATTTTTATTCCAGTAAACCCTTCCAAAGGACTTGAAACAACCCCAATAGTTTGATATCCAAACCCAATTCTTATTCCTCCTTCAATTGCTTCAGTTAAATTTGCAAATTTGCAAAATTTTTGTTCTGCAACTTCCTCTGCAATTTTAAAAGAAATTGTAGAATCTAATTTCCCATATTCTTCTTCTAATTCTAAAATCCTTTCTGCAATTCCTGAACCTTGCATTTGAGGATACATTGTTGAAATAATCCCAACAACTTTTTCAGCCATAGACATTGCTAAAGGAATTTCCACTTCATCGACGGGGTCATATCCTTTTGCCCTTGCTTTTTGAGCAAGTCCATAAATATCATCTACTTGATTTCTTAAATTTGTAAAATATTGTTCAGTTTTCATTTTCAATCTCCTTTATTTTTTCTAAGGCTTCTTTCCAATTTTTAACTCTAATTAAATTTTCATGGGTTTTTTCTTCTTGATTCCAAGGTTTATCTAAAAGAATTGCTTTAACACCTTTTTTTGCACATTCTAAAGCAGTCTCATGTCTATCCTCAATCATAATTTCACAACCTTCTTCTAAACAAAGATCTGCTTTACATTTTTTATTCCTATGAAGATTCCCAGAATATCTTACAGAAAAGTTAAAATTTTTAAAATGGCTTTCTAACAGTTCTTGAGTTTTATCTTTTAAAACATCATGCCTTGAAGTTATTATAATTAATTCATTTTTCTTAGATGAATTATCTAAAGCTTCTAAAACACCCTCGCACAAAACCATTTCAGTAACAACCTCAGATTCTTGAAAAGAAATAATCTCAGATATTGCTTCTTCTTTATTTTTAAATAATCCCCCTTTCCAAACAAAATAATTTGTAATGTCTTTTACCTCATAAGAAGTACCAAACTTACTATTATGATATTTTGCTACTGCTGCAAATGTTTCAATTAACACATCATTCAAATCTATCCCAATTTTCATTCTCTCACCTCAGCAATAATTTCTTTTTTGTTTTCAGTTCCTGAACTCTCAAAATCCAAAACCTTAACTTGCCTTGTTTTCAAATTAATCATAGGAACTTTGCAAAGATCTGGTTTATTTCCAAATTTTTCTTGATAAGAAGTCATAGTTTCCCAAGTAGAAACAGAAATAATTAAAATATTATTATAATAAAAAATTCCACTTTTATGAGTGTGCCCTGCAAGAAAAATATCTGGGGCTTTATTAATAAAATGAGCATCTTTCTCACAAGGATAAGATTGTACAGAATTGTGTGAAGGTGCCAAATGTCGATTCATTAAAAGATATTTCATAATCTTTTCAGGATGATTCATAGAATCTTCTGCAATTAAAGAAGAAACATTGTTAGCATAATAAGGAAAAGAAAAACCATGATACATTAAAACATCAAACCCTTCAAAACCCTCACTAGAACCAATATTTATTTTAGAAGGATTTTCAACCAAAATAACATTTTCTAAATCGTGCAGTGGCCAAGCATATTTCTCAGAAAATATTGGTTGAGGTTCCATTAACCTAACTCCATCATGATTTCCTGGACAAATTATGATTTTAATATCTTTTCTTATTTTTCCTAATAAATTAGCAAGGCCTTCAAATTGTTTCTCTAAATTATCAATTTCCAAATCCCTTTCTTGATTAGGATAATTTCCTACGCCTGTAACAACATCTCCCACAATAAACAAATATTTTATTTTTTTAGATTCAATATTCTCTAATGAATCTTCATTAAGATATTTTATAAAATTCAAAAATTCTTTTTTTAGGAAATTTTTACTTCCATAATGAAGATCTCCAATAAACAAAGCAGATTCATCTAAAATTGCTTTTTTTCTAATATCAACATTTATTCCTGGAAAAACAAATTCATTGACAAAAAGAAAATTTCCCGTTCCAGTACAATTAAATCCTAAAACAGAATCTAAAACAATATCTTGGGCTTTTTCATAAAGCTCTTTATTTGAATTATTAATAAGAAGTTTTATTCTACCTGTTAAATCTTCAACTTCCAAAATAATATTTTTATTTTTACTTATTTTTTTATCAAAAACTATTCCTATAATAGAAAAATGGCCTTTATTTCCTCCTATTTTATTTATTGACACTAAATTCTTTAATTTGGGGTTTGTTTCAATGATCTCTCTCAAATTACTAAATCTCCCTCTAAAATGTTTTACAAAATCTTTAACTTCAAGGGATTTTGGAAAAGTAGGAAAAGAAGAAGACACCTTTACTTTTCCCAAATTTTCATGAACTTCTTTACAATCACAAATAGTGGTGGATATTTCTAAATTTAAACCTAATTTAATTTTTAATTTTTTTAAAACATTTCTCTTTTCATCGGATCCTTTAAGAAAATTATCTAAAATTTCTTTATTTGAATTAAAAACCTCTTTTGTAATAAATCTTTTTTGGGTTTGATTTTTTATTTTTTCTATAACTAATTTAATAGTATCTAAACTCTCAACCTCACTAAATGCTTCTAAAAGATCATTATCTAATAATACACTTTTTTCTATACAAATTTTCAAAATTTCTTTTTTTAACATTTTTAATATTAATTTTAAATATAATCAATTGAATTTTTAACAATCTCCTTTACTTTTTCTAAAATATCATTAGATATGGCTAATTTTACTTCTCTCATCCTTCCACCCCTGCCTTTTGAAATTACTCTTACATTTATTATGCCCAACATATCAAACTCTTGAATAATGTCACTAACTCTTCTTTGAGTTAAAATCTCTGATTTATTTTTTTGACAAATTTTTTGATAATGATTATAAATATCTCCCGTGAAAAAATTTTCATTTTTATTTTCAGCTAAACTTATTATAGAATGTAATACATATTGAAATTGTTTGGGTTCAGATTTAACAACATCTATTATTTTATCCCTTTCAATTTTACTATTTGCATCATCTATATGTTTTAAATTCACTTTTTTAGAACTTTGTCTTTCAGCTAATTCTCCTGCAACCCTCAAAAGATCTAAAGCTCTTCTAGCATCGCCATGTTCTCTTGCAGCATATGCCGCACACTTCGCAACAACCCCTTCAGACAAAACTTTTGATTTAAATGCGTTTTCTGCCCTCTTATTTAAAATATCTTGAATTTGCAAGGCATTATAGGGCGGAAAAACAATTTCTTCCTCAGATAAAGAACTTCTAACTCTTGGATCAATTTCATCTAAAAAGGTTAAATCATTACTAATACCAATAAGACAAATTTGAGACTTTGAAAGTTCAGAATTAAGTCTTGTTAAATTATATAAAAAATTATTAGATATTTTTTTTATTGTTTGATCAATTTCATCTAAAATTAATACTACTAATTGTTCTTTAGAATCTATTAATTCAATGAATTTATTATAAACTGCTTGAGTAGGTAAACCTGTTGCATGCACTTCTCCCCCTAATTTTTTAATTAATTCTGCTAAAATTCTATATTCTGTATCTGAAACTTTTTTAAGTTTACAATTAAGATATTCTATCCTTAAATCAAATTTCATATCTTTTTTAAATCTCTTAAAAAGAGCATCTCTTACATATTTTATAGATAAAGTCTTTCCAGTTCCAGTTTTTCCATATAAAAAAAGATTACTTGTTTTTTCCCCTCTTAAAACTGGTGCCAAAATAGATGCAATTTGCTTTATTTGTTCATCTCTATGATGTATTAATTCGGGAGTATAATTTATTTGTAATAAACTTTTATCTTTAAAGATGATATTTTTATCAAAAGACTCAAAAATTTTATCTAATTCTTCTTTCATTTTTTTATTACCCCCACCCACTTTTATTTCCAGTGGAAATGGAATTTAATTTTAAATTCTCAACGAGAAAAAATGAATTTATTATATAAATAGTTATAACTACTAAAAAAGAAAGACACCTAAATTTCATGTGGAAATTCTTATTTTAAAAAATAACTAATTAAAAACAATAATTTTTTTAAAATTGATAAATAAACTCTAAGTAAAAATATGATTTCTTTTATAATAAAAATATAATTTCTTTTATAACAAAATAATAATTTTATTTATTATATATAATATATAATATAATATATATATATATATTATATATACTACACTATACAAAATTTTTTAAATGAAAATTATAAATATAAAAACAAAAAACAACAACAAAAACATTTCCATAAGAAATCAAAGGGGGGGTCTCCCACCTTTTATAAAAACTAAATTAAATCTTCTTCAGATACTATAATAAAATCTCCAATTGCAATTATAGCACTATAAGGGATTAAATATTCATTTGAAGAAGTTCTTTCTAAATTAAGATTCTTAGTATAAATTGTAGAATCTTTTATAACAAGATTAATTAATTCTCCAGATTTTGTCTCAAAAGTAATATCTTTTATGAATCCTAATCTTTTACCTTCTTTAGTAACAATCATTTTTCCTACCAAGGATGTAAAAGGATTTTTTTCTGTCTGCATGATTAAATTAAAACTAAATTGTTTATAAATTTATCTACAATAAAACAACTATAATACACTCCCTAATTGAATTTTTGTGCACAACCCAAATGTTTAAAAAACCAAATTCTTTATAATTATAAAATGAGAATCATAGGATTTAATTTTACAAAAATATTAGTAGAAAAAAAAGGGAGTTTAACAAAACCTCCTCAAGTGAAAACTTCAATAAATGTTTTAGATTTAAAAGAAATTTCTTCAGATTTTTTAAAGGCAAAAGAAACACCTATAGAAATAAAATTTTCATACGGTATTTTTTATGAACCCAAAATAGCGGAATTAGCTTTTGAAGGAAATTTAATTGTTTTAGTAGATCCTAAAGATGCAAAAGAAATAATTAAAAAATGGAAGAAAAAAGATTTTTCTGAAAAGTTCAAATTATTTGTCTTTAATGTAATTTTAAGAAAATCAAATATTAGAGCGATTCAGTTAGAAGATGAAATGAATCTTCCACCACATTTCCAATTACCTTCTTTAAAATTTGAAAATAAAGAAAATAAAGAAAAGAAAAAAGAATAATCTTCTAAAATACCCTCCCAAAATGTATTTAAATTCTAGTTTTTTATTGTTTTTATGAAAATTTCTCAAGAAAAGAAAAATAAAATTTCAGAGCAAATTCTTGCATATTTATATTCTCAGTCCCCAAAACCCTTATTTACGTCTCATATTGCTTTAGAAATGGCTAGAGATGAAGAATTCACAAAGAAACTTTTATTAATTTTAAAACAAAAGGGGTTTGTGGTGGAAATAAAAAAGAATCCTCAAGGTAAGGAATATATTAGAAGAACACGTTGGAAATTATCTAATAAAGTATATAATTATTATAAACAAGACTAACCGAAAAGGTATATTAAAGGACATTAAACTTTTTTAAGGCAAATAAATATATTTATATATGAATAACTTAAAAAGAATGTTTGACGAATTTGGTGAAGATTTAAATTTTTTTAATAATGAGGTTGGAAATTTAAAAGAAGAAATAAAAGATATTAAAGAAGGATTTGAAGATATTTATAAAATTCTTTACAATTTTAAAGAAAAATTAGCTTTTTTAAGCAAATCTCAAGAGAATATCTCTTCGACACATCTCTCAAATGTTCCAACGGAAATTAAGGGGTCTTCGACACATCACCCCTCTTTTAAGCCTCTAAACATCCAAAATATGGGTATTTCCACTGGAAATCAAGGGGCTTCGACAGACAGACAGACAGACAGACACATAGACAATCAGACACAAAATTACACAAAAAGCACCAAAACCCAACAAGACAATCTAAACACAATAGATTCTGCAGCAGAAATAATAGAATCTTTAGATAATATTAAGAAACAAATTAGGCTAAAATTTAAAAGATTAACCAATCAAGAGATGTTAGTCTTTTCTACAATATATCAATTTGACGAGGAAAAGGGCTTTTCTACCTATAAAATGCTTGCAGAAAGGTTAAATTTAACTGAAAGCTCAATTAGAGACTATGTGGGAAGATTAATCAAGAAACAAGCCCCTATAGAAAAAAACAAATCAAATAACAAAGAGATAGAGTTAAATGTTTCAAGGAATTTAAAAAAGATAACCTCTTTAAACACTATTTTAAAATTAAGAGAACTTTAATTACCGTCGATAAAACAAAAAGAAGCTTATACTAACAAGTAGTTATCCTGTTAAGAGAATAACTAATTCTCTCTTTTAGGAGTTTAATTTTCTTTATATTTTTCCCTTTTTTAATTTCTTTTTGGGATTTTTCTTCTTCTCTCTTTTTGCCCTTTATTCAACTTTTACAGCAAGCCCTCACTTCTCGCTGTTTAAATATTAATATTTACTAATTTTTTGATCTTTTTTTGAATTTTTATTTGATTTAACTCTCACTTTCGATTTTTTTAATAGTTTTTCTTTGATATTTTCAGGTATAAACACCCTCTTTTTACCATTTTCCTCTATACTTTCTTCAATTAAGCCCTCACTTTTTGATTTTAAGGTATTTATTTGACCTCTTATAGTAGATCTCTCTTTCCCAAGCATTGCTGCAAGATCTTCATAACTAAGCTTCATGTCACTATTTAAAAGTACCCACACTATAGCACGTTCGGTTACTGAAAACTGTTCTAATTTTGGTGTTTGAACACCCGTTTGAACACCTGTTTGGACAGCATAAACAGCTGTTTGTTTGTTGGACAGCTGTTTGGGTGTTTTAAACACCCTGTTTGTTTTTAATTCATTCATGATTGCAAGAACATTTTTAACACCATCAACCTCACTTTGGACCGACGATAAAACCTCTTTAATGTCTTCAAGGTCCTTTTTTTGTAGATTTTTCTCAGAATCAAGGTGTTTGATCCAACCACTAACAGAAGAAATATCTTTTTTCACACTTTCAAAACCTTTTTTTGTGTCCTCTTTTATGCTTTCAATCTCTTTTTTCCTAAAAAACCACCACACCATAATATATTTTGGAAGATGTACTTTAAATACTTTTCTTTTTTCGACGGTAAAAAGATTAAAAACAAAAGAAAATTTTACTTAAAAAACAGTCAAAAAATAAACCAAAAAAACAAAAAAACAGCCGTTTAAACACCCTAAATTAAAAAAAAAACCTAAAACAGCCTGTCCAAACAGCCTTAAACAGGGTGTTTATTTAAGCATCCTCCAAATTATCTTTAAACAGCCTGTTTAAAATAACCTAAAAAGTAAAAGTTTATCCGACGATAAAGCCTTCAAACACCCTGTTCAAACACCCTAAAAAAGAGAAAAAACAACAAAAACAACAAAAATAACAAAAGAAAAAAATAAATTTATGAACAAACCTAACCTAAGTGCACAAAAGATTTAATTATTTAATTTCTTTTAAATAAATATTGGAAAAACAATCCCCTACAATTATTTTAAAAATTATCTTAAAGGCTTTTTAAAAAATAACATAAAAAACCTAAAAAATATGTTCTTAAAAGCAGGAAAGAGTTTGAGGCAAATCTATTTCCTTTTATAGCAAATAAAATTGCACCCCCGAATCTTCCAGGAGTTAGATAATCAAAAAAGAAGTATAAATTATGAAGACAATAAAATTGAAGATCCAAGCAATCTTTCCAAAAGAGCCCCACATTTAACTTACAATAGAAAAGAGGCAAAACTAAAGAAAATATTCTTAATTTTACAAGGAAATTCCACTTTTTATTGAAAGGGAACAAACCTAACCTAAGTGCACAAAGAAGGGGGAAATGTGTTTTAAATCAAATAAATGTTTAAATAGCTTCTTTTTCTCGAACCAATATGGGTTCTCTCGCACAACATTTAATGAATGAAGTAGTATTAAAGGAAGGCGTGGAATTCTTTGATCGGTTTAAAGATAAGCTTTATTTTAATAATAAAAAGAATATCCTTGTTGAAAAAATTAATTTTCCTGCAGTCATGGGGCTTTCAAAAGATTGGGGATTTTTAGGTTATTCTTATTTTCCAAAGAAAGGTCAAATAAAAATTCCAATAAAGGATATTTGCGATTATGAAGAGGTTTCTGTTGAAAAATATAATACCTTAAAAGAAGGTTTTATTTGGTTAGTAAAAGACACTTGTATTGCCCATAAAACCTCTAAAATCTCCTTATAAGCACTATTTCTAAAAAAACCACTTTTATGTGTAAGAACTTCGTACAATATACCTTATGCGAAGTCATGTTTTTATATACTAAGCTAACCTAAGTTCAGAATAGAATTCTTTTTAATCTAAAATCTTATATATCCAATTATAATATTCATCCTTGTATTTAGAAACATCTCTAAAATAAAATAATTCTTCCTCATCAAAACCAACATACTTTCTCATATCATGTGTTTTTTCATAACCCCAATAATCTTCAAAATAAAACCTTACAGTAATATATTGTCCAGGCCCATCATTATAAACATAAACTTTGTAAGTATCAGCATAATATAATTTTTTATCTTCTTTTATGTGCCAACCATATGAATCATAATCTTTGTAATAATAATTCTCTCCCCAATCCCAAACATGTTTTTCCCTAGGAGAATAATAAGAATTCATTTTTTTAGAAATATAAGAATGTTTTTTATCATATTTTGAATAAGTTTTAGAGTGTTTTTTATCATAATTTCTGGAAGTGTGGTGCGTTGTTTGAATAGGCTTTTTAACCACTTTTACAGTTTGAGCAGTTTCATGAGTGATGGTTTTAGAATTATCAATATGATTATATGAATTAGAAATAGTTGAAGTAGTAGTATTAGAATTACTAACACTCAAGCCAATTAAAATCATAATAAAAATTAACACTATAAAAATCAGCGCAATCAACATTTCCATCACCCTTTCTCTTTCCATATCTATATAAGAAAACCAATCCTATATAAGAATTATTGTAATAAAAAACAATAAAAAAATAAAAAATTTAGCTAATTTATTCAGCTTTTTCTTCTGATTTTGGCTCTTCTTTTCTTTCACTATCTGGTCTTGGTGTAGCTTCGTTAACTTTTAAAGCTCTTCCATCAGCATCTTTTCCATCCATCTCTAGTGCTTTTTTTGCTGATTCTTCCTCAACAAAAGTCACAAAACCAAAACCTTTTGATCTGCCATCATCTCTATCCACAATAACAACTGCTTCTTCGATTTTTCCGAATTTTTCAAATATTCCAGCAAGTTCTTTATGTCCATAGGTAAAGGGTAGATTCCCCACATATATTTTGTTTGTCATTTCAACCTCCGATCCATTTTATCTGTCAAAAGAAATTTTTCTTTTGTATATTTTAATGGCCTTCTTATCTTATAAAATTAACTATCCAAGAATATATAAAGAAGTTCGCACAATTCAAACTATAAAAGAGAGGATAATGGTAATAAAAGCAATAATTTTTGATGTGGGAGGGGTGTTACAAATCCCAAAAACTTTAGTAAGATTAATTCAAGACACTCATTTAGCAGGAGTTCCAGCACATTGTGGCCATAGAAACAAAAGTATTCATGAATATCTTGCAGGCAAATTAAAAATTGTTCTTGATCAATGGTTAGATGCAATAGATACAGCCTATGTAAAATCTATCGAAGGCAAATTAACAGAAAAACAAGTTTTAAAAGTAATTTCTCAAAACCTTAAAGTAAATAAATATAAATTAAAAAAATGGTTAGTGCACGCATATAAGAGGAATTTTTCATTAAATAAAGAATTAAAAAAACAAGCAATTGAGTTAAAAAAACAAGGATATAAGATTGCCATTCTATCTGATCAATGGCACTTTTCTAAGATTGCATTGATGCCGAGATCTTTAATAAAGCATTTTTCTCCAGTTATTGTTTCTTGTGAAGTGGGGGTGAGAAAACCAAATAAAGAAATTTATAGTTTAACTTTGGAAAAATTAAAAGTAATGCCTTCAGAATGTCTTTTCATAGACAATCAAGAATGGAATCTTAGACCTGCAAAAAAATTAGGCATGAAAACAATTCTTTTCAAGAATAACAAACAACTGTTTAAAGAAAAAAAATACAAACAACTGTTTAAACAGCCTGTCCAAACACCCTAATTTAAAATGAACTCTCAAGAATTTCTTAAAAAAATAGAAATAGAATTAAAAATTGCGAAAAATTCCAAATATACTCAAGAAAGATATTTAAATTCAAATGAGAAATTTCTAGAATTTATTAAAAAACAGCCAGAACAAGTAACAGAAGACGATGTGAAAATGTATGTTGCAGAAAAATTAAGTGATAGGGCCGCAACTTCAATAATTGTCTTTTTATCTGCAATAAAATATGCTTATTCAGCGATTTTAAAAAAAGATTTAACAGCGTCGATAAAACGTCCTAAAAGGGAAAAAGCTTTGCCAGTTGTTTTGTCCAAACAAGAAGTAAAATTATTAATGGAAAGTTTTGAAACAAAAAAGTCAAAATTAATGGTCTCTTTAATCTATGCTTGTGGAATGCGTGTCTCAGAAGTGGTTTCTCTCAAAGTAAATGATTTGGAATTTGAAGAGAAAATAGGTTATATTAGAAAAGCAAAAGGAAAAAAAGACAGAATTTTTAATATTCCTGAAGCACTTTCAAAAAAACTTGAAAAACAAGTTGAAAATCAAAGAAAATTAAATCAAGAATATGTTTTTTCAGGAAGAAAAGGAAAAATGACTACACGAAATGTGCAAAAAATAGTTGCTAAGGCTGCAAAAAAGGCAGGAATAAATAAAGGGGTTCATGTGCACACTTTGAGGCATAGTTTTGCAACGCATTTATTAGAAAATGGAGTAGATATAAGGATTATTCAAGAAATGCTCGGCCACGCTGACCTTAGTACGACCCAGCGATATTCTCATGTTTCTTCACAATTGTTAAGAAAGGTAAAGAGTCCACTAGAGAGTTTATAGAAAAGAAGATAAAAAAGAAAATGGAAGAACTTAAAAAAACAAAATCCCCTTTAGACACAATGTAAGATGGAAGAATTAGAAAGATTAAAAAAAGAAAACCAAGAACTTAAACAAGAATTAGAAAAATTAAAACAACAGCGAGGACAAAACCAGAAAGAGGGGATGATAAAAAAAGCATTATCCGGAAAGATTATGTCAAAACCCGCCTTTGGATATAAAATAGAGCAAGGGAAATTAATAAAAGTAGAAGAAAATGCAAGAAAAATTCAAGAACTTTTCCAGGATTTTTTACAAAATAATTTAAGTTTAAATAAATTAGCAAATAAATATGGTTTTTCAGTAAATGGTATCAAAAAGATATTAAAAAATTTCACATATATAGGAAAAATAAAATTTGATAATCAAATTCATGAGGGCATCCATGAAGTTATTATTTCCTCAACAGATTTTAATCATGTTCAAGACAAGTTAGATAAGATTTTGAGGAAGAATTAATCAAAAGCTTTTAGTCCTTTTTCAAGTTTTCTTTTTTCACGGGCTTTTCTTGCAGGAGTATGTTTTTCTTCATGTAGTTTTTTTGCAAAATTATATCTCTCTTTTGCTTTTTTCCATATAATAGTATCTAAACCCCAAGAATAATATTCTTCACCATCAATTTTTATGAAATTTAACTTATTATTATTTGACCCTCTAAAATATTTTATGGTGGTCCCGTCTTCTTTTGTTTCTTTTATTTCCCAAGCAAATTTTTGAAGTGTATTATCATATTTAAATTCTGAACCATCTGCTTTTATTTTTTCATAAGAACAATTTGTTAAAGTTAAACTCAATCCTCCAAGAACGAACCCTACCAAAGTGTTTTTTAAAAAGTTTCCCATATGAAGAAGTATTTTTTAGACTTTTTAAGAATTATTATCTTAGAAGATATACTTAACGTTTAGAACTTTGTCTCTTTGCTCTAGCTTTAGAATCTCCAGGCTTATATGCTTCTTTTCTTCGAACATCTGCAACTAAAAGATTTCTATCATATTCTAAAAATGCTTTTTCAACGTCTTTTGAACCTGTGAAATCAACAATGCCTCTTGCCAAAGCAAGTCTTGCAGCATCAATTTGCCCTTTTGCACCGCCGCCTCGAACATTTATAGCAACATCAAATTCAATTTTACCTAAAACATTTTCAGCGATTTTAAGGGGTTCTTGTAATTGCAATTTATCTAAGAATTGCAAAGTTTCATAAGCTTTTTTATTAAAGAATATTTTTCCAGTTCCTTTTGTTAAAATTGCTCTCGCAATTGCTCTTTTTCTTTTTCCTGAACTAAATTTCTTTTCCATTTTAATTATTTTTTTGTAAGTGCTTTACTGCCACGAATTTAATTTTTTTCTGTTTTTCTAATTTAACTGTTTCTTTTCCTTCAAATTCTTTTGGAATTTCATTATAACATTTAAGCCTTTTCCAAGCAATACGCCCTCTTCCTTCTCGATAGTTTGGAAGCATGCCTCTAATGCACCTCTTTACTATTTTTTCACTTAATCGAGGGTGTTTAGGTCCTTTTTGACTTGAACCCACTTTAGATCTTTTTTCTTTAAATTCTGCCTCAATATTTTTTTTACTTCCACTAATTATTACTTTATTACAATTTATCACATTCATTTCTTCGCCTTTTAGTAATTCTTTAGCTACAAAACTAGCTAACCTTCCCATTACAATATCTTGCCCATCAATTATTTTCATTTTAAAATTTTAACTCCTTTTGCATCTTTATTTTTTTTAATTTCATCTTTTAATATTTTTACTTCGCAATTAGCTTTTAACAGCTTTTCTTTTGCTTTTTTAGAGAACCCCAGGGCAATAACAGTAAGTTTTTTGTTAATTTCTCCTAAAGAAAGAACTTTTCCAGGAATAACAATTATCTCTCCTGCCTTAGATTTATTTTCTATTTCATTTAAATTAAGAGCATATTGTTTTCTTGTAGCCCCAGACAAGATTGAAGCTATTTCAAGCCATTCTGGGTTTTTCTTAGCTAAAATGATTGTTTCAACAAGTTCAGGATTTCTTTTCTTTTGAAGTTGTTGTTCTATTTTTGATTTACTTTTCATTATATTATACGAGAAAGAGTCTTTTGACCCCCACTATCGCGTTAACTCGCAGGTGTAATTTGTAGTTTGTAGTGCTTTATAAAGTTTATGCCCTCAAATGCAGGGGACAGGATTTGAACCTGCGTAAGCATAAGCTAACAGATTTTGAGTCTGTCCTGTTTGACCACTCCAGCACCCCTGCACAATTTATTCAAAAAAAACAGCTATAAAAATCTTTAGAAATAGAAAAATACCTCAAGTGTAACCATTAGCTAGATACAACACCATGGAAAGATTTATAAACGACTTTAGAGTGGTAAATTAATGATAAATAAAGAAATTTTAAACAAATCACAGCTTGAAATACCTGAAATATCTTTAAATTCAACTGAAGAAAGCGGTTTCGAAGAGTTAGGAAAAGAGAAAATCCAAGCACTAAAAGAAGCTATTTCAGACATTGAAAGTCTAATTGAAGAAAGGCAAAAATTAAGCATAGAGATTTTAACAGAAGGTGAAGCTCTTAAATCAGGAATTAATAATTTTCTTTTAGAAAATGATAACCCTGAACTTACAGATCATGATGCTTTAATGGAAAAAAATAATCTAAGAGCTAAAAAAATAGCAATAGCAGAATTACAATTAAATGAAAAAATTGATTGTTGGAAAGATGTTGCTCTTTTGAAAAAAGAACTTAGAATCTATGAAAAAGAACTTAAAGAAAAACAAAGCAGAGTAGATGCATTAAGTAAATTGTTAAGGGAAAGTAATTAAAATGATGCAAAGATCAATAACAGTCGAAGAATTAAGTAAGAAATTAAAACCTTTATTTGGAAAAAAAATAGATGAGCTTTATTTAAGATATTCTATAGCAGATAGTCTTGAAGAAAAAAATGAAATTGCACAAATTTTAAAATTACTTTATGAGAAAAACCTAAATAAATTACTTGATTCAAAAGTTCTTTTAGAACCCCCCATGGAACAAGTTATCAAAGGAGAATATCCATTGGCCCAAGTAGAATATAATGGAAAAGAATTATTTTCTTTTGGATTAAATGAAAAAGATTGGGCAAGACACATGTGTGTAACTGGTATGAGTGGAAGTGGGAAAACTACTTTTGCATTTAAAATCTTAGAAAATTTTATTCAAAAACAAAAACCTTTTTTAGTTCTTGACTGGAAAAAAAGTTTTAGACCGTTAACAAGCGTAAACCCGGATTTATTAACTTTTACTGTTGGAAATGAAAAAGTAAGCAATTTATTTAAAATGAATATTAATATGCCTCCTAAAGGTGTAGAACCAAAAGAATGGATTAATGTTTTATGTGATATTTTAACAGAAAGTTTCGGAACTTCTTTTGGAGTTCATAAAGTTCTATTGGAAACATTAGATGAAATCTTTGAAAAATGGGGTGTTTACGAAGGCGGAAAACACTATCCTAATTGGCAACATGTTAAAAAAATGCTCGAACTTAAAGCAAAAGAATCAAGAGGAAGAGAAACAGAATGGTATGAAAGTGCTTTGAGAATTGCAACAGTTTTAACTTTTGGGAGTTTTGGAAAAGTAATAAACTATGATGGAAAAAAGAGCTTACCTATAGAAGATTTATTTGATAAACAAGCAATTTTTGAATTAAACTCATTAGGAAATATTGAAAAGAAATTCTTTTGTGAATTTGTTTTAACATATATTTACAAACTTAAAAAAGCACAAGAAAGAAAACCTAATGAAGGATTTAATTATGCTATTTTAGTTGATGAGGCCCATAATGTTTTTTTAAAAAACAGAACAAACTTCTTAGCAGAATCTGTAACAGATATGGTTTATAGAGAAATGAGAGAATATGGTATTAGTTTAATTTGTTTAGATCAACACATCTCAAAATTAAGTGATACTGTTAAAGGAAATAGTGCGTGTAATATTGCGTTTCAACAGCAATTACCAGAAGATATTAGGGAAATAAGTTCTTTAATGCAATTAGAAGATAAAAAAGAAAGCTTTTCAAGAATACCAGTAGGGTCTGCAATTGTTAAATTATCAGAAAGGCACACAATCCCTTTCTTAATTAAAATTCCCTTTACAGAGTTAAGAAATCAAATTTTAAGTGATGAAAAAATTGCCACAAAAATGAGTTGTTTAATTCAAGGAATAGATGTTGAAAAAAATGATCCTGAGTTTAAACAAGCTTTAATTGGAGAACCTTTAGAAGTTAAACAAGAAAAAGTAGAGAAAACACAAGGAACCCTTCAAACAGTGCAAGAAAAACAAGAAATAATAGTACAAGAAACACCAAAAATCAAAGAAATTTCTTTAAGTGCAACCCAAGAAGTGCTTTATGAATTTGTTTTAAAGAAATTAAACCAAGGAATGGAGTTTAAGAAAGTTGAAAACTTACTTGAAAAAGGATTATCTGATTCTCTTTACATCTTACAAGATATTTTAATTGTAGTAAATAAAGCCCTTAAAGAAAGATTAAGCAAAGGAATTAGCCCTGAAACAAAATTAAAATCTGCATTAAATGTGGCAGAAACAGATTCAAAAAAAGATTTAAGTTCAGAAGAAAAAATGTTTATTTCTTATTTAGAAATCAATTCAGAACACGAAGATTCAACAATAGAACTTTATAAGAAAGTAGGATTTTCTGCAAGAAAAGGAAATGTAATAAAAAATAAACTTTTAGAAAAAGGATTAATTAAAGTAGAAGAAAAAAAATACTCAAAAGGATGGAAAAAATTCATTAGACCATCATTATCATATTCACTAATAAACTAAACAACAACCTAACCATTTCAAAACACAAACATAGATCGCCACACGATATTCCAAACAAAATAAACATCCTAAAAAATGTTTAAACTGTTAAAATATTAAATTAGATCTTTGAACTTGTACTGAAATAACTTATTTGATCGCTTTAGATTAAATAAATGTCCGTGAAATACCTAAAACCAGCTGAAATAAGCAAAACTTAGGCACTGAAATATCTGAATTCTATCAGAAACTATGACGAAATACCTACTTAAGAGTATTTTTATCGACGGAATACGTATTCGCACACACGAACTCGCGCGAAATATGTTATTATATAATATTATTTATTGAAATATGCAAAATTAAATATAAATTAACTAAAAAAAGGAGATTATTATGAATTCAATTTTAAAACACGACTTTTTTAAGAATCTATGGATTCCAACCTTGTTCATTTTTGGAATTATTTTAGGGTTTCTTTTTTGGACCTCTTTCTTCATACCTTTTCTTGGAGGAATTTATTTCAGAATTTCTATGTTTGTCCTATGGATAGTTTACTTTATTATTGTGGGATTTTTAAATAATTTTCTGAAAATAGACTTATTTTATCAAAATCTCTTCTGTTATGTGGCGGGAAATATTTTTGGGTCACTCTTCTTCTTTATTCTAGCAGTTTTTTTTGTGCTAGGAACCTCAATTAATTGGTTGATCACGCAGTTTTTTTAAATCAATAAAAAATCAAAAAAATCAAAAAAATAGAAATTTAATAATTAATATAAATCTAAGTTAAAAAAAATTAAAACTATGGAAACAATTTTTGGATTATTATCTGCAGTAATTATTTTTTCAAGTTATCCAATCTATGCAATTCGGGTTTGGCAAAGAAAAATAATTCCAAATATCGCAAGCTGGTCTATCTTTGTATTAATCAGTTTGGCAATCTTCCTTTCTTATGCTTCCTCTGGAGCAAAAGAAAATTCTTGGGCTACTTATGGGCCTCTCATTGGCTGTACAGTAATTTTAATAATTACTTTGTTTAGAAGTAAAGAAAAATCATTAAATCATTTTGACATAGCTTGTTTGGTTTTTGGAAGTTTTTCCCTTGTTGTGTGGTATTTTACAAAAGATACAAAAGAGATGGCACAATATGCTCTTTACACGGCATTGTTTGCAGATTTTTTGGGAATGTTGCCCTCAATAAAATTTCTTTCTAAACACCCTGAAAAAGATAGGCCTTTTATGTGGATTATCTTTGGATTTGGATATTTCTTAACATTCTTTGCAATCACAGATCACACCTTTGCTAATTGGGCCCTACCAGTATTCATGGTAATTATTCCTGCATTTGTATGGGTGCCTTTAGTTAAATATCGAATAAAAAACAAAATTCCTTTTAAGGAATGGATATAGTAAAATTAAAAAAATTATAAACAAACAAATTTAACATAACAATAAAAAAATAAAAATTATGAAAAAATTAATAGTATTGCTCGCAGCCGTGCTCCTTTTGAGTATTGTTTTAAAGGTAGAAGCACAATCAACAAGTCAAAAAAGCATTTTTGTCAAAAATGGAAATGTTTACGAAAAAACAATTACTACTGTTATTAGTACAAGTATTAGCCCAAAAGAACTTCGTGTCGCTGAGAATGTCTTAGATCATGAAGCTCAAGAATTTTTAAATCAAAACGATTCAACTTTAAAATTAAATATTGTAGAAAAAGATTCGCTGATTTTCAAAGAAGGATTATTTCAAATAAAAGAAATAAGTAAATTTGATAGCTTATTTATGAAAGGAAGTTTCTTAGCAAAAGAAACAATTGGCAATTCAAAGGAATCAAAAG
>Ga0307991_1000589_pt1 | contig 26213 bp, 20 predicted proteins | sample EllFjometagen131_FD_203146 | JGI IMG/M metagenome (GOLD analysis project Ga0307991, IMG submission 203146) | Marine microbial communities from Ellis Fjord, Antarctic Ocean - #131 | ecosystem: Environmental > Aquatic > Marine > Unclassified | place: Southern Ocean | collected 2014-10-08 | reverse complement strand
AAGAGCGCTACCAGAAAACTACCGGAAAAAATAATTGGATGAATCGGCAGCCTGTCGGCAAAAAAACCAAAAGGCAGGGTGGAGATAGTGATGCCGAAGATAACAGCGGATACACTGAATGACACCGTCACCATATTGGTCGAAAACTTGTTTTGCAGTACCGGCAATATGGGTTGCGTCAGATAAATATTGGTAAACGAGGCAGCGACCAGCGCAAAAACAGTTAACTGCAGATGAATATTAGAGTGGTCGGTCATACAAAACCCCGAGCTGTCTTCAGGTATGATTGCTTGCTAAAAAATCTGTAAAAAAGTGTCATCTGGGCCCTTGATGTCTGTTTTCTTATAGTCTTTCCTGTCGAAACACAACCGCATTTTCAACGACTATTTTACCACTGGCGCAGGAAATTTAAGGCGCCTCAACACTAAAAATTTGCGAACTTATTTTTGCACGAACTCTTAGTAAAACTATGGACTTTAATACACGACTTTTAGTAATCATTTATTTATAAGGCCTTATGGGAAATCATCAAATACAGTATACGATTTAAAAATTCATTTTGTTTAGATAACAATAATGCCTTTCAGTCATAGTTTTCAGTTGACTTAAGCCGAATTTTTGAGTTTTAGTCGCAACGGCATTCTATGGCGTTTCAGGCAATAGTGGTTGAATTTTTTTAAAAATAATACGAAAAATAGAAATTAGAATTCAATAAGCAATCAATTTTATGGAGGCAACGATTCATGGTAGATAAAAAAGCATCGATTCAACTTGATGCAGACGGTAAGTTACAGGTACCGTCCCAGCCGGTGATACCCTTTATCGAGGGAGATGGTACCGGCCCGGATATCTGGCAGGCTACCCGGACAGTTCTTGATGCAGCGGTGGAGAAGGGCTACGGTGGACAGCGCAAAATCTGCTGGCTGGAGGTGCTGGCCGGTGAAAGGGCCTTTAAGACAACCGGAGAGTGGCTCCCACAGGATACCGTTGACCAAATCCGACAATATCATGTGGCCATCAAGGGTCCCTTGACTACGCCTGTGGGCAAGGGGATCAGAAGTGTCAACGTGGCACTGCGACAGATACTGGATCTTTACGCCTGCGTTCGGCCGGTAAAATATCTTGCCGGCACCCCCAGCCCCATGAAGCGACCCGCTGACGTGGACATGATCATCTTTCGGGAAAACACCGAAGACGTGTATGCCGGTATCGAATGGGAAGCCGGGTCGCCGGTGGCAGCACAGGTCATCGATCTGGTGGCAAAGGAAACCGGGCGACAGATACGGCCGGATTCGGGCATCGGCATTAAACCCATGAGCCGCACCGGCACACGGCGTCTGGTGATCAAAGCCATCGAATATGCCATTGAAAACAACAAAAAAAATGTCACCCTGGTCCACAAGGGCAACATCATGAAGTATACCGAAGGCGCCTTTCGAAACTGGGGCTACGCAGTTGCCAAAGAACGCTTTGCAGACCAGGTGATCACCGAAAAGGATCTGTGGGATAAACATAAGGGGCAGGTGCCCGGTGATAAAATTGTGATCAAGGATCGCATTGCCGACGCCATGTTTCAGCAGATCCTGCTGCGGCCAACAGAATATGATGTGCTGGCAACGCCCAATTTAACCGGTGACTATATGTCCGATGCACTGGCCGCAATGGTGGGGGGCCTGGGCATGGCCCCGGGAGCCAACATTGGAGAGGATTGCGCCGTTTTTGAAGCCACCCATGGTACGGCACCCAAGTATGCCGGTCAGGACAAGGTGAACCCGGGGTCCCTTATTCTCTCCGGTGCCATGATGCTCGATTATCTGGGCTGGAAAGATGCGGCCGCCTTGATCCGCGATCGTATCGCCCGTCTCGTGGCGGAGAAAACAGTCACTTATGATCTGGCCCGTCAGATTCAGGGGGCCAGAGAGGTAAAATGTTCCGAATTCGCGCAGGCAGTGGTCGCCGGCATGTAAAAAAAAATGGTCTCAACTGCCAATACAAACCGCTTCGGAGGGGTGAATGGATAAACAAGAATTCGTAACAACGATCACATCAGGAAAGCAGGACTACGCGATATACGATATTGGCCGGCTGGAAAAAAAGGATCTCGCGCAAATCAGCCGGCTACCGTATTCCATCCGGGTACTGGTTGAAAACCTGTTGCGCAAATTAGACGGCGACATTGTCACGAAAAACGATTTGGTGCATATCGCCGGATGGCAGAAACAGTATGCCGTGCCGGTTGAAATTCCCTTTTACCCGGCCCGGGTGCTTCTCCAGGATTTTACCGGGGTGCCGGCCATCGTAGATCTGGCTGCCATGCGCGATACCATGGCACAGATGGGTGGAGATTCTGAAAAAATCAACCCCCTGGTGCCGGTGGATCTCATCGTGGATCATTCCGTACAGGTGGATTTTCACGGCACGGCCGACTGTCAGCAGCAGAATGTAACCAGAGAATACGATCGAAACACAGAGTGCTACATGTTATCGAAGTAAGCCCAGAAAAATTTTGATAACCTTTGTATCGTGCCGCCCGGGTCGGGTATCTGTCACCAAATAAATCTGGAATATCTGGGCCGCGGCATCATAACCGACGAGGTTTCCGGCAATTTAACAGCCTTTCCAGACACCCTGATAGGCACCGACGCCCACACCACCATGATCAATGGAATTGGTGTGCTGGGATGGGGCGTCGGCGGCATCGAGGCCGAGGCGGTCATGCTCGGACAACCTTATTATATGGCGATTCCGGAGGTCATCGGGGTGAAAATGACCGGTGAACTGAGACACGGTGTAACCGTTACCGATCTGGCCCTCCACGTGACCTGGCGGCTGAGAGAGTATGGGGTGGTTGAAAAATTTGTGGAATTTTTCGGACCGGCGGTAAAGTCGCTTGCTGTTCCGGATCGCGCCACGCTGGCCAACATGGCCCCGGAATACGGGGCCACCGTGGGCTTTTTCCCCATCGATGAAAAAACAGTGGATTATCTGAAAATGACCGGCCGCCGGATGCAGGCGGAAAGGGTAGACATAAGCGCCCGGGCCATGCAGCTTTTTTATACGGGTAAAACGGATTCGGAATACACGGATGTTGTGAAAATTGATCTTGGCACAGTGGAAACATCTGTTGCCGGTCCAAAGCGCCCACAGGAAAAAATTTCGCTCAAGGATCTGAAAACCCAAGTGACGTGCATGCTGGGTGAGGATAATACCATCGGTCAGGCCGAAAACGATCCCGAAAAATTCTATCCAGTCGACATCAACGGCCGTCCAGGTCAAATTGGCCACGGCAGTGTAGTGATGGCAGCCATTACCTCCTGTACGAACACTTCAAATCCCCATGTAATGATCGGCGCCGGGTTGCTGGCACGAAACGCCGTCAAGCGGGGGTTGCGAACACCGGTTTTTGTAAAAACGGTTTTGGCGCCGGGCTCCAGGGCCGTGACCCGGTATCTGGAAAGCGCCGGCTTGATGCCCTACCTGGAAGCCCTTGGATTTCATACGGCCGGTTACGGATGCATGACCTGCATCGGCAATGGTGGTAACCTTTACCCGGAAGTGGAGTCCGCCGTAAAATCAAATGGCCTGAATGTAGCGGCGGTCCTTTCCGGGAATCGAAATTTTGAAGCCCGCATTCATCCCAAAATCAAATCAAACTTTCTTGCCTCCCCCCTGCTATTGGTGGCCTTTGCCCTGGCCGGACGGATGGCTGTGGATTTTGCTTTAGAACCGCTGGCTGTCGACCCCAACAGTCGCCCGGTGTACCTGAAGGATCTTTGGCCAGGGGCATCAGAAATCGGACAACTGGTAGCCGAACACGTAACGCCGGAGTGCTTTGCCGCAACCTACAGTTCAATTTTTGACGGCGATGATTTTTGGCAGCGGTTGAACACCAGTCGGAGCGCGACATTTGTCTGGGATGAGAACTCTTCGTATATCAAATCACCGCCTTATTTTGATGGGATGACCCCGGTCCCGGAAACCTGTACGGACATCAGGGAAGCCAGGGCACTTCTCGTGATGGGCGATACCGTGACAACCGACCACATCTCTCCTGCGGGTGCCACTCCCGAAGATTATCCTGCCGGACAGTACCTGTCCCGGCAGGGTATCCAGCCGACGGACTACAATTCCTATGGCTCCCGACGGGGCAACCATGAAGTGATGATGCGGGGCACATTCGGTAATATCCGGATCAAAAACAAGCTGACACCTTCCAAAACGGGCAGTTTTACAAAAAAGTTTCCCGAGAACAGACAAATGTATGTTTATGATGCCGCCATGGCTTACGCCGCTGAAGCGACACCGCTGGTGGTGCTGGGCGGCGATGCCTATGGTAACGGTTCTTCACGGGACTGGGCCGCCAAAGGCGCCGCTTTGTTAGGGGTCAAGGCGGTTATCGCCAAATCCTTTGAACGCATCCACCGCAGCAACCTGCTTGGAATGGGCGTCCTGCCGCTGGTTTTCAAAGATGGCGAAGGGTGCGAGAGCCTGGGATTGGACGGCTCCGAAATCTTCAGCATCAACGGCATCAGGGATATCAAACCGCAGAAAACACTGACCGTTCATGCGGCAAAGCCCGATGGCAGCACCCGGTCTTTTGAGGTGATGGCTAGGCTCGATACGAATGTGGAGGTGACCTACTTTAAAAACGGCGGGATCCTGCCTTTTGTATTGAGAAAGCTGTTGAAAATAACCAACTGAGGAAAACCGGATATGCGAAGAGATTACTACAAAATATTTTCTCCAGCACGAATTGGTCCCCTGCGGCTTTCTAATCGTCTTATCAGATCCGCCACCTTTGATCCTTCCATTGTAAAAAAACGGAAAATGAATACATCCGTTTTAAATTTTTATCGAGATTTGGCTATAGGCGGAGTGGGTTTAATTATCACTGGTGATTTTCCAATAATTCCTGAAAATATGCTCGATGATTCGGGTAACGTTAAAAAAATTATTGCTTCGATGATATGAGGATAGAAGGACTGGATCGCTTTATTGAAGTTGTCTGCACTGTCTCATCCAAATGCAAGTTAATAGCACAAATCAGTGGCGCCTATACTGGTGTCCAACCCTCACAGATATCTTCTTCTTTTAATAAAGGAAAAATGAAGACGTTAAGTGTCCAAGAAATTGAAAGGATTGTTGAGGGTTTGGTCGAAGGCATTGTGCAAATGAAAGCGGTGGGATTTGATGGTGTACAAATCCATGCTGCCCACGGTTATCTTCTGAGTCGTTTTCTGTCTCCTTATACAAATCATAGAAAGGATCAATACGGAGGAAGCGTTAGCAATAGAGTTTGCATAATCCGAGAGATTGTTACCAAAGCCAGACGCCAGGTAGGAAATTTTCCTATCCTGATTAAAATTAACGGAACAGACAACATACCAGGTGGGATAGATATAAAAAATTTTTCATCAACAGCATTGGAAATTGGAAATGCGGGGATTGATGTAATTGAAATAAGTGGTGGAATGGAAGAATGCCTCGTCAGATCGGAATCTGAGTTAGGCTTCCGGCTAGTGCCAATTCCGGAAGCGCATACACGAATCAACAGACCGGAAAAGGAGAGTTATTTCTTCCCATATGCAAAAAATATTTCACTAAAAATACCAGTCATTCTTGTTGGTGGAAACAGAAATATTGAACGACTGGAAAAAATAATTCAAACAGGCAAAGTTGACTTTATCTCTTTATGTCGCCCCCTGATAAGTGAACCAGACCTTCCTGAACGTTGGCGCGAAGGACAGGGCGACTCGAATTCAAATTGCATTTCATGCAATGCATGTCTTTATTCCATTCATGAACCCGGATCAAAAAATTCAGGTGTTGTTACCTGCTACTTATGTTCATTATGCAATATTTTATCATTGAGCCCTGTCATCGCGTGGGTAGCGTGTTATATTGGAAAAGTCGAAGGTTTTCCGTTTCTAACCTGAATTTGAAACCCTACGGGATTTTCGGATTCACCGTATTTGCTGCCGTGCCGGCTCGACAGCCTTGACTTTCCCCTCGTTATAGAGTCTATTACGCGATGTTTCATAATTTGGTTTATTTTAAACAGCCGTTTTAATCTCTGAAACTGAAAATCGTATGGTTCCGCAATTAGGCTGTGTTCTACCAAAATACTTTTTATCAAGTCATCAATTTTATATAGGCTAATATGAGTGCATAACAAATAGAGGTGATAACCAGAAAAAAGGAGCGTTCCATGGCCGTTATAACAAGGTATATTGTGGTTAGAAATGGCGTTGAGCTGGATCAGATGTTTACGGTTAAAAAAGAGGCCGAGGCATATGACAAAATGCTTGAAGCCGCCGAAAATCTGTCCCGGTTCATTAAAGAAAGCAAGCTTGATATTGATCTTGATGAAAAAATAATTGATGCGTTGTCCGTCTTTTTGGCAAAAAACGGCCCTGAAGTCACGAGAATTCTCAAAGGCGTAAAACCTGTGACGCCCCCGCCAAAAAGTACCCATGAAAAAACAGCGGACAAACCGGCATCTGTAAAAGCAAAAACTGAAGCCGTTAAAAGTAAACCCAAACGCAGCGACAAGTAAGCCCCTCCATTAACAGTTTACAGAAATAATTAAAACTTTTTTAAACGGTCGGAAATCATTGGCGTCAAAAGACGACAGGATTTGTGTGATGCGGGTTTTATTTGTTTATGGCGTTTTGATTTTTTAATAAATTTTATCCGAAACAAAGTAAATGGCCATATGGTTGCGATTTCAAAAACAGAAGCGGACAGGTATGACAAAATGCTCGATGCCGCTGCGGATCTTGCCGACCTCATCGAACAAAGCAAGACCGAAATCGATGAATATGCGCTTGAAGAGTTGACGATATTTCTGGCAACAAACGCATTGGCCGTTAAGAATATTCTAAATAAAACAAACCGTACATGGCCGTAATCCGGATAAACCGGTGCTGTTGGAAAGGCGTACGCCGTAAATATCAAATTGCAGGCATCCAATTCCAAATAAATCTCAAACAATATCAAAATCCAATCGGTTTAATCCCATATCGCCTGAAGTTGTTTGGCATTTTGATTTCTCCCTGTTTTGGGATTTGATTCATTGTGATTTATTTGCTATTTGTCTTTTGGGTTGTTGTGATTTATCTATTTCCATGAGTTTGTATTTATTATAGGGCGGAACGGCGGTATCCGTTCGTATTTACCAGGATTTTGTAAAATCTTTATCAAACATTTCCAAATGTATAGATGATGGTATCGGATTATATGATTTCTTTTATCGGTGGCAATGCAGTCTTGATTGCTCAGTGGGTGAACGCACTGGCGGGTAACTCTTTTTTTCTAATTGCTTTGTCCGGCCTCTCCTTTGTCACCTTTGCCGTGAGCCTTGTTATCCTTCCCCTGATCATCGCCAGAATACCTGGGGATTATTTTTTGGAAACAACTCCCGGATTCCTCCAAACCTTGCCGTTGCTGCCCCGTATTTGTCTCCTGGTGATAAAGAATATGGCCGGAGTTGTGCTGATGGCGACAGGTATCATCATGCTGTTTATTCCGGGCCAGGGCCTTTTGACAATTATTGTCGGGGTGGCGCTCATGAATTTTCCCGGGAAAAAAAGACTTGAACTGATGTTGCTAAGGATGAGAAAAATTCGCCGTGTCCTGAACTGGATCAGGAAAAAAAAGGGTGTAAGAGAATTTATGTTTCCCTGATGTGCCGGCTTGGGGCATGCACAAAGATAAGGTCGCGTTTTTATATATTGAAGAATAATCTGAATTTTACCACTTTTGCTTGACAACTCATTCATAAAATTACGATGATATATATCACATTTTTTGTATGACCCTTTTCCAAACGCAAACCGGAGTTGTGCAGGATCAATGCACATAGCCGTTTCACTGTTGTCCGGTTATCATTTTAATGGATCCAGATTAAATCGGCCAACATTCCGGCTGTTCCCGGCCACAAACCGCTACGGACCTGATTGAACCACGAAAAATTGCATTCTGATGTATGATGTTCGTGGTGAGCGCTCTATTTTACGCATTTTGCCCGGCAGGATCAACTATGCAACTACCCAGCCAGACAATGTCCATGAATACACAATTTCTGAAAACAAAGGTGACCCGGTACGCTGTATACGGGGTGGCCATTTCCTTGATAAGTATCATGGTCGCAACGCTCTTATCGAGTTATTTCCAGTATGGTGCAGTCAGCCTCCAGGGGATTGTCGATACGCAGAAATCTAATATGGTCCTCTGGTTCCTGGATGCCACCCCCTTCATATTTGCCGTCTGGGGCCAGTATATGGGAACGATGATGGCCTACGAGGCCGGTGCCCTGCTCGTTGATCAGACCCAGGAACTCAGGGAGCAGACAACTGCCCTTGAACAAAAAACCATGCATGGCGCGACCCATGATGCCTTAACCGACCTGCCGAACCGAATCCTGTTCCATGACCGGGTGGCACAGGCGGTCAGAAATGCAAAGAGGGAAAACCGAAAACTTGCCGTGATGTTGCTGGACATCGATCGATTCAAAGAGATTAACGACACTTTGGGCCACTATAACGGTGACCGCCTTTTGAAACAGATTGCCCTGCGCCTTAGCAGTGTTATCCGAGAATCAGACACCCTGGCACGGCTTGGCGGTGATGAGTTTGCTATCCTGCTGCCATCTATGGAGATGGATGATGATGCGGCCAATGTAGCCAGAAAAATCCAGAATGCCATGCGGTCACCTTTCATACTTGAGGAGTTGAGCATTGATGTACAGGCCAGTATTGGTGCGGTCCTTTTCCCGAGTCATGGGGGAGATGTGGATACCCTGATTCAGCGTGTCGATGTGGCCATGTATGTTGCCAAGCAGGAGAAAACGGGTTTTGTCGTCTATTCCCGAAAACTGGACCAGTACAGTCCGCAGAGGCTTACGCTGATCGGTGAACTGCGTCAGGCCATAGAAGATGACGATTTGCGGCTTTTCTATCAACCGAAAATGGACGGCAACACCGGTAGAATCATCGAAGTTGAAGCGCTGGTGCGCTGGAATCACCAGACCCATGGCATGATGCCGCCTGATGACTTTATCTCCCTGGCGGAACGTACCGGGCTTATCAAGCAGTTGACCCGCTGGGTTTTGAAACATGCCCTGCAGCAAGGATCGATCTGGCACGGCCAGGGCATCAATATCGGTATCGCAGTGAATCTTTCAGCCCGGAATTTTCTTGATCCGGATTTCCCGGATGTTATCACCGGTTTACTGGCAGCGTATGATTTTCCGCCTGAATCTCTCATGCTTGAAATTACCGAGACGACGATCATGACGGACCCGGATTATTCGCTGGAAATACTCAACCGTATAACGAAGATCGGGGCACGATTCTCCATCGATGACTTTGGCACCGGCTATTCATCTCTTTCCTACCTGAAAAAACTGCCTATAAGCGAAATCAAAATTGACAAATCTTTTGTTCTGGACATGCTGGAGGATGAAAATGATGCGGTCATCGTTCATGCCACCATCGAACTTGCCCATAATCTGGGCCTTAAAGTTGTCGCAGAAGGCGTTGAAAGCAAAGAACTCATAGAAAAACTGAAAAGTCTGGGATGTGATGTTTTGCAGGGATTTCAAATCAGCAAACCGATTGAAGCCAGGGACTTCATTGCTTGGTACGAGTCATTTCCGCTGGCTTAATTTTTTCGCCGTACGGCAAGTCATCCTGACCGGTACCGATTTTCCCTCTGATCAAACCGAATTTTTTAAATAGTGTTTTTATATATCACCGCCTATCAGATACAAATAAATGGCTTCCTTGCCCCTAGCTTGCAGAGATTCAAAGTTTTTTATGCAACGCCAGCGGAAAATTCCTTGATCATGGGTTTGGGTTAATGCTAACACTCAGGTTATCAATATATATTGATTAATCTGGAGGATTACTTCTTATGGCCCCCTTTCAAGATTTCTCCCGGCTGTTAAAACGATTTGCCCTTTTTCATACGTCCTGCCTTTGATGAGACCACCTCTTTCATTTCCGCAAATGATGATACAAAGGCAAGATCGATACTGTCCCAGTTTACGGCCCAGTCATAATAGTGGAAATGAGAGTCAGTGAACGATGGGAGCAGCAACCGATCTTCAAGGTTAATCACCCGGATTTCAGGCAAAGCCATGGTCAGAATTTCGCTTGCATTGCCCACTGCGGTTATTCTGTTTTTTGAAATGGCAACGGCCTCAGCCATTGGATAATGGGCATCCTGGGTATAAATCCTGGCGTTGGTCAGGATCAGATCTGGAAAATTTTTATCAATCATTTGGCATCCTATATGACAAATCAACAATAGTTTACATTTTGTTGAATTTGTACCTTCCCCTTAAACTTGATACGTTCATAAAAAGTTTGACTTAGATGACCTGATACCGTAAAATGGTGCTGACATCCATTCCAGAATTTCCGTAAGGTTTATCGCAACCTTAAATGGGCTGTGCAACCTTTACGACAGTCCGCTGGACATGCCGGCCGTTGTCCAGCGGCCACGTCATCTTCACTGTTCTTATTCGATTCTCTGCGAACATCTGAATACACTCCGGATAAAGTTGCCATTCCAGCTCCAGGCCTTTTTTTTTAATCGAATCCAGGGTATCATCCGCACGAATTTCAAAGCTTTTCTGGCCGATAATCGGCCCCGAGTCTTCCCCGTAATCGATAAAGTGCACGGTGCACCCGCCCACTTTGCAGCCATAGCGCCAGGTATCACCGTATCCGTCGACACCGGGAAATGCCGGCAGCAGGGCCGGATGGATGTTCATGATGCGCGGATTCGCCGAATCGGTATTCACCCGATCAATAAAATAGGGGGTCAGGTTGCGCATGAACCCGGCCAGAACCAGCAGATCAAAGGTATGGACGTTCATGGCCCGAAGCAGTTGGGCTTCGGCAATCACCCGGCTGTGCATGAATGTTTTCATCTTTTCCATGTCCGATTCACCGGCGACAAGGTGCTGCCTGGCCGTCAGATCGGCCAGGTCGCAATCATTCGGCAAAAACGCCTTGCCGGATGTTTCCCGGGCCTTCTTAATTATGGCCGGATAATCCACCACAAATGTCGGGATCCCTTTTGTTTCAGCTTTTTTTAGCCCCCGGGCGGCCGGGTTGTCAGATCCTACAAACACCATTTCAGCATCTACCGCACCGCTTTCACAAGCATCGATAATCGCCTGCAGGTTGGTGCCGCCGCCGGAAATCAACGCACCAACACGAATTTTTTTTTCTGCCATTTTTCCCCCTCTACTTTCGGTTCAGGCTGAAGGTTACTTGGGTAGAAGGCTAAAGGGATTCTGCCTATTGGGTGGGCACAGCCCACTCTACTATTCTACCTTCTATCCCCCCGTCTGCTTATATCCGATGCAACTGCAATGGATGGTCACCCATTTTACGGTTGACGGCCTCAAGTTTTTCTTTACTGGAAATAACCGCTACGGCATGGCCCCTGGAATTCGGCGCAAAATATTTTTCTGCAACCCTTTGAATTTTTTTATGCCCAATTTCCAGCAGTCCGGTCTTGAATTGGTTTCGTGCTTTGTCGGACAGGGAAACGATCCGGCGGTAAAACGCGTTGCGGGCCGCCGGACCGGGTGGGTGCGGCTTATCGATTTCAGAACAAACCTGCAAAATCGCCTCTTTTATATCCTCGCTGCTATACTTGCCGGAACCGATAAATTGCATGGCACCGGTAAAAGCATGCAAAGTCGCCTGGATATGCGGATCACGGTAAGAGGCAAACGAAAAGATACCGCTTTCAGCATTAAACAGCGCAAACCCGCCATAGGCGCCCCCTTTCTCCCGGATTTCGCGATGCAGGTACATGGATCGCAGTATCTTGCTGATCACCGCCAGGGCCGGGGCATCGGCATGGGACATGCGAACCGCGGTAAAGGCACGGGCCACGAATGAAACCGCCGAAGAGGTATGCCAGCCCTCGTTTGGAATCTCACCCCGGCACTGAACATCAGACTCACCAAACCCGCCCTCGGGGTAATCCACAAGTCCTTTTAGGATGGATTCTACAGCGGTTTTCGAGGCGGACAGCGCCATTTCTTCGCCGATAACCGCCATTTTAAAATTATTGGCCGTAAAAAGATACTTGCCGATCTGTGCAAGGTCCTCTGATAAGGCCCCAAGCTTTTCTTCGGTCAGGTCTCTGGTTAACGCCTTGATCAGACGCAACTGGTGAATACCGTGCCAGATTTCATTTACGGCGCTGGCAGTGTTAAAATTACGCACAGCCAGAGACATGGCCAGTTGATGGCCATTCTGGACAACCATGGATTCCAGACCGGCCCGGTATTCAAGCAGCAGATTCTTCAAGCGGGAAACGTCGTTAAAAGTGTGTTCAAAAATCAGCTCCTGAATAATATCGAACATGGCCTGCTGGTTACGCACTAGACATTTGCCGCCAATCGAGACAAAGGGCATACTTTTACCCGCTTCATTGAAGGCGGTCCTGGAATCTGTCGTGAGCCCGATACCACCTGTGTACCGGGCGATCCGACGGGCTATTTCCAGATAATCCCGACGGGAAGTCCCGATTTTGGGCAGGGCATAACAGAAAAAAGGCGTAAGTCCGAGAATATTTTCTGGGACAGCACCTGCACCGGCGGCTCCGGCCAGATAAAAAATACCCGCCGTAGGCTGGTTGTAACAGACCGCCGGTGCCATATCGTATCCCCGGCCGGGCTGGACACTTTGAACCCGAGGCGGAATATCGGAAAGATCCAGAGTAGGCAGCACGGTCAGGTCCTCGTGACGTTCCTGGAGACGTTTGAGGGTATCGGTCATAGACTCGATTTTTGTAATCTGTTCCGGGGTCAGGCAGGACTGAATTTGCTGTAACTCCGTGTTTGTCTGCTCTGCTTCCCGACCGGCCATCTCCTGATTCGGAACCAGGTGCAAGCGTACCCGGTGAGGGTTGTCTATAAAATATTTTTGAATACAGTTTTCAAAAAAAGGCCCGGTCTTGAACTGCTCGCGGATTCGCGTCAGATCGGCATCAAAATCAAAACTTCTGACCGGATCACCCCCGTGAAACCAGCTTCCCGAAAAGAAAAGTAGCAATTTGAGACCGTAAGGATAGGGGGTATTTGTCACTTCCCGGCGATGGAATTCCAGTTGATGAATAGCCGATTCAATCATCTCTTTGTCGACCCCGCTGTTCACCAGCGCTTTAAAAACACCCATAATAATAGATTCGATATTTGCCGCATCAGCCTTATCCACATCCTTGAGGCCACACACAAACATGGTGTCCCGGTTATCCCCATCAAACCCGGTGGAATCACATAAAGAACTGCCTAGGCCCGAATCGATAAGGGCCTTGCGCAAAGGGGAAGCGGCATTGCCGAGGAGGATCTGTTCCATGAGGGTCAGGCAGAGCACCCCGAAGGTATCCTTGATATCACAGGTGAGCCATGCCAGACAGATCTGACATTTTTTAGCAATTGTTTCAGACGGGTCAAGGGGGTATGAATAATCCATTGTTCTGTGACGGCGCCAGCGGGGCTGGGACGGCACGTCCGTTCCCGGGTCGATGGGTGTAAAATGCCTGAGCACCCTGTCCTGGACAAAATCAAGGTGATCGCGAAGCGGCAGATTTCCATAAGTATAAAAAAAAGCATTGCTGGGGTGATAATGAAATCGATGAAATTCAAGCAGTTGTGCGTGTGTCAGGCGCGGAATCACGGTCGGATCACCGCCTGAATTATGGCTGTAGGTGGTTTCCGGGTACAGGGCATTTAAAATAGAACGCCCCATGACCTGGCTGGGAGAGGACATGGCCCCCTTCATCTCATTGTACACCACGCCCTTGTATACCAAGGATGTGGGACCCTGCTCGGGGTCATGACTTTCCTGAAATTCCAGGCGGTGACCTTCCTGACAAAAACTGAGTTCATCCAGTTTGGGGAAAAAGGCGGCGTCCAGATAGACATCCATAAGATTGTAATAATCTTTCGCGTTTTGGGTGGCAAACGGATACATGGTCCAGTCCGAAGCGGTAAAGGCGTTCATGAAGGTGCTCAGGCTTCGTTTGAGCATGGAAAAAAAAGGGTCCCGAACCGGATATCTCCGGGAACCGCACAGCACCGTATGCTCCAGAACATGGGCGACACCGCTTGAATCGGAAGGAACGGTTTTAAAGGCAACACTGAAGGTGTTTTCCGTATCAGCGGTACTGATATGAACATGCCGGGCCCCGGTGGCTTGATGCACCAGCTCATAATAGATGGAATCGATCTCTTTAAGGCCTGCAATCCGCCTGATTTGATACCCGGATATTTCGTCTCCTGTCTTTAGGCCGGGATTATTTTTATCTAACTTGGTATTCATCATATCATCCTGTTTTGATTCATATAATATAGGTTGAAGGTTAAATCTGCTCAGGCGGCAATATAGGTGCCTCGCCTTATGCGTCTGATTTTTGATTGTTTGTGAAGTCTGAAAATAATATTCCGTAATTTTTTTTCACCAAAGCCTGTAATTACCTGGATTTCCGATAATCCGGCTCCGGCGGGAAACCGTTTGATCGCTTCCAGGACACTTTCAGACGCGGTCATCGCATGACGTTGCTTTTTCATAAAAGGACCGGTGATATCATCATCTCCCGAATCTGCGCTGTTTTCCAAATGCACCATAGACCTTAACAGCTGTTCCAGGCGATCGATCCGGAACATGACTCTTTCAATATCCGAACGGGTGGCGATATTATAGTTCATCATAAAAAATTTTACCATTGCATCAAAACTGACGGTCTTACTCTTTTTTCTCGTCACTGGCGACTCCTGTTGCATCTCCTGCCGGACATATGATAATATTCAAAAATTATGACATCGCCCCGTACATTGCTGAATACCCGAAACCTGTGGGCCAAAAAACATCTGGGACAAAATTTTTTAAGCGACCCATCCACGGCCCTGATGATTCTGAGACGTACCGGCATCAAGTCCGACGACATTGTGCTGGAAATCGGCGCCGGCTTAGGTGCCCTGACGATTCCAGCGGCATCCATGGCCCGGAAAATTTACGCTGTTGACAAGGACCCTGGGGTCCTGGATCTTCTAAGAAAAGAAGTGGTCGCTAGGGAAATTTCCAATGTTGACCTGATCAGGGCGGATATTCTTCAACTCGATATCAATACCCTGGCCCGACAGCACGATACCCGCCTTCTGGTACTGGGCAACCTGCCGTATAATGTTTCTTCCCAGATCATTATCCGGCTGATCCGGTCGCGACACGCAGTCAGCAGAGCCGTTATTATGCTGCAGAAGGAATTGGCCCAGCGCCTGATGGCCCTGCCCGGAGGCAGGGATTATGGACGCATCACGGTCATGCTTAAATATTGCGCGGACATCCGTAAAATTGCAGGTGTGCCGGCCACTCTTTTTTTCCCCAGGCCCAATGTCGATTCCCAGGTGCTTGAGATAACGTTCAAGCCTGTACCCGATCATCCGGCCGTGAATGAAGCCCTTCTATTTTCCGTCATTAAAGCGGCATTTTCCAAGCGCCGCAAAACGTTGAGAAATGCACTGGCCGGCAGTGAATTACCCCTTGATGGACAAACCGCCGGGCAACTGCTTGAAAAGGCAGGTATAGCTCCCGTGCGAAGGGCCGAGACACTCAAAATCGCCGAATTTGTCGAACTGAGCAAAATCCTTGAACCCTAAGCCCCTTTTTACATCGTATCTGCCACAGCAGCGATCCGGTCCCCCAGCATATTGACATAGCTGCCCATTTCATTGTCGTACCAGCCATAGATAACAGCCTGGGTTATCGGAACATGGATGACTGAATCTTTCAGGGGACCACCTATAATTTTTTCGATTCCCGGAACCTTGTTCAGATGAACACTCAGCTCAGCCGTCCGTGTATGGGTTTCATGGCCTTCGATAATGGCGGCGGCCCTGGGCATTCCGACAATGTCCCCGGAGACATTCTGTTTTTTTGAAAAATGCAGATAACCTTTCACATCACCTGCCGCAGCATGACGGTATATGTTGTTAATCAGTTCCCGGCGGATTGACTCCCCTGACAACTCTTCCTGAAGGTTCAACACCAGGATGATCAGTGACCCGGTAGTACTTGGGATCCTCACGGATTCGGCAATAAAACCGATATGTTCCATCTCAGGTATCACCAGTCGCAATGCCCTTGCGGCCCCGGTGGAAGTCAGGATAATATTATTCATGACACTGCGGTTTTTACGCAGGTCCCCGGCCCCGGTGTTGGGCAGACGGTCCAGCACCTGCTGGGAACCTGTCACCGCATGCACCGTCGCCATTGAGGCCGACAGAACTTTATGGGGTCCCAGTGCGTTCAGCAGCGGCTTCATCATATGGGCAAGGCAGGTGGTGGTACACGAGGCATTGGAAATCAACGTATGGCGCCGGGGGTCATAGTCATCCCCGTTCACCCCCATGACGGTGGTCACCGCATCTTCGGGCATGGGCCGGCCCTGGTCCTTGAGTTTAAAAGGGGCCGACACAATAACCTTGTCGGCGCCTGCCTCTATATGGCCGCGCAAGGAACCCCCGGGATGCTCCGGTGGCAAAAGCGGATCCAGAAACTGACCGGTGGTATCTACCACCAGCCGGACATCGTGGCTGCCCCAGTCCAATTCGGCCGGGTTGCGATTTGATCGTAAAAATCTGACCGGCATACCGTCAATGGTCATGGTGCCGTTTTTTTCATCCAGAGCCCTTATGACCGGCACTGCATTGTAGCCGTGCAGATACCCGCTCAGCGCCCCGTAGTTTGAATCCCGTTCCACATAATGGGCAATATCATTTATTGACTTGCCGACATTGCGGCCTATATTGACGACCAGCTCACTAAAATACCTGCGGCCCACATGGTGCCATACCGTTAGTTTGCCGATCCTGCCGAGCCCGTTAACCCCCAGTTTTAATTCTCTTTCAGCTCTCATATCACAATTTCCTATTTTTTTTCGTTCTACAAAGTATGAGCAGCATATTCGAAATTAGAAACTTGAAATTTAAAATTTGGTCTTCATGTTTTTGTACTGTTACGGTTACCATTGTCTATAATTACGTTTCGCGAACCTTTAAAAATCCCTTGCAGACAGTCCCCGCCAGGCCGTCAATGCTGATAAATTCCCCTGATTTCAGATACACATCATCAAAAGTGCAATATTTTTCTTTTTCATTGCAGACCAGATTACTGCATCCCACAACGCATGTTTTCCCCAGACGATGGGCCACCACCGCGGCATGAGACGTCAGCCCGCCGCGTGCCGTCAAAAGACCGTCGGCAGCATTGATTTCACGAATATCATCGGGAACCGTATCGCTCCTGAGCAGAATCAGCAGCGTGTTCGGATCCTGTTCCCGCCATTTATAGATTTCCTCAAGATCAAATACCATCCGACCGCTCATAGCACCACCGCTGACACCGATACCGTGGCCGACGATATTTTTATTACCCAGTTTTTCAGGATCAAATGTCAACACTTTTTTACGCTCACGCATGGCCATGTCCCGGGTCTGCAGCAAAAACAGGTTCTCCCGGGAAGACCCTTCAAAAGTAAACTCCATCTCCTGAGGGCTCCATCCGCGTCGGTTGATCAACTCCTGCGCCCATTCTTTCAACGCGTCATATATTTTCGGGAAATGACTTTCCAGGGTAGTGTCGGTATCCCGCATCTCAATATCCTGCTGGGCAATCGAAATCGGCAAGGTACGGACCAGCCCTGAAACAACGTCTTCACCCTGGTTGCCGATGGTAAAATCACCCCAGAGCCTGAAGCTGTCGCCGGACCAGTGCGGATTATGGGTAAAAATAACACCGCTGCCGGATTGTCGCGACAAATTCCCGTAAACCATGGCCTGAACCGTAGCCGCTGTCCCCCAGTCATCGGATATCCCCATGATCCTGCGATAAGCTACGGCCTTGGCCGATTGCCAGGAATCAAACACCACCTTGATGGTGATCAGAAGCTGTTCTAAAGGATCTTCGACGATCTCGATTCCGTAATCTTTAACAAGGCCCTTGTAAGTCAATGCCACCTTGCGCATTTGCCGCCCTGTAAAATGTCGTTTCAAAGGGATGCCGGCCCGTCGTTTCAGCTCGCTGATAATGGCATCAAAATCATCCCGTTCAAGACCAAAAGCCATCCCGTAACACTGCAGAAAACGACGGTAATTGTCCCATGCAAACCATCCGTTCCCGGTCCGGGCCTCAATCCCAACGGCAATATCCTCGTTGATGCCCACATTCAGTAAGGTATCCATCATGCCGGGCTGGGATATGGAGGACCCGCTGCGAACCGAAAAAAGCAGGGGGTTTTTCGGGTCCCCGAAAATTTTACCCGTAATTTTTTCCAGGATGGTGATGTTCCGCATGATCTGTTTTTTAAAATTGCGGGTCGCTTCAGGATAATTGTCGAGCATCTCGCGGCACCGAAAAACTTCGGTGGTAATAATAAAGCCGGGCGGCACGGGTAGACCGAAATTTTTCATGCGCATCATGTTAAGCCCCTTGTTGCCCAGGAATATGATTCCGGTCACCTTATTGTTGGGCTTCTCCAGATTGGTAATCGCCAATTGGGGATCGTAATTCAACAGCAGCTTAAGCCTGTCCGGCGGCAGCTTGTGTGACTGGTAAAACAATGTGTTTAAAATGCGCGTAAAAAACACATCCAACTGCTGAAGCCCCAGTGAAAGTGCAATCTGGTCCCGGAAAAAAATTTCGGACACCCGGTGATGCAGTTTTTCAGGATCATCCAGCTTCTGACCGGAAGTATACTTTTCAACCAGACGCGCTACCGGCAAACCGGATAAAATCCGATCCAGGTTGCCCTCGTGGATATTATTGAAATTGTCGTTGATAATATTTCTTACGGCCTGGACAAATCCTTTAAAAATATCGACATACTGGGTAAATGAAAACCCCCGCACCTCCAGCGAATGGGCCAGAAGATCAAGTTGCCGTTCACTCTCAACCGATCGCATGCCGTCGATCTTGAGGGCCTTGTCAAATAAAATTAGCAGATCAAAGACCTCGTAAAAAGTTGTTCGCGTGATCAATCGCAGATCGACGTTATTGATCAGTTCTTCAAATAAAACATTCACCAGCGATTCAATGCGAAACGTGAGCCCCAAGGCATCAAACTTTGTCTCATGGTAATTTCCGTACATGGAAGGGATGTCAATGGTAATATGCCGTTTTTTATAAATATCTTCTTTGATTTCATAGACCTGTGAAGACAGGATTATTTTTTTTAATTTTTCGAGATACTCCAGCAGCATGAACAATTTTTTCTGTAAATCGGTTTCTTGAAACGCTTTTCGAAGCTCTTTCAAGTCGGGAAATCCGGATGCGGCCAACTGTGCCAGATACCGATCCATCTCGATAAAATTAAGCTTATATTTCTGATTCAGCAGTCGATACAGCTCAATACATATCTGGGCCCGCTCCCGATCTTCAGGGCAAACATCCGGCACCTGATCAACCAGAAGGTTCAGTTCGGTATCTTTTCGGGTCAGCAGATCACGTGGCAGCGCAACCTCATGATGTTCAAGATACTGCATGATGCGATAAACATCGTCAATATAGGGCCCCCGTGTCTGGATTTGACCGTATATCTGCGGCGGGACATACGGCTCGAGTCCGCTTTTGTCCCTGGTTTTCCAGAAATCAATGGTCGCCTCCATCAGACCGAGGATCCGGTTACTGCTTTCCACATGGCTTTGCTTCCGCAAAAAATGGACCAGCACATCCTTTCGGCGATAAATTTCATCGATCCGGGTGGATATGTCTCTTAAATGCCCTTCGGCGCCGATATTATTGAAATAAACCGGAAAAATCCGGGCCAACTGCTTCACCAGATTATACACAGACTCGATATCGCTGTTTAACAATGTGGTGATATCACGGGGAAACAGGTCCGTATCCCGGATGAATATGCCGGATAGAGACAGATGAATAATAAGGCTGGAAAGCAGACGGGTCGACCATTGCGGATGCTGTTCGATCAGTTCGAGGGCCATCCGGATATTCAGGATATGGGATGGGTTGGCTTTGATCTGCCAATTGTTGTCAATGCCGTTGATCATGGGTGTCTGGAATCCCATATCGATCACATGATTAATAAAAAAATTAACCAGATCAATTTCGTCGGTTTTATACACCCCCTTACCCATATTCAGGACACAGTCCAAGGCTGTTGCGGGGAAATTTATGGCCCGCTTTCCTAAAATCGAAAAGGTTTTTTTAATCAATTTGCGGATATTCCAGTGTTTTTCATGTCCGATAAGCCATGAGAGGGTCCGGTTGATATCTCTTAAGGCCTCCTCATGGATCATGGACAGTCCCTTGACGCTCATGATATGAAACAGAAAAATAACTTTCCAGCCATTACCCCATTTTCCGTCCCGACCGGCATCAAGCAGGCGCTGGGGCAGCCGACGATAAATTTCAACAAACCGGTTGTATTCAGGAAGTTCAAGCATCCGTTCCAGAACATCCCTTGAAGTCGTCCCCCCGGCCAGGGTGATACGATTCAACTGTGAATGCCATTTTTTTATCTGCTCATGCGATATATTATCAAACAGACCCTGCCAGTCTTCACGATGCCGGGGTTTTTCGAGTTCAGCGGCAAACCAGATGCCAGGATCAGCTTCCCGAAGCCAGTATTCATAAACAGTGTTGTAATACCGTTGCAGCAGCACCTTGACGGGACCCAGTTCATTGATCCGGTTTTCCGTTTTTCTAATCATATGCTCGGTCAGCCGGGTGATCTGGTAATAGCTTTTCACAAACAGAAAAAAATATTCATCCGGATAATTTCCGATCTTATCAAAGGCATTGTTGATGACGGGCAGAAACCGTTGAAATTCAGAGGCTGAATCCGTGAGAATTTTTTTTAAAAACAAAAGGAAGTTATCGACTGCATCGATTCTGACTTCCGGATTTTTTGTTAACTCAATGGCATCCGACAAAATCTCGATAAAAAGATCCGCCGCGTCCGGTCCTTGTGGATGATTTTTCAGGAGATGAAAATAGTTCAAAGAATAGGTTCTGGCTTCTCTGACGATAAACTCCCAGTTCCGATAAGGATGGGAAAGCTCCTGCAAAAAAGTGTTGACCCCTTCCATGATCCCGTAATACTGCGACAGCACATTCTGCAGAAAAAAATATTTTTCATCGATGGTAACATCGACATGGTAATCAGCGATATTAACTTCCAGCGCTTTTGATTTTATGTTCAAATTTGCCTCTTTGGAAATTCTACGGTAAAAGATATATCAGGTCTTGCGCCCTGCACTGGACGGCGGCCGATTGAACGGTTTTACAAAGCAGCCGAATATATCCACAGTTCAAGGCCCTGCAAGCTTTGGACTTTAGACACTGGACGATTACAAACAGTCTACCAAAGCTTATTTGCATTTTCAAGGCTATTAAGGTAAAGATAATTTCGTGATACCCCTGTCCGGACCTGCCTTCGCATCTCCCGGATAATTTGGATTTAACCCCTGAACGGTCACAATATCGACAATATTGATTCATTATGACCAGGAAAATTTTTTTTGAAGTACTTCTCATCGTTTTTACGGCTATTTTGCTGGCCTTCACGGTAAACCAGCTGCGCCCTGACGGACTGGAGCTGTTTTCCGCAAAAAATACCGACATCGCTCTTAAACAGATTACCCCCGGGGAAATATCAATTACCGAAGCCATTAAACATTTCCATACCGGCAGTGCTCTTTTTGTTGATGCCAGATCCACCCCTGACTTCAACGTCGGTCATATCCATGGCGCAATAAATCTGACCAATGCGGATATGGATGAATGGATAGACGGCTTTCTTGCCGATACTTCCCCCGACACCCTGATCATTGCATATTGCGACGGTCCACACTGTCCTCTGGGCCAAAACCTGTCCGAACAGTTACGGCTGCTTGGATATACACGGGCATATTATATGAAGAATGGTTGGAGTCAATGGAAAAGGCAGGATATGCCCATGGGTTCCATCGATTAGGCGCCAAGCATTTTGAATGGTGATTGCATTTCTCTGCTTTTAAAACCGTGAACGATCACCTTTCCTGTAACCGCATATGATGGTATAAACTTGCCTTCATATCGAGATACCCTGTCCTTTAAAATTTCCTACCGAAAAACTTATGCAAAAAATCAATGTGCTCTTTTATACTTCCTTGAATTGTGTTTCCAGCGGGTACGGATAATATGGATGACAAATCGCCATACATACCACCACCCATACAAAAAGGAGATCCTCATGAAAAGAAATTCTGCAGAATCATTTTTGATCATCGCCGGCCGGATGCTTGTTACCCCCTCAAATCGAGAACTGCTTGAAACATGGGTCCGCCGGACCCGGGCCGGGGCTGATTATCCGGAAATCCTGGGGTCATTACCCGCACGGGTCTGTAAGGCAAGCCCTTTAGTCCAGAATTGTATGGAACCTGGTTTGCAGTAAATAACTTTTTGTTATTTGAAGTATAAAAAATATTAGGTTGACATGCATTTGTATAACCATTTAAAATAATAAATTATAATTAATAGCGGAAGCAAAGCCAGAGAGGCAAAAATATTTTTTACAAGGCTCAGGATGCATCGTATCCCATACGTTATTTTTCAGGGAGGAAACATTAATCTGAATGGTACTCTTTTTTCTGTTGAGCGCCGGCGCTTATGTCGGCTGGAATATCGGGGCCAATGATTCGGCCAACTGTATCGGCACGACGATTGGATGCGGTCTTATATCTTTTAAAAAAGCGGTAGTGCTGGTGGCTGTTTTTGCCATCGTCGGCGGCATGCTGCAGGGTGAGCATGTCATGGAAACCATCGGCAAAGGGATCGTTAATGCAGATCTGAATTATACCGCCATCATGGTGGTGTTGATCTGTTCGGGTTTTTTTGTGACGCTGGCAACTTTTTTCCGAATTCCCACTTCGACCTCCCAGGCGATTGTGGGCGGTGTTGTCGGTATTGGCCTGGCGGTGGGTGCCCAGGTAAATTATTCCAAATTTATCACCATTGCCGGGAGCTGGATTGTCTGTCCCATCCTTGTACTGAGCTTTGCCTTTTCATTATCCAAATTACTGAATATGGGCCTGCAAAAATACCGGGGAAATCCGATGCGGGTGCGGATTACGCTTGGCTGGCTGGCCATATTATCTTCCTGTTATCTGGCCTATACCATGGGTGCCAACAATGCCGGCAATGCGGTGGGCCCCATTGCCAATCTAGGCATCGTCCACCCCAAAATTCTTCTGGCCATAGGGGGTATTTCCATTGCCCTGGGAGCTGTTACCTATGGTAAAAAAGTCGCTGATACCGTGGGGAAGGGGATCACGCCCCTCGACGTACCAGGCGCTCTTGTGGCCCAGGTAGCTTCGGCCGGCGGGCTGCATCTTTTTTCACTCCTCGGCATTCCGGTATCCACTTCTTCAGCCATAGTGGGTGCCGTAGTCGGTGTCGGCCTGATCAAGGGGGCCGGTGCCATCAGCAAAAAGACCATACTTACAATTCTCATCGGATGGGTGTTGACGCCCTGTCTGGCGGCAGGGTCCTCCTTTCTGCTGTATAACTTGATTCAAACTTTTTAATCTAGATTACGGTTTATTTGTTAAAACCATTTTACTTGGATATTAATTGCTGATAATAGTTGGCAGGCGTTTTACAGGTTCAAAGGCTGGAAAGCACTGAAGGCCTGACGGTTTCGGAGGTACTCACATCCTTCATGGCCCGACAAGGACAGCATGGAATGGTGAACAATTGAATATTCAACCGTATAAAACAAATGCAGGGCCCGATAATAGAAATAAGGAGCATTAGATATGTTTTTTAAAAAGGAAAAAGAGGTTGTTGAGCTGGTAATAAAACACGTTGATACAGTTGAAGCGTGCTTGACAACCGTTTTGGAATCGCTTGAAATCTACATTAATGACAATGTTAAGGAAGCCAAACCGCTGGCCCGTAAAGCCCGGGACCTTGAGTCTGATGCCGATCTTATCCGACACGAAATCAGAGACAAGCTGTATTCCGGTGCGTATTTGCCGCTGCTGCGTGAAGATATCTACAAGCTGGTGGAAAGTATCGACAGAGTCGCCAATGCCGGAGAGGCGGCCTGTGATTTTTTTCTCAATCAAAGACCGTTTATTCCTGAATCATTAAAAGCCTCATTTATTGAAATAAGCCGGGAATCCCTGGGCATTATCAAGCCGCTCAAGCTCTCGGTGCTTTGTTTTTTCAAGGGTGAGTGCAAAACAGACGTGGTGCGTGAGCATACCCGCGAGGTGGGGCTTCAGGAGTCGGTGGTGGATAAATTGGAATGGGACCTGACCAAGGCGATCTTCACCACTGAAGAGCAGGTGCTCGGGTTTAGCCACAAAAGGCACCTGAGACTCGGCCTGGATAATATCGTAGAGGTATCTGACCGGGCCGAAGATGCTGCCGATCAACTGGAACTGGCAAGTCTGAAAGCCATGGGTTAATCTCACCTAAAAAAAATAAATTCCTGCCGACCCAACCAATTTTATACGGACAAAAAAAGGATCGGGCACACATTTTTTGTGTTCCCGGTCTTTTTTTTGTATCAGTCAAAGATTTTCATGGCATCACCTAAGTGTGGGAACGATGAAGTGTCTTGAAGAGGTTGGATGCCGAGTCGTTGAATTGTGGGGAATGATAATAACCAATTGTTATTGAATACATGATTATTATTAGTTTGACTAATACTCCCAAAGGGCTAAAAACTACAACATTATTCAAGGCTCGAATACAAAATATTATTTTATTTTTTGGCATCAGCAAATTTGATGAATTTGTAAAAAACCCGATTTTCGAATGTTACCATTTGTTTAATATAAAGGAGGCTTGCAATGGATCTGAATAATCTACCGGACAACCCTTATTTTTTATTGACCCCCGGCCCTCTGTCCACCACCAAGAGTGTCAAGGCGGCCATGCTGCGTGACTGGTGCACCTGGGACGATGATTACAAAAGCATCGTTCAGGAAGTCCGCTCCGGCCTGGTTAGACTTGCGGTAAAGGATACTGAAAATTATACTGCGGTGCTGATGCAGGGCAGCGGCACGTTTTCAGTCGAATCCGTGGTTGGTACCATGATGCCTCAAAACGGCAGATTGCTTGTGCTTACCAATGGTGTGTACGGTAACCGGATCGGGCAGATTGCCGAAATTCTCAATATCGACACCGTCATTCAGGACAGCGGGGAACTCTATCCTTTGGATATTGAAAAGCTGGCGGTCATACTGGAACAGGACAAAACAATAACCCATGTTGCGGTTGTCCATTGCGAGACAACCACCGGTCGGCTGAATCCAATTGAAAAAATTGCGCCTGTCGTAAAAAAATACGGGAAAACTTTTTTTGTAGATGCCATGAGCAGTTTCGGTGGCGTGGCCGTTGATATGGAAAAACTGGATATTGATTTTCTGGTCAGCAGTGCCAATAAATGTATCGAAGGTGTTCCCGGGTTTGGTTTTATAATTGCCAAGAAATCCGCCATGGAGAAGATAAAGGGGCAGGCACGGTCCCTTTCCATGGACCTTTATGGTCAGTGGAAAACAATGGATAAGGATAAAGGTAAATGGCGTTTTACCTCTCCGACGCATGTTACCCGGGCTTTTCATCAGGCCATGAAAGAGCTGGAAGCAGAAGGGGGCATCGAAAAGAGAATTGCCCGTTACCGGGAAAACCACAGGGTCCTGGTGGATGGCATGCGAAAAATTGGTTTTAAGACCCTTTTGCCGGATGAGGATCAATCCTCTATTATTACCTCTTTCTACAGCCCTGAAGTGAAAAAATACAACTTCAAAAAATTTTATGACAAATTGAAATTAAAAGGATTTGTTATCTATCCGGGCAAGGTGACCCATGTGGATTCTTTCAGAATCGGCAATATCGGTCATATTTTCCCCGAAGATATGGCCGGCCTGGTAAAGGCGATTGAGGAAGTTATTTTTTGGAAATAATTTTTATAACCGCTCACAGTTGTCGGTTTACAGGTCACGGTTTGTCGATAAACTATGCAACGACTGGCTTTACCCGATCGTTGCAGCCATTTATTTTGCGCTTAACCTGACTGGGTGTAACGCATCAGCAGGCGTTGTTTGTAACTGTAAACCGTGAACGGTTACTTATTTTTTTATTCCCTCATTCTCAGCAAGACCATGCCTGTTT